>JAAUYH010018300.1_pt1 | contig 14878 bp, 8 predicted proteins | sample 7278061 | NCBI WGS metagenome assembly JAAUYH01 (sample SAMN14350203, study PRJNA611818) | marine sediment metagenome | isolation source: surface marine sediment (0.6m) | place: French Polynesia: Moorea | collected 2018-08
GGGCGTTGCTGATTTAAAACATGAATTAAATAGTAATACTAATAAGGCTCTTGGTTTTTGGCTCTTGGCTATTAGCTTTTTGAGAACATATTACAGAAGATGATAAATTTGCTTTTCATAGCTTGATTCAGCAACGCCGAGAAATTGAATAAAGAGATTTATACGCTCGTCGCTTCTTATCTCATAAGAAAAGGTTGCTTGAAAAAGGATAAAGTCTTTGGTACTTTAGGATAGGTGATTGTTAGTCATTGGCCATAGCTGGCTTGTGAGGTACTTGATTCAGCATATCAAATCTGCGTGTTTTTATATTGCTGCCAAAAATATTATTACATATCGTGAGTCTAATTGAGTTTTGTTTGCACACGACTTCTCAGTCCAATCGATTAATGTAGGAGTACAATCATATTTTCATATTTGAATTCAATTCCAAGTTTTTATTCGCCTTAATCTTGCCGTTGCTAACAATAAGTAACTCTGCTTTGGCGCAGCTTTCTGATACAGCGGACCTCCACCGTACAGCTAGATTACAGCATCACTCCAAATATCACCTATCTGAAGGCAAATAATGTCGAATTAAAGCTTGATGTCTATGCACCGCGGAATGCTCAAGAACCGGTTTCAACACTTATTTACTTTCACGGGGGTGGTTGGATAGCTGGCGCAAAGGAAGAGAGAGTCTTGCAACTGTTACCTTATTTGGAAAGGGGTTGGGCAGTAGTTAATGTTCAATACCGATTAGCTAATATCTCTCCTGCGCCGGCTGCTGTCGAAGACTGCCTTTGCGCTCTTCGATGGGTAATCCGAAATGCAGATCAGTATGGTTTCAATGCTAATAAACTTGTTGTCTCGGGTACTTCCGCTGGTGGCCATCTAGCTCTTACTACAGGAATACTACCTGCGAGTGCAGGTCTTGACCGTCAATGTCCAGGTGAGGAAGAACTCAAAGTAGCAGCAATTGTGAACTGGTATGGTATTACCGATGTAGGTGATTTGCTTGAAGGAGAAAATATACAATCCTATGCAGTACAGTGGATGGGAAGTGCGACAGACCGCATGGAAATTGCCGAACGTGTTTCTCCCCTTAATTATGTACGAAGTGATTTACCGCCAATAATTACCATACATGGTGATACTGATACTGTAGTTCCATATAATCATGCTGTTCAGCTTCACCAGGCGCTAGAACGGAAAAGTTCCCAACGAATTAATTACTGTCCCTGGTGGTGAACATGGTAGTTTTACAAGGAATGAAATGTTGGACATCTACGAGGCTATTCAAAAGTTTTTGAATACTTACATAGACAATTAAAAATTAGTCCTTTCGGTAGCAAGTGATACTCCGATGTGGCATCTCGCATACGCTGGTATTCATCTTGCCACCAAATATTTTTATCTATAAAATCTGCCAATTTGTATAATGAACAAGATTTTTATAAGATACTTTTTTTTCTTACTTACTGGTTTTGTATTATTATTAATATTTAAATCTTCATCTCATGCAAATGAAATTAATCCTGACGCAAACGGAGATGAAGTCTTACCTACCACCGAGAACATAGAAATACCTGGGGATGAGGAGTCAATATATGTAGTTGCTCCTAGAAAAATTAAGATAGCTGAATATGACTATATTATTTCCCAATTTGACGGTAACAATAATGACAAAGATGATATTGCAGCATTACCCATAGCAGCTGCACTGACTAATGCTAGGGGTTTACAACAAAAATCAAGATTTTTTTATAACAATAATTTAAGTGAACCCAACGACCAAAATCAAGTTAAACAAATGCGAAAGAGTGCCACATTTGCTGAAAAACTCGGCATCGAAACTGTTGATTATCAAACTGATTTATCAGCAGTAACCAATAAACTAGTTCAAATTTTTAACTCTGGCAAAAAAGTTCTTTCACTTGAAGGTGGGCCAATGGAAGCAGTGTATCGCGCACTTGAACAAACTAGTAAAGAAAACCTCATTAATATCACTTTAGTTTCGCATTCAAACTGGAACGAAGACCGTGATGAAGGCAGTAGACCAGGTGGAGGTAAGCCAAGAACTTGGCAGGATATCAAAAACAATTTTCCTGATGTTACTTTAATTCAAGTGGCCGACCAAAATGGTGTATGGCTTGGTTCTTACTATGATGATGACACGGGCTTTCAAAACCCAGATTGGGAATGGTTAGACAGTACCACTAACCCGGTTTTGAGGGAAGCTCGTTCTCTAATGGCCAATGCAGAATCCAAGGTTAACGATCCATCAGATGCTGGGATGCATTTCTTTATTTTTACTGGTAATGAGACTGGAGATCCTAATGATGCCCAGCAATTTTTTGCTGCCAATCCTCCTGAAGTTATCTCCACTCCTGGACTTATTGATGAGCTCATCGTTACCTCAATCACTCCTTTCAATCTAGTTACTGCTAGCTATCAAGGTCGCTTCACTAATCAAGGAATTCCTTCCTTTAGTGCTTTCCTATCTGCGATTCGCTCTAACAGAATTGAAGCCAAAGATTTAGTTCAAAGTGCGATCTCTGCTGGCAGACTTTCAGAGGAAACTCTTAACGATACTCAATATCTTAATTCCGTTGATGTTCTACTCGATTACTGAGACAGAATTTAAATATTCATTAGTGTCTCTCCTCGGTCTGCCGGTTATTGTGATGGTTTGAGCCGACGTTTTGAAGCGCGATTCTCAACTTTGTCGCCTTTGAAGATCAAATAACCGTTGCGAATGATGTGTCAGCAATGGCATACAGATGGTTGAGGAGGTTACGAGAGGGTCGAAGTTAGGCATATCATTAGGAAGAAGCAAACTTGGCAACTAAGGGGCCCAAAGGAATTATTCGACAACAAACTGGTCGATGTCATCAGTGATCATTATTTCGGGTCGCTAAAATTAACAATCAATCACAATTCACCTGTAACAGATGAAAACTCTATCTAATCCGATTTATCCCGTAATTTGGCAAGACGATCGCGTGATCTTAATCGATCAGACTCGTTTGCCAGAAGAATATCACACAGTGGAAATTAGCAGTTGTCAAGCTATGGCAGAAGCGATTAAAACCATGATTGTTCGAGGGGCACCAGCTATTGGGGTTGCAGCAGGTTATGGCATGTATCTCGGAGCTAGGGAAATTGCTGACAGCGATCGCCAAAAATTTCTCCATCAGCTAGAAGCGATCGCCGAAATGTTACGGAAAACCCGTCCCACAGCAGTCAATTTATTTTGGGCAATCTCTCGGATGGTTCAAACTGCCCAGGAATCGCGTGGTACGGTGGCAGAAATTAAAGCGACATTACTCGAAACCGCAAAAGCTATTCAACAAGAAGATCTCCAAACCTGTCGGGCGATCGGCGATCATGGTTTATCGGTTCTACCAGACAAACCTCAAGCTACTATCTTGACCCATTGTAATGCAGGTTCTTTGGCGACTGCTGGTTATGGTACTGCATTGGGCGTAGTGCGCTCTGCCTGGCGTGAAGCAAGATTACAAAGAGTATATGCCGATGAAACCCGTCCTCGGTTACAAGGGGCAAAATTAACAGCTTGGGAATGTGTACAAGAAGGAATTCCCGTGACTGTAATTACTGATAGTATGTCGGCCCATTGTATGCGAGAAGGAAAAATTGATTTAGTCGTAGTAGGCGCAGATCGCATTGCAGCTAATGGAGATACGGCAAATAAAATTGGTACCTATTCCCTAGCTATTATTGCCCAAGCTCATAATGTTCCTTTTTATGTAGCTGCACCCTTTTCTACTATTGATTTTTCTTTGCCAGACGGGAGTAAAATTCCTATTGAAGAGCGCAATGTTACTGAGATTAGTCAAATTGGGACAACTAGTTTATGTCCTGAAGGTGCCGATTTTTACAACCCTGCTTTTGATGTTACTCCTGCCAAGTTAATTGCAGGAATTATTACCGAAAAAGGTGTCCTTAAACCTCATCTTTTGAACAATTAGCAATAAGTTGAGAACCATATTTGCGATCCTCTTCTATCCAATTGCGATCGCATTTTGAGATATGTTCCTAAATTGCGATCGCCCTTGATCTCGATAACTTATAAAGTTAACTAAGAGAATTTTAACTTCAGCAAATACTGAAAGAAAATATACAGCAATATAGAAAAATCTGCGGTAAAGTATCAACGGTTAATATTTCTGGGGATTCTTTGGCGCCATAGTTCACCGTAAGTAAGGATAATGCGACTAGTAGAAAGAGTCCTAGCTTCTGGGGAGAGAAACGGAAATTTCGGAACTTAATCAAAAAATCATGAAATTAAGATGAGAAATTTCTTAATTTTGTGGCTGAATTGTTTTAAATTGATTGTGAGCAAGTTTAAGGGCAGAAGAAGCAAATTGATGAAGCAACCAACTCAGCAACCCGAGTTCCGCATCCTGCTAGTAGAAGACGACCCTGGTGATGTGGAGCTAATTCAAATTTTGCTAACAGAGCAAAAAAGTTTGGCTGCTACTCTCAAAAGTGCCCCAACTCTCTCTGAAGGTATCGCTCTGGTGCAAGAAGATCACGAAATTGATGTGATACTTTTAGACCTCTCCTTACCCGATGAATATGGCCTAGAGACCTTCCGCCAACTTCACGGGGAATTTCCTCTGCTGCCCATTGTTGTTCTGACGGGCAATAGTGATGACCAGGTAGCAATGCAAGCTCTCTCTGAAGGAGCGCAAGATTACCTAATCAAAGGAGAATTTAGCGGCAGATTGTTAGTGAGGTCGATGCAATACGCAGTGGAGCGCCAGCGCCAGAGACTAGAGCAGCAACAACAGAGCCAAGAACTCTCCCAAACTTTGGAAGTTCTCCAAGCCACTCAAGCTGAATTAGTTATCGAAAATGCATTACTGAAGAAGCAAGGAAAACTGGACGAATATCAATATCAAATTGGTGGGAGCCTACCTGAGGATGCCCCCAGTTACGTGGTTCGTGGTGCAGATCGCCAATTATATGAAGCCCTACAGCGGGGAGAGTTTTGCTATATCTTCAATACACGGCAGATGGGCAAGTCCAGCTTGCGAGTGCAAACCACGAAAAGTTTACGAGCAGCAGGTATTGTCTGTGGAGTACTAGATATTTCTGTGCTAGCCAATCGAGAAACGAGTCGGGAGCGTTGGTATGCGGGTTTTCTCTATCTGTTAGCCAAAAACTTTGGTTTGACTGCTAAAATTAATATTGAAAATTGGTGGCAGAAGCATCAGTTCTTAGACCCAGTGCAGCGTTTGGGGGAGTTTATCGAAACCGTGTTGCTGCCCCAAAAGCGAGGTCAGCTCGTGATTTTCCTTGACGAAATTGATAGTGTCCTGAGTTTAGACTTTCCCCTGGACGATTTTTTTCGGCTGTTGAGAAATTGCTATAATCAGCGGGCAGAAAAAACCGAATTTAGACGCTTGGTCTTTGTGTTTCTGGGAGTAACTACCCCGGCTCAGTTAATTCAAGATCCCATTGGCACTCCCTTTAATGTCGGTCAGGCCATTCAACTGAAGGGTTTTCAAATGCATGAAGCTCAACCGTTACTCGTAGGATTAAAAGGAAAAAGCTCCTACCCTCAACTGCTACTCAAGAAAATTTTAACTTGGACTGGCGGTCAACCTTTTCTGACCCAGAAAATCTGTCAGATGATTAGGGATTGTCCGACTTCTATTCCCCGTAGCCAAGAAGCTCAGTGGCTTGAGAACTTAATTCAGACTCAAGTGGTGGAAAATTGGGAATCCCAGGATGAACCAGAGCATTTGCGCACCATTGCTCACCGCCTTCTGCACGGTGAAGAAGATGCGGTGGCACTACTGCAAATCTACCAACAGATTTGGCAACAAGGGGCAGTATGGGTAACCTGCGACAGTCCCCAACAGAGACAATTGCTCCTGTCGGGATTGGTAGTCCAGCAACAGGGTAAATTAAAAGTAAGCAACCCTATTTACAGATCCATATTCAACCTAAGTTGGATTGAGAGGCAATTGACCCAGTTGAGCTAGACCACCATGAGCCCTTATCCCAGATCAACATGAATCATCAGCAGGCAATTCCCCTCAATTCTTTCTCCCTCGAAAGAGCGATCAATTACCAGCCCCTGACTGTTACTCCCGGACAGCAAGTGACTGAAATAGTTTATCTAATGGAGAAACAAGGTCAAGATTGCGCTTTAGTGCAGGAAAATCAACAATTGGTTGGCATTTTAACTGAGAAAAAACTTATCAAGCTAGTTGCCCGGGGTACTCCCCTGACAGAAGTGACCCTGACCTCAATAATGACCAAAAACCCTCTGGTTATTTCAGTGAGCCAACTTCAGGATTGGATTTGGGTGATCTCCCTTTGGCAAGAACAGCAGATTACTCATCTCCCCATCGTCGATGGTGCAAATCGGCCAGTGGGAGTCATCACCACCAGTACTTTTCTCCCATCTCTTCTCCAGACCGTACCCAAAAGGCTTACCTCTCAGCAGTTACCAACTACTAAGAAATTGACCTGGGTGGGATTGACTGAGTTTCAAGCTATGTTTAATGCGCTCTCGGAGGCAGTAATCTTTGCCGATCCCCATCGCCGTATCCAGATGGTGAACCCAGCAGCTCTCAATCTTTTTGGTTATCAACTGTCAGAACTAATTGGAGAGCAAACAGCTATTCTCTATGCTTCTCAAGCCGAATATGAACGCCAAGGTCGTCGGCGCTTTAATCTCAATGCTATGGAACAAAGGGAACCTTATGAAGTAAATTATCGCAGCAGTAACGGGGTCGAATTTGTGGGAGAAACGGTGGGAACAGTAGTTAAAGATGATGTGGGAGAAATTATTGGTTTTTTGGGCATTATCCGCGATGTAACCCAGCAGAAAAACACAGAGCGTCAACTCCATAACACCGAGTATTTAATGCAAAAAATCAGTGAGACTTCGCCCAACCTCTTCTACATCTATGATTTGCACCAAAAGCGCAACATCTATGCTAATCGGGAACTAGCCTCGGCTCTCGGTTATATTCCCGAAGCTATTGCAGAAATGGATCACGAAATTTATAACCATCTTTTTCACCCAGATGAGCTATCCCGAATCTCAGCACATCACCAAAAAATTGCTGCTACTAAAGAGCAGGAGCTGTTTGAAATTGAGTATCGAGTGCGCCATGCTAATGGGGAATGGCTCTGGTTTTACAGTTGGGAAGTAGTTTTTGCCCGTGATGGGTCAGGATTTCCGACTCAGATTTTGGGCACGGCGGTTAATATCACTAAGCGCAAACAACTGGAGCTAGAGCTAGAATGCTTTTTTTCGCTTTCTCTAGATCTATTTTGTGTTGCTAGTGCCGACGGTTATTTAAAACGAATAAACCCAGCCTTTGAGAAGGTAATTGGCTACTCTCAAAAGGAACTCCTCTCACAACCATTCATTGATTTTGTCCATCCAGATGACCGAGAGGCCACTCTAACTGAGCTCAAAAAGCTCACTAGCGGTAGACCTACTGTTAGCTTTGAGAATCGCTATCGCTGTCCAGATGGTACCTATAAATGGTTGGCCTGGAATGCCTTTCCTGTTCCAGAAGAAGGGATCTTTTACGCAGTGGCTCGAGATATTACCGAACAGAAAAAAGCGGAACAAGTACTGCGCTTGACTCAGTTTTCCGTTGAACATGCAGGAGATGCAGTGTTTTGGATTGATAAAAATGGACAATTTGTCTATGTTAATGAGGCTGCCTGCCAAAGTCTTGGCTATTCTCGGTCCGAACTCCTGCAAATGGGCGTACCCGATATTGACCCCAACTTTCCCCAGTCAGCTTGGCCTTTACGCTGGCAGGAAGTTACGGCGAAACAGAGCCTAACTGTGGACAGTATCCACCAAACCAAAAACGGTACTTGCTTTCCGGTAGAAGTTCGAGGTAACTATCTAGTTTTTGAGCAACAAGAATATATTTGTGCTTTTGCCAGAGATATTAGAGATCGCCAAATAGCTACGGCAGCTCTCAAAGCTAGTCAAGAGCGATTTGAGTTGGCGATGCGCGGTTCGGGAGATGGTTTGTGGGACTGGGATCCTAAGACCAACGAAGTTTATTACTCACCACGTTTCAAGGAAATACTGGGTTACCAAGACCAGGAATTTGCCAATCATTTTGATAGTTGGGTTGAGCATCTCCATCCTGACGAGCGCTTAAATGTAATGGAAGCTTTGTACAACCACTTATATCATTCTTCTTCCTATGATATCGAGTACCGCTTGCGTACTAAATCTGGCCAGTATCGTTGGATTCGGGCTCGTGGTCAAGCAATCTGGAATGAGCAAGGGCGAGCTACTCGCATGGCAGGTTCTATCGGTGATATCACTCCTTTGAAAGAGGCCGAGTCAGCACTCCATCGCACTAATCAGGAATTAGAAAGACGGGTGGAGCAACGTACTGCTGAGTTAACTCGCTCTAACCAGGAACTGGAACAATTTGCCTACATCGTCTCCCACGACCTACAGGAACCTTTGCGCAAAATGAAGAGTTTTTCCCAACTCCTAGCTAAAGAATGTCAAGGTCAACTCACTGACAATGAAAAAGTCCACAGATACCTCGACTACATCATTGATGCTGCTGAGCGACAGCGAAACCTGATTCAAGCTCTTTTAAATTACTCGCGGTTAGGGAGGAATGATTCACCCAAGGTCTCAATTGACTTGGGTGCTGTGATTGAGAAAGTACTAGAAGATTTAAGTGTCACCATTGTGGAAACTCAGGCTACAATTACCGTAAGTGAGCTGCCGACTGTCCAGGCTTCTGCGACACAGATGGCGCAGTTATTTCTTAATTTGATTGGTAATGGGATTAAGTTTCGAGGGGAGGCTTCACCTTCGATTCGGATTGAAGCTCAGTTGCAGCCGGAAGAATGGTTAATTTCCGTGCAGGATAACGGCATTGGGATCAAACCCCAATATGCCAAGCGGATTTTTCAGATTTTCCAAAGGTTACACAGCCGCAGCGAATACTCAGGAACCGGCATTGGTCTGGCAATTTGCCGGAAAATTGTCGAAGACCATGGCGGACGGATCTGGGTTGCCTCAGAACCAGGTCAGGGAAGTACCTTTTATTTTACACTTCCGGTTTCTTCCGGTTTCAGTTAATTGAGTCGAGACTCTCAGTCCTCTAGCTGAAAGACATTTTTCCCAAAATTTTCCATATACTGAGCAATTTTTAGGGAATTTTCTCATTAAAATTTAGACTAAGGTTTGACTAAAACATTCACCAAAGACGTTGAACTTTATAGCTAAATGAAAGTTTGTCTGTGTTCTAAAAAGATGTACCATTAACTAAGTCAAAGGTTACGTAAGTTACTAAACTTCCGTTTCTTGGTAATTGATTCTTTTGTAATGAAAACTTAACTGACTTGACTGCTCATTTCTCAAAACTTTCCCCAGAAATGGTTATTAGTTATACTTTTTTTGAGGATTTTTGTATATTGCTGTATATTTCCCGTCAGTATTTACTGAATTTAAAATTCTCTTAATTAACTTCATAAACTTCCCTTGATCGAGCTCATTTATTACGGCAGAATACTGCTCAAATAATTGAAGTATTTAACGTTGTTCAATAATCAAGGTTACCGAAAGTATCATTATGAGCCTCATCTTAGTTTGTGTCCTGCTCTTAACTGCTATTTTAGTTTTCTATATTAGTTTCCAAACTAGAGATGAAGGAATATCTCAAATTTATAGGATACTAAGTGCTTTAATTTTCCTCTTGAGTTTTTTGTTTAGCCCTTTATGGATTAAGTTTGTCATGGTGCTGGGGTTTCTCATCGCTTGTCCCTACATGGTTGCTCGTCTGAGTGTATCTCAATACCTCTCTAAATAAGGCTCTTTCTTGATTAGTGTGAGCAGGAAAAACATCATAACACCAAGTATAAAATATGTTTGTTCAGGAAATAAAAGCTTCAATCAAGCAAAACGAAAAATATAAAAATTTATTTAAAACTTCTAAAATGACAATTTTAGAAGGGAATCAAGATTTTGTAGGTAGTGATGGCATCTTCACTCATGCCGACTTAAGTTATGCCGACCTGAGTGGTATTAACCTCAGTGGTGCCAACCTCAGATATGCCGATCTCAGTGATGCCGACCTGAAAGGTACCAACCTCAGTGGTGCCAACCTCAGTGGTGCCAACCTCAGATATGCCGATCTCAGAGGTACTGGTCTCAGTGGTACCAAACTCAGTGGTGCCAACCTCAGATATGCCGATCTCAGAGGTACTGGCCTCAGTGGTACCAAACTCAGTGGTGCCGACCTCAGTGGTGCCGACCTCAGATGTGCCAACCTCAGATATGCTAAACTCAGATACACTGAACTCAGATATGCCAAACTCAGTAGTGCCGACCTCAGTGGTGCCGACCTCAGATATGCCGAGCTCAGATATACAGACCTCAGTGATTCTGACCTGAGAAGTACCGACTTCAGTGGTGCCGACCTCAGATATGCCAAACTCAATGGTGCCGATCTCAGAGGTACCAACCTCAAAGATGCTAACCTCAGTGGTGCCGACCTGAGAGGTACTAACCTCAAAGATGCTAACCTCAGTGGTGCCAAACTCAAAGATGTTAATCTCGGTGTTACCCTCCTCAAAGAGACTAACCTCAGTGGTGCCGACCGAGAAAAAGCTAGACTTGACTATAACTGATGGACTCAACAAAGAATTAAATCTTAATCTTCTGAACAGAGGGGCAAGATTTGAAGATTCATCAAGGGCTACTGCCGATCTTTAAACCTCATTTTCCTGACTTAGTTTGGCAATTCAGCTATTTTCAACTTGCTGAATTATTTGCGGAAACTCAGCTCAATCAGGACTAAGTAAATCCTGGGCTGATGCTGGTTTTGGTCAGTTTTTCAATATACTGAAGTTCAAAGCTGAAACAGCGGATGCAACCAATATGCCGTGTGATGACATATTCCACAACCAAGAAGCGGGTGAGCGAAATTTACTGTGGTGAATAGGGAAGTAGAGAAATAGGGAGATAGGGAGATAGCAAGAATATCAACTGTTAAAGGTTCATAGTGAGCTACTTCAACGGGATTTGGTTTATAGTAGCAAGAAAACTACAATTGCCATACAAGAGGGATTAGCCAGAGCTGTTTGGACTTGAGAGAAGTTAATTAGCCATCCCAAACTTATTTGAAGCACTATCGCTTAGTAGTTAACCGAACATAGAAATTAGAAAAGATTATTTTGTCAAAATTAGATATGATTTCATGTAGTTTAACCTAAAATAATTTTACTTATTAAAAATTATTTCAAATTCATGACCAAGAACCAGGATGCTTCAGAAATTGTCAACAATTCACTAGAAACCAATGAGTTATCACATAAAACCTTATTAAACTCTTTAACTAATGTAATTCAAAAGATACGCGGAAAAACTACAGAGAAAGAAATAGTTCAACTGTGCGTGGATCAAGTTCATGAAGTTATAGAATGCGATCGCGTTGTGGTTTATAGTTTGCGATCCGAATCCCAGGGAAAAATCATCGCAGAAGCCTTAACAACTGGTTTTTCCCCGATTATTGATTCGATTATTAAAGACCATTGTTTTGAAGCTAGATATGCCGACCAGTATCAGAAAGGTAGAGTAAGGGCAATCGATAATATTTACGAAGCGGGGATGAGTGCTTGTCATGTGGAAAATTTGGAGAAAATAGAAGTCAAAGCCAATTTGGTTGTACCCCTAATTTTTCCAGATCATTCTTTATTCGGTTTATTGGTCATGCACCAATGTTCTGCATTTCGTCAATGGAAGCAATCGGAAATTAATTTTGCAATTCAAATTGCTGCTTGGAGTATGGAACAAATTGCGTACTTTCAAAAATACTCTCAACTCCAAGCTGAATTAGAGAAAAACCTTGAATGGCATCAATGGCAAAAATGGCAGAATTTATTACAGAAAATTACTTATGATATTCATAAAGTCAATAATTGTAGTGAAGTATTGCAAGTTACCGTAGATCGAGTACGAGAAGTTTTGCAATGTGATCGAACGGTTATCTATGGATTGCAAGACGAAAATCTGGGAAAAATCATAGCCGAATCGGCCCTTGCCACTTTAGAGTCGATTAAAGGTAGCATTATAAAAGACCCTTGTTTTGAATATCGATTTATAGATAAATATCGACAAGGTAGAGTAAGAGCGATCGATAATATCTACCAAGCTGGTATGAGTGCTTGCTATATAGAAAATCTTGAAAAAATAGATGTTAAATCTAATTTAGTAGTTCCTATTAATTGGCGAAATGGAAAAATTTATGGCTTATTGGTAGCCCATCAATGTTTTAAGTTTAGAAAATGGCAAGTTCAAGAAATAGATTGGCTTAAACAAGTAGGATATCAAACAGGATTATCTTTGTCTAGAGCTAGGTTAGAAGAAGAATTAAGCGATGGAGAATCTATTAAAAATAATTTAGAAGCTGCTAGAGAGGCCATAACTTTTACAAAACTTAAAGCCCAAAAAATAAGAGAGTCACTTCAACAGTTGAATACAGTTTCATTAGAATTAAACAACTTAAGTAGAATTTTAAACAAAGAAGTTAATTCAAGAGCAAGGTTCGATTTAAGGTCAGAAACAAGAGCAATCAAAGTAATGCAAATACTAGTAAGGAAAATGGCTTTTAATGTCGAAAAATTCAAAAAATATCTGGGCTCATGTCAAACAGATGTCACTCATATAAAAGATATTGTAGATGAATCTTTAATTAGGTATCCGCTTAATAAAGTAAATAGGGATAGGGATAAGCCGCTCAATAAAATAAATAGGGATAGGGATAAGCAAAAAAAATTAAAAATCGAGCGAGGAAGCCAGAGTATCTTCGAATACGACACATGATGCCCAATTAATCAAATTTAGCTCATGATTAGGAATTGTCGGCACTGGTTCCGTGGAATGAGAAGCTAAAACCTTGGCCTAGCTTAAGTTAAACTGACATTGTTTATTAGAAGAGGAACCTTTGCCATCTTTTCCCCTAACTTTGAGCTTGTTTAGCACGAGCTCAATACATAAGATTTTCCTTCATGCCCGGTTAATTGTAATTGCGCTACTAAAGATTACTCTAGGCAGAAAAGCACTAAATCTAGAAAAGTCCCCCTCCCCGCGCACCGCTTTGACGGCGGGGGCTCTCTGACTCAGGCTTATCTGAAAGTTAATGCGAAATAGCTGACCTCCCTGGCAAAGAGAGTTGACAGTAGTTAGTTTAACTAAACAAACAGTTCTCTCAAACTAATGTAATATTATAATTTAAGTAAAAATACGTAGATATTTTGTCCTAGTAGCTCTGATAAAAAGTGATTGACCTATTTTACGTCTTCTAATTTCTGAGTAATTTAATCTCAACACCAAACAAGAACATATTTGTCTTATTTTTGAAATGATATCTTAAAAATGTCTGCACCTAAAACTCCCGATAGTAAAGATATTAACCCCGAAATAACTCCAGCTGACATTTCCCAGCAGTCTACTTCGCCGAACAACAGACAGAGCGACTCTTCATCAACTAAAGTTTCGACATCAGTTTTCCCTGAACTCGAAACCCGGAAGCGATCTGATTCTCCTTCAGAGACTGCTAAAGAGAAAGGAGGCGAATTAATTAGGATTGAGACAAAATCACGGAATAAAACCCAAGAACAAGCCATCACTCAACAATGGAAAGCTAAGACAACAGCTATTTTAGTAGGTGCTGCTGTGATGGTGCCAATTTTAGCAGTGGGAACAGTCACCTATTATTTTGGGAGTCAAGCTATCAATAAACAGGCAATCTTCGCCAGAAGGCATGAGAATAGAGATTTAGCCGAAGCAGAATTGGCACGAGAACAAAAACTCCTAGCAGCTTTGTTAATTGGTACTGGAGCAACAGCTTTGCTAGTCGGTGTTATAGCTACTTGGGGAACAAAAAGGCTCATAAATTATACATCGAAAAAATCGACAGAGGAGCCAATATCTAAAGACGAACCCGAAGCAGAAGTCGCAACTCAGATATCTAGGGAATTTATTCAAAATTTAAACCAGTCTGTTCCTCAAAAAGATCTTCTCCAAGCTATCGTTGAAGAAGCACGCAACTATCTACATTGCGATCGCGTTGTAGTTTATAGTCTCAACCAAGATCGATATGGTGTCATAGTAGCAGAGTCAGTGGCTCTTGATTATACCTCAACATTAGGAAAAATCATCAAAGACCCTTGTTTTGAATCCAGATACCTCGATCAGTATCGCGACGGCAGAGTTCGAGCCATAGATAACATCTACGAAGCAGAGATGACTCCCTGTCATTTAGATCAATTAGAACAGCTAGAAGTCAAAGCTAATCTAGTCACTCCGATAATCAATGAAGGTCAACTATTCGGGTTGTTAGTAGCTCATCAATGTGCCGCATCCCGTCACTGGCAACAAGCGGAAATTGAGTTTTTACATCAACTCGCCAAAAAAGTGGGCTTGGCCCTCGACAATGCCAAGCTTTTACATAATATGTCTAGCCTCCAGAGTCTAGCAGCAACAGAACGAAAATGGACTAATTACCTCACGGATGCGATACAGCACATTCGTCAATCTATTAAACAAGATGATGTGCTCGATGTTAGCGTCAAAGAAGTACGGCGAGTCTTAGAATGCGATCGCGTTGTGGTTTATAGTCTCAACCAAGATAACTATGGGGTAGTCGTAGCCGAATCAGTAGCTCCTGGTTATCCCCGGGTCTTACATCAAACCATTAAAGATCCCTGTTTTGAAGCCAGATATTTAGATAAATATCGCGATGGCCGAGTGCGAGCCTTGAATAACATCTACGAAGCAGGAATGACCGACTGTTATTTGGAGCAATTAGAACGGCTAGAAGTCAAAGCTAATCTGGTGACCCCGATCCTCAACGAA
>JAAUYH010107476.1_pt1 | contig 14876 bp, 15 predicted proteins | sample 7278061 | NCBI WGS metagenome assembly JAAUYH01 (sample SAMN14350203, study PRJNA611818) | marine sediment metagenome | isolation source: surface marine sediment (0.6m) | place: French Polynesia: Moorea | collected 2018-08
GCAAAAGGGATCTAAAAACTAAGATAGATACGCTCACGCCTGAGCGTCCAAGTGCAGCGCCAGCTAGGCAAAAAAGAAAGATAAACTTGCACACTTCTAAAGTAGAAACGATAGCGCTCAAGACTAAAAGGAAATGCAATAAAAGTTAAAGAAAATGACAGTTAAGATAGCAGTTCGCTCAGAAGATAATGCTGCCCACAGCCGCAAACTTTTCAACCACAACCAGAGCAGAACTATAGGGAGGGAAAGATGTAGCGCCTAACGGTTAGCGTCAACGGCTGCAGATAGCCTATCTCATTAAGCAGAGCCTTGACAAAGCAGTCCGTTGCACGCAAGTGTTAGATCGCTGTGTAAGCAACTGTACTTAGTTATCTTGAATGTCAAATTTCAGACCCAAAAAAGTTGCAAACATGCATATCATGTCAACTCTCGTCAGTAGAAGTAATCCTGTTAACTATTGGCGTTAAGTAAGTACTTTGATCCTGTGCTGATAATAGTGACTTGGCTCTCTCTGCTAATTTATTAATCGCATCAGCATTTTCCTGAATACTAGTATCACTAACTTCGTTTAGAAGATGTAGTGAGTTCACTATCCCAAAATAGTTGTCAGACTCTTTTTTATAGGCTTGGATCAATTCACTCACTAGTAATTGATCATATGGACGCCAAATGTCTTGAGCTAAGATAGCTGTGGCAGTTCTACGAGTTGTTCTGTTAGAACTGTATATATTTGACACTAAACTTTTAAGCTCAATAGCTAAAGCTTGATTCTCCAAAGCTGTTGTGTCCTGAGTTTCTAAGGGGAGTTGCTCAGCAGTGGGATCAGGAACATCTTCAATTTGCTCTTCAGAAACAGCAGAAGTTCTGCTTAAAGGAAGGAACATTTCTAGCAATTCCTGAACTTCTTCATCTGTTAAAGCCTGTTCATATAGTTTAGCCTTTTCATCATCAAGACTAGCTATTTTTAAAAGAATTCCCAGCTCAGACTTACGATCCCTAAACGGGGAGTTTACATCCTGAGTGCTTTCTAAATCAGTTCTGGAAGTAATAATAATAGCTTTGACAACCTGAATAACTTCTTCTTCACTTGTTGCACTATTTGCAAGATTAATAACTGCAAGTCTACGTCGAACAGGATTCTGATCAGCTAAATGATCAACTGAATCGGAAACTGTTCCTATGAATATATTTTGTTTATTTAGCTCTTTGCTTAACTGATTAGTTCTATTAGTCAAATTCACTGTCACAATTGTTGTCGAAATTGCTGTTATTACAGCAATAATAAGCGCTGCGATATCTAATCGAGTGTTTACATCAAGTGTCTTTTTCTCTACGTCACGAATATTTTTATCAGTCATTTTTTTATCTATGTCAAAGAATATTTCCTGATGATAAAGCACTCTAACGATCGAGCTGAGCCGCGAACGCCTTCGAGTACGACGCCGTCGGGCTAACGGCGTTCGTCGGCTCCAGTGAGGTTGTTATTTTGCCCTTACAATAGGGTTCCCAAGAACTAACGTTTTGCACTCAAAAAATAAGGGTCAAAATAACTATTAATTCATTGGACTTTTTCTGCATAATAACCTTGCCAAGAGGGTTATCAGGATTTTCTCCGTATATCTTCAGAAATCGGGGGTTTTCAGGACTTTTTCCGTATAATCTCCTATGACTGCCATTATCAGGACTGATTCCGTATAATCTCCACTGATTCGGTCGATTTTTCATGTAAAAATAAATACATCAATTTAGGTGTATGCTAAGGATAAATAGTGTCATGGAATCCCGTCCCAGAATGCTGCTCGATGTTGTGCGGGAGATCATTCGACTCAAGCACTATTCTTATCAGACTGAGATTAGCTACATCAATTGGATCAAGCGTTATCTGAGCTTTCACAATCGACAACATCCAAGAGAGATGGGCAGTGCCAAGATTGAGGCATTTTTGAGTCATCTTGCTGTTGACCAGCAGGTGGCGCCTCTACCCAGAATATAGAAAAAAGACTTTGGGCAAATAGCAGACCAGAGTTCATATCGTCGGCAATCTCACTGTAAACGTAGAACCTATACCCACCCGACTACTCACCTCAATCGCCCCCCGCTGCAACTCAACAAATTGCTTCACAATACTCAACCCCAACCCTGTCCCCGGAATATTGCTGACATTGCGGCCCCGGTGAAACGGTTCAAACATGTGAGGTTTATCCTCAAGGGGAATGCCAATGCCATCGTCTTGCACCTGAAAAATTAGCTGATTGTGTCGTTTAGCCAGTTTCAGGTAGATCGCCTTTTCATCTGGAGTGTAGCGGACGGCGTTGGACAGTAGATTGCTCAGAATGGGCCGGAGTAATCGAGGGTCAAGGTCCGCCATGAGCTGTCGACTGCGGCAGGAAAATTGGATGGGGGTGTGGGGTCTGCTGTATTCTGGCTCCCGCAGCAGATCCTGGCAAAATGCAGCGACATCCAGGGTTTCTGGCTGCACCTCCAGCACCTTGGCTTCAATCTTGCTGATCACAAGAATGTCGTCGATCATCATCGTCATGCGTTCGACATTGGTATTGACCGTTTGCAGATAGTCATTTTTTTGTTCTAGCGAGAGCTGATCGTTGTAGCGTTGCAGAGACGACACCGATAGCGCGATGTTGTTGAGGGGGTTGCGGAACTCATGGCAGACCATCGAGACAAAGCGCGATCGCATCTCACTCAGCTCCTGCAACTGTCGATTCGCTCGTTGCAGTTCCGCCGTGCGTTCTTGCACCTTTAGCTCCAACTCCTCATTAGTCCTCTGCAACACCTCCTCCGCCCAACGCCGTTCAGTGATGTCGCGAAACGTGACAACAGCCCCAATCAGCTGCCCGTCTTCATCATGCATCGGGGTGCTGATATACTCCACCGGGAAACTTGTCCCGTCATTCCGCCAAAACACTTCATGGGTGATTCGACGCACACTGCCGTCTTGGAACGCGGCGTAAATGGGGCAGGCCTCACGTGGGTAAGGAGAGCCGTCCGGATGGGAATGGTGCAGAACAGCATGCATGGATTGGCCAATGAGCTTCTCCATCGGCCAATTAATCATGGCCGCCGCCGCTGGGTTAACAAACGTAACGTTACCGTTCAAATCCAGTCCATATACCCCTTCCCCAACCGCATTGAGAATGAGCTGGTGTTGGCGGCGCAGTTGCTCCAACTCAGTTCCGGTGAGGTTTTGATAGACAGGTGCAGGGGCAGGGGACTGGGCGGATAACCAATAATTTTGACCCATGGGCGCCATCTACTTGCAATGAGAATGTATTGTATTACACTACAAAGCCCTCGCTAAAAGCTTACTAAAAGAAGACAGATGTAGTATAGGTGGTTCGCCATAGATGCATTTCCCTTAGGCATTCTCTGAAGGCAACCGAAGTAAGGCGGTCAATCGGGACTTATTCTTCATCTGCTGACCGTCTACTTTTCTTTTGGACTCTTCATGTCTGGAGTCTTCAATGAAGACAATTCTTGTGATTGAAGATGAGGCCCAAACCCGTAACATTTTTCTGAGATGTTTGGAATTTGAGGGCTTTCGCGCAGTCGGCGCCAGTGACGGCGCAACCGGAATGGCGATGGCGAAAACGCACCAGCCAGACCTGGTGGTGTGTGACATTATGATGCCGGATATGGATGGCTATTCGGTGCTGTCGGCGCTGCGTCAAACTCAACGCACGGCGGCGATTCCTTTAATTTTCCTAACGGCTAAAGTGACCATGGCCGATTTGCGCCGAGGCATGGAACTGGGGGCGGATGACTATCTGACTAAACCCTGCACCATTGACCAGTTTCTAACTGCGATCAACACTCGATTGCAGCGGCGAGATGAGCTGACGAATGGGGCTGTTCAAAGAGTTGACTCATCTCCCCAGACCTTAACCTCTGCATCGACAAAGATTACGTCCACTCATCAAGAAGAATCCAGTATTCTGCCCAATTGTCCAAGGCTGTCGGCCGTGTTTCAGTTTATTGAAACCCACTATCGCCAGCCTATCAGCTTACAGGACGTGGCCCAGGAAGTGGGATACTCCCCCGCCTATCTGACGAATTTGGTGCAGGAACACACGGGACACACCGTTAAACAATGGATTATTGAACGACGGATGGCCCAGGCTAGAGAGCTGCTAATCAATACTGCGCAAACCATCAGGCAAATTGCCGAGGCGTCCGGTTATGCCGATGCGGGGTATTTTACGCGGCAGTTTCGCAAATTCCATGGTGCGTCTCCCCAGGCTTGGAGACAAGAGTCTGTAGCGAAATTAACCAATTGAATGGTAATTTTCAACAGCGTAAAAAAGTTCCAAAAAAAATCCCACTAGGTTCAAAAAATGATCTAATGCGGTCCAGATAGATGATTGGTAAATTACAAGGCAATATTGCCGCCAGCTCAATCACATCGAGTTCTGGTTGAGGTTGGATTGAGTTTTCGCATATTTCGCATAGAGGAGATTAAGTAGGCAAGAGTTATGGTTTTAACTTCAGCGACACAGACCGCTCAGAGATGGGAAAACCTCAACTGCGATCGCGGAGAACTCTCAGATTTGCAGCTGGCGTGCATCATCTGCGGCGGACAGCATCTCACCCGCGATCATTGGGAATTTATGCAGACCATGCCCAAGGATCCGGTGGATATGGTGGATGATCTGGTGAAGATGGGGGTCTACAAGGAGAACCAACTGCGGGCCGCCGATAGCGTCAACGCCTACGAACTCAGGAAGGCGCTGTTCTTAAAGACCGTAGGTCGAGGCGACCCGAAACGGGAACGGCTAATTTTGGCCCTTTGCCGACAGGCAGGCGGGTTAGAAAACGCCTTCGCCGCCGCCTTTGGCCCCCAGGCTGGCTTATTCTTTACCGATTCCATCCGCAACAGTGGAACAACGCGGCGGGAATTTCTCCGCAATATGGCCGTTGGCGCGGCGTTGGTCACCCTAGCTAGCTGCTCCGGCGGCAATCAGCCAGCGGCTGATGACGCCCCCGGCGAGACTGTTTCAACCGAAGGCTTAGAGAAAACCGAGCTAAAAATTGGGTTTATTCCCATTACCTGTGCCACCCCCATCATCATGTCAGAGCCTTTGGGCTTCTATAGGAAATATGGGTTTAACGCCAAGGTGGTGAAGATGCCCAGTTGGGGCGCTGTGCGCGACTCCGCCATTGCGGGCGAACTGGACGCCTATCATATGCTGGCGCCCATGCCCATCGCCATGACCCTCGGCCTTGGCTCCGCCGCTTTCGGGGTGAAACTGGCCAGCATTGAAAACATCAACGGTCAGGCGATTACCGTGGCCGAGCGGCACAAGGGCAAGGTGAATGGCCCCGCCGACTTCAAGGGCTTCACCATTGGCGTGCCCTTCCCCTACTCCATGCACAACCTGCTGCTGCGCTACTATCTGGCCACAGGCGGCCTAGACCCCGATGTGGATGTGAAGATTCGCCCCGTGCCGCCGCCGGACAGCATCGCCCAAATGGTGGCGGGGGACATTGACGCCTACCTGATGCCGGACCCCTTTAACCAGCGAGCAGTGTACGAAGGCGCTGGCTATATCCATATGATCACCAAAGAACTCTGGCCGGGGCATCCCTGCTGCGCCTTCGCCGCCAGCGACGAGTGGATTAGCGAAAACCCCAAAACCTTCCGAGCGCTGAACAAGTCCATTATTGAGGCCGCCGGCTACGCCCGCGATCCCAAGAATCGGCCCGAAATCGCTAAAGCTATTTCTGAACGGGCTTTCCTGAACCAGCCGGTGGAAGTGGTGGAAGCCGTGCTGACGGGCAATTTTGAAGACGGCAACGGCAACACCCTGAGCGTTCCCGACCGGATCGACTTTGACCCCTACCCCTGGCAGAGTTTCGCCAACTGGATTTCCTCTCAGCTGGTGCGCTGGGATCTGCAAGGCGATGGATTAGCGCCGAAGGCGATTCCTAACAAGGGCTATGACACTGTCGGCCAGGACATTTTCCTCACCGACCTGGCGCGAGAACTGGCTGAAGAGTTGGGGCAAACCCCTCCCTCCGAAATCTATCGCACCGAGAAACTGAAGTTTGACACCTTTGACCCCGCTAATCCAGGCGCATACGTCAAAGACCAAACCGACAAGTACGGCGTTTAATCTCAGTGGGTAAGGCATCTGCAGATTGATATCATTCCATCTACCCATCCACCCATCCACCCATCCACTTCCTCCTACTGGGACTTTAGTTTCCCGCAAGTTCCTAAGCGCAGTTTGATAGAGGTATGGCATTATGGCGCTGAGCCAAGCAACAACCAGAGCGATCGCAAAGCCAGGTAGAGAGTCTCCTTTTCTCAATCAGAACATGAGGGCGTTTTGGCTCTTCCTTTTGTCCCTAGGCATTTTCCTCCTGGCGTGGGAGATGGGGGCGCGGTCAGGGTTGTTTGCCAAGGGCATGCCCACCGCCAGCAAAACCCTGGAGGAATTCTGGTGGTGGATTACCCATCCCTTCTTTGACAATGGCCCCAATGATCTGGGCATTGGCTGGAATTTGCTGATTAGTCTGCGGCGGGTGGCCATTGGCTACATCCTGGCGTCGCTAGTCGCTGTTCCCTTGGGAATTCTGATTGGCATTTCCCCGGTGGCTTACAAGGCGTTCAACCCTTATGTGCAGCTGCTAAAACCGGTGTCGCCCTTAGCCTGGCTGCCGCTGGGACTTTACATTCTGCGGGACTCTGAACAAACTGGGGTATTCATCATCTTTATCTCCAGCATTTGGCCTACGTTGATCAACACGGCTTTCGGCGTGGCCAATGTGGATAAAGACTACCTGGATGTGGCAAACACATTAGGCGCCTCGAAACTCCGCACCATAGTTAAAGTGATTATTCCCGCCGCTTTACCCAACATAGTATCGGGTCTGCGCATCAGCATGGGCATTGCCTGGCTGGTGATTGTGGCGGCGGAAATGTTGCTGGGCACCGGGTTAGGCTACTTCATCTGGAATGAGTGGAACAACCTGTACATTCCCAATATCTTGGTGGCCATTTTCATAATTGGCCTGGTGGGGCTGTTGCTGGACAGTCTGTTCGCCGCCCTGGAGAAATTTGTCGCATTTGGACGCAACTCGTGAATTTAGCATCTCTAAACGGAGTCGCTCCGGTAGACTCCGCTGGGTTATCTTCCCAATTGTCAATCCGAAATGTGACGAAGGTTTTCCCCGGCAAAAAAGGCTTATTCAAAAAGCTTTCCGGCAAAACCAGTCAAGACTTCGTCGCCATCGAAGACATCAGTATGGAGATCGAGCCCAATACCTTTGTCTCCATCATTGGTCCCTCAGGCTGCGGCAAGTCCACCCTATTGGGGATGATCGCCGGACTGATGCCCATTACCGGCGGCGAAATTCTCCTCAACGGCGCGCCGATTATTGGACCTGGCCCCGATCGGGGCATGGTGTTCCAAAACTACGCCCTGATGCCCTGGATGACGGTGGATGAAAATATTCGGTTCGCCGTTGAAACCGTCCATCCTAAAATGTCCCCCAAAGCCATCAACCGGGTAATCAAGGAGAATATTCAATTGGTGGGGCTGGAAGGGGCTGAACGAAAGCATCCCCACGAACTCTCCGGCGGCATGCGTCAGCGGGTCGGCATCGCCCGCGCCCTGGCGATTAATCCCCAGATTCTCCTGATGGATGAACCCTTTGGAGCCCTAGACGCCCTGACCCGCGGCTTTCTACAGGACGAAATCGAGCGCATCTGGGAACAACAGCGCAAGACCGTAATCATGATTACCCACAGCATCGAAGAAGCCCTGTTGCTCTCCGACCGCATCGTCATGATGACCCGCGGCCCCGCCGCTCGCATCGACGAAATCCTAGAGGCTCCCTTCCCCCGGCCTCGCAATCGGGAAACCATCGTCCAACACCCCGCCTATGCAGCGTTGAAGGCGGAAATGGAGAGTCATTTGTTTAGAGAGACCCGCGCCGTGGAGGCGGCGCGGATTCGGGGCAAGTAGAAGAGAGGCAGGGGAAGCAGGGGGAGCAGAGGGAGCAGGGGAGGCAAGAGGTGTAGAGACGTGACATGTCACGTCTCGCGGATATTAGGGAGGGCAATGCCCACACGACTATTTGACCCAGGGGAGGGAAAGATGGGGGAGATGGGGAGGATAGGGGGGCTTGAATGGTCGCTTGGCGAATGACGCATGATGAATGGGCAAGTAACAAGTAACGGGTGATCAATGCCCAATGATTAATGACCAATAACAAGTTACCAATGACCAATGACCGATCACCAATGACCAATAACAAGTGACAAGGATCCAAAATCCAAATTCCTTCCCTTCTTCCCCTCACTATTTACTTAACGTATCCAAGAGGAGTTAACTATGGCAATTTCTGAAATTACCGAAGCTTTGTTGGCCGCCAAGAAAGAGTCTGGTCTAACATTCGCCGATTTGGAAGCCAAAGTGGGCTGCGATGAGGTGTGGATCGCGTCGGTGATTTATCGTCAGGCGAGTGCGTCTAAGGAAGAGGCCACCAAGATTGTGGAAGCTATTGGGGCGGCTCCCTATTTGATTGAGCACCTGACTGAGTGTCCCGTGAAAGGTTCTTTGGATCCGGTTATTCCCACCGATCCGCTGATTTATCGGTTTTATGAAATCATGCAGGTCTATGGCATGCCGATTAAGAGCGTGGTGCATGAGAAGTTTGGCGATGGCATTATGAGCGCCATTGATTTCACGATTGATGTTGAGAAGGAAGAAGATCCGAAGGGCGATCGCGTCAAAATCATCATGTGCGGTAAGTTCTTGCCCTATAAGAAATGGTAGCGGGTTACTCACCTAAGGGGGAAAATTTAGCGTAAAAAGGAAATAGAAAAATTGTTCCCTCTTGGGAGGTAAGTTCGCGAGTAGCCATTTGCAAAGTCTTTTAATAAATCCTACCCCCTCTAACTCCCCCTTGCAAAGGGAGAGGACCAGATTTTCCCCCCTTTGTAAGGGGGAGGGGGTAAGTAGAGGATAGATTCTCTTGTATGAGAAGAATCTTTGACCCACTAGGATTACGGATAGGAGATGCACCGCTGTAGGGGCGAAGCATTTGGCTGTAAGTCTTTAGACTTTTCTGTCAATGCTGAGCCAAATGCTTCGCCCCTACCAATCCCCAACAGGACGGTAAATGGTGGAGGGAAAGCAGGATAGACCTTCTAGATAAACCCTGCCTAACCTCTCTACAAAAAAGATTGTTGGTGGTTTCTTACCTGGAAACCATCTGGTTTCTGCATTCTTCATCGAAAAGGATAGATATGACTAATCGTTCGTTCCCTGATCGGTTGAAAACATTTCATCCCATCCCCGCCACTCTGACCCAGGTGGCGGGGCTTGTCGGAGTAGTCAGTTTGGCCCTGGGTTTACTGGCTTCGCCAGCCCTGGCGCATCATCCCCTGGGAGGCAGGCTGCCGTCCAATGTTTTTGAAGGCTTTATGTCTGGGGTAGGACATCCCGTCTTAGGGCCGGACCACTTTGCCTTTGTCGTGGCGGCGGGTTTGTTGGCGGTGACCCTGACTCAGGGAATTTGGATTCCGGTGGCGTTTGTGTTGGCGGGTTTAGCGGGAACAGGTATTCACCTTATGGGCCTGGATATGCCTGCGCCTGAGTTTTTTATCTCGGCATCGGTGCTGTGCTTTGGCTGGATGTTGGCGATTAAGCAGCGCCCCAATCTGATGATCATGGCGGGACTGGCCGCTTTTGCTGGCCTATTCCATGGCTATGCCTATGGCGAGGCAATCGTGGGGGCCGAGATGACTCCCTTGTTTGCTTATTTGCTTGGCTTCACGTTTATCCAGCTGGCGATCGCACTTGGAGCCTTCACCGTGGGTCGCGCTTTGCTGAAGCAAACTTCTGAGCAACCCATGTTGTCCTTACGATTTGCTGGATTCGCCATTGGCGGCGCTGGCGCGGCGTTTCTATCGGGAGTTATTTTGGGGTGATGAAACGGCGAAGATTTTTCCAGTATGCGGGGCTGGGCAGTGTTGGCTTTTGGTTGGGAACCCGCGATCGCGCCTTTGCATCAGACCCTCTTCCACTGGACAGTCAGGCGAAGACAGCGTTAGAAACATTTGAATTTACCACCGCCACGGTTGATCGGGCAGGCCGCGTTACGCAACGCCAAACCCACACGGCCCAATTTTTCCCAGAGCGCCTCAACACTGTTGAACGGCTCGAGATGGTGGCGATCGCGCCGGGCCCCTTTTGGATGGGCGCCTCGCCAACTGAAGCCCACGCCCAAGGCCAGGAGTTTCCCCGCCATCGAGTCAAACTGTCTCCTTTCTTTATCAGTCGGCATCCGATTACTCAAGCGCAATGGGCTGCGGTAGCGTCACTTCCCAAAGTCCAGCGTGATTTAAATCCGTCGCCGTCTCACTTTCAAGGAGACAATCATCCAATAGAGAGTATTTCCTGGTTGGATGCCGTAGAGTTCTGCGATCGTCTCAGCCAACACACAGGTCGCCGCTATCACCTTCCAAGTGAGGCGCAATGGGAATATGCCTGCCGTGCAGGAACGCAAACACCTTTTAATACAGGGGAAACGATTACCGCCGAGTTGGCAGACTACCTGGGCGCTTACACCTATAAGGCGGAAGCGGCGGGTGAATATTGTCAGTCAACCCTGCCTGTGGGTCGCTTCACCCCCAATGCCTTCGGTCTGCATGATATGCACGGCAATGTTTGGGAATGGTGTTCGGATAGCTGGCGACACAACTACCGAGAAACCCCCACGGATAGACAAATTTGGGTCGGAGTTCGACAGCCTCAGATGCGCGCCATTCGCGGCGGCGGCTGGTTGGATGCGCCAGCCAGGATCCGCTCTGCGAGTCGATCGGGGTATCTTGAGACGGCGCTGAACCGGACGATTGGGTTGCGGGTCGTTACGGTGTAGGGGTTTTCGGGAGTCGTAAAATTCCCGCAAAGGGCAGTGGATGGGTGGATGGGTGGATGGGTAGATGGGAGTCAATCACTTTCCTACGATTGCATTGGGTGAAGAGAGATGGCTGTAATTCAGAAAGTTCCCGTCACGGTGCTAACGGGATATTTGGGGGTCGGTAAAACGACCTTGCTTAATCGGATTCTCACAGAAGAACACGATAAACGGGTCGCGGTCATTGTCAATGAGTTTGGAGAGGTGGGCATTGATCATCAACTGGTGATCGACGCCGATGAAGAGATATTTGAGATGAACAACGGCTGCATTTGTTGCACTGTGCGGGGAGATTTGATCCGGATCATCAGTGATTTGATGACACGGCGCGATCGCTTCGACCATTTGGTGATTGAAACCACCGGTTTGGCGGATCCAGCCCCGGTGATCCAGTCCTTTTTTGTGGATGAAGTCATGCTCCGCCAAACCCAATTGGATGCGGTGGTGACGGTGGTGGACGCCCTGCATGTTTGGGACCATTGGGACAGCAGTGAGGTCCAGGAGCAACTTGCCTTTGCGGATGTGATTTTGCTCAACAAGACCGACCTGGCGACTGCCTATCAGCTAGCAGCGCTAGAGCAGAAGGTGCGGGGCATGAATGCGATCGCAGCCATCCACTCCACTCAAAATTGTGACATTGACCTGAATGAGCTGCTGGGTGTGCAGGCGTTTGATCTTAAGAATGCGCTGAGCATCGATCCCCAGTTGTTGGATGAAGACGTCCACGACCATGACGAGTCGGTTTATTCGGTCGCAATTACCGAAACAGGCTCAGTGGATAGCGACAAACTCAACCGCTGGCTTTATCAATTGGTGCAGGCGCAGGGGCCAGATATTTTTCGGATGAAAGGCATTTTAGATGTGGACGGAGCCGCTCGACGGTTTGTGTTCCAGGGGGTTCACATGACGCTGGATGGCCGACCGGGTAAGCCCTGGCAACCCGGTGAAACTCGCCGGAATGAATTGGTCTTTATTGGCCGAAATCTAGATCAGGAAGCGCTTCGCTGGGGATTTAGGGACTGTTTTGCTAAAGCTTACGCCCATTCTTCATAGGCGTTTTCGTTGACATAATCACTAGACAACCGTATGAAACTACAGCACAACCTTGGGGGTCTGGAAGGGTTAGATCCCGTTAATTTTGAAAAACAGGTCTTTGTAGAACCCTGGGAAAAGCGCATCTTTGGCATTCACACTGCAATGATGGCGCTGAGTAATCACCTCGACACCGCCCTGCCCGAATACGACATCGACCAGGTTCCCACCACATTCAAAAGCTTTTGGACCTGGGGGCACTTGCGCCAGGGGGCCGAAGGGATGCATCCCTTTGAATACTTCCGACTGCGCTATTACGAAAAGTGGCTTGGCGGCATTTCCGGGTTCTTTGTGGAGGAGGGGTATATCACCCAAGCCGAACTGGACGCCCGAACCGCCGAATTTTTAGAGGATAGTGAAAAGGCTGAAGCGCCATTGCCCAGCGGCGGTGATACAGCCATCGACGCCCAAGTGTTGAAGTATTTGCAGGAAGGCGATTCCCCCCTGCGCCCCCTACCTGCTCCGCCCAAATTTAAAGTGGGGGACCAGGTAAGGGTGAAAGATGTTTCTCCCGCCGCCCACAGCCGGTTGCCGGGTAACTTGAAGGGTCGTGTGGCTGAAGTAGTGCTCGTCTATGAGGGTGCGTTTACCTACTTTTTCCCCACGGCAGATGGGATTGGGACACCGATGCCCGTGTACAGCCTAGCCTTCAAGCCAGAGGATCTCTGGGATGAGTCGCTGATTGACGCCAACTCTGTTTACTACAACGACATTTTTGAAGTGTATTTAGAAGACGTGTAATTCGCGCTGGGAATGTCTGGTAGGGGAAGAATTCTGCTTTGAAGTTGATAGCCACTAGAGGCGATTTATGGGAGAGCATTATGCCAAGCAATTACCCTGGATTTAGGTACGGAGCCGATCGCGAAACATTCAGCGCCGCAAAGGTTAAAGCCCTGGAGTCTCTGTTGATCGAAAAGGGCGTGATCACGGGCGACACGGTTGATCAGATTCTCGGCTACTTTGAAACTGAAATGGGACCGTTCAATGGAGCCAAGTTGGTGGCTCGGGCCTGGGTGGATCCGGCCTTTAAGGAACGGTTGCTCGCCGATTGTAATGCTGCGTGTAATGAGCTGGACTTTCCGGTGGGCATGTCCGGCGCTGAGGGCGAACACATGCGCATTGTGGAAAATACCCCCGAGGTGCATAACGTGATTGTCTGCACCCTGTGCTCCTGCTACCCCTGGCCAACGCTGGGATTGCCTCCCTACTGGTTCAAAGACCCTACATTTCGGGCTCGGGTGGTGCGCGAACCCCGTGTGGTGTTGTCTGAGTTTGGGGTGGACCTAGATGAATCAGTCACCATTCGCGTTTGGGACAGTAGCGCCCAGATTCGCTGGTGGGTGCTGCCCATGCGTCCGCTGGGGACGGAGGGCATGAGTGAAGAGGAACTGGCGGGTCTCCTGACGCCGGAGGCGATGATGGGAGTTGCGACGGTGAAGGTTTAAATGGAGGCCCAGTGGATGGGTGGATGGGTGGATGAGTGGATGGGTGACAACAATGACCCCGGCCTTCAAAGTCCCTCTCCCAAGCTGGGAGAGGGATTTAGGGTGAGGGCGAAGGTTTTGGGGCTCATCCTACGATGAAGGTCATTTTCCGGCATGCCGCCTTAATAGAGAATTAGACAACAGATTATGTTTACTAAATTCGAGCATTTTGCAGCCACCAGTTTAATGGGCTCGCCTGAAGAAGCCCCCCCTCGAAAAGACGGACATCTGCACTTTGACCGCGATTGGGAAAAAATGGCGTTTGGAGTCGCGATCGCACTTTCAAAACAAGGCCACTACGAATGGGAAGAGTTTCGGCAAACACTAATCGCCGCCATTAGCGAGTGGGAAGCGAACCACACTCTCAATGATCCGGAGTGGGACTATTACCAATGTTGGCTGACCGCCCTAGAGAAGCTGGCGGTTGAGTCAGGCGTGATTGAAGCGGGGGAGTTGGATACTGCGATCGCTCAACTCTTGAACTGCAAAGAAGCCACCCTCAGCAAAGAATAAAGAAACTCATGTCAATCTCTAAATTAGTCCCCCCGTTTAACCGTGACAGCGCTATCAAGAAAGTTCGGATGGCGGAAGATGCTTGGAATAGCCGAGATCCGGAGCGGGTGGCGTTAGCCTATACCGAAGATAGTTTTTGGCGTAATCGAGCTGAAGTCTTTCAGGGTCGAGACGCGATCAAAGCATTCCTGCGACGCAAGTGGGATAAAGAGCTGGACTACCGCTTGATGAAGGAAATGTGGGCCTTCGGAGATAATCGAATTGCAGTGCGCTTTCAATACGAATGGCGGGATGATTCTGGTCAATGGTATCGCGCCTACGGCAACGAGAATTGGGAGTTTGCCGAAAACGGTCTAATGCGACGCCGTGAGGCTAGCATTAATGATCGCCCGATCACAGAAGCAGAACGACGCTTTCATTGGCCTGCCCTACAACCTCGACCTGCAGATCATCCTGGATTAATCAATTCACCTGTTTGACAGCTACTATCTAGTTATGTGCTTTGATTGTGAACGATCCACGACTAGGGTGTGTTTTAAAACTACAACCACATCATGATAGAAGCTAGAGTCAGCATGGCAAGGTAGTTTTCGGCCTTCTTCTCATAGCGAGTAGCAATGCGACGAAACTGCTTTAAGCGATTGATACAACGCTCAACCTGATTGCGTAGGCGGTATAGAGATTTGTCAAACTTACCCCCTCGATGTTCATTGGACTTGCGCGGAATGGTGTATCGAATACCTCGTCTCCGGAGATAACGTCGATTTTTTTTGCTGCTGTACCCCTTATCTCCACTGACGCGACAGGGTCGCAAGCGCGGTCGTCCAACCCCTTGGCGTCGGA
>JAAUYH010109843.1_pt1 | contig 14876 bp, 17 predicted proteins | sample 7278061 | NCBI WGS metagenome assembly JAAUYH01 (sample SAMN14350203, study PRJNA611818) | marine sediment metagenome | isolation source: surface marine sediment (0.6m) | place: French Polynesia: Moorea | collected 2018-08
GGCCAGATAGTCCGACCGAAGGCCAAGCGCGGTTTTCCCGACGACCCAGGCAGCACCGGCGGCAAGAAGTGCTCCCACCGGCCAGGCGAGCAGAATGGGCAGGCCGAGGCCGCCCAGATAGCCGGTTGTGGCGGGCGAGATTTTCTCGATCGCTTCGACGGCCGGGTCGAAGAGGCTGCGAAAGGCGAAGAAGCCCGCGATCAGCAGGACGACCAAAGCGAGCGCGCGAACTGGACCCTGAGGCAGGCGGCTCCAGGCGATTGCCGCGAGAGCGATGGTGACGATGCCAAGCGCAAGGGCGCCGAGAACGCGCAGGCCGCCGGCGGCCCAGGCCTCGGCCACAGGCGGCATGGAAACGACGACGGCGCCAAGGCCGCCGAGCGCCACGAACCCCATGACCCCGATGTTGAAGAGACCCGCGTAGCCCCATTGCATGTTCACGCCGAGCGCCATTATGGCCGAGACGAGCCCCATGTTCACGATGCCAAGGGCGACGTTCCAGCTTTGGGTGAGCCCGGTGAGAATGACCAGGGCGAGGACACCGAGGAACAGCAGCATGTCGCGGGGTGTCAGGGTCATAGCGCTTTCCCCCGGAAAAGGCCGGTCGGTCGTAACAGCAGCACGATGATCAGGATCGCGAAGCTGACGGCGAATTTGTAGTCGGTCGACAGAAGCTGCACCAACCCGTCGGGCTCCCACGCTGGGATCAGGTATCCGGCGACCTTTTTCCAGGCATAGGTGATCGTGACTTCGGAAAACGCGATGACGAAGCCACCGGCGATGGCACCCACCGGGTTGCCGAGACCGCCGACGATGGCGCTGGCGAAGATCGGTAGCAGCAGCTGGAAATAGGTGAAGGGTTTGAAGCTTTTGTCGAGGCCATAGAGCGTGCCCGCGATGGTCGCCAATGCCGCGACGATGATCCACGTGATGACGACGACCCGCTCGGGGTTGATGCCCGAGAGAAGGGCGAGGTCTTCGTTGTCTGAAAACGCGCGCATGGACTTGCCGGTGCGGGTCTTGTTCAGGAACCAGAACAACAGCACCACGACGATGATCGCGACGACCACGGTCAGGGCGGCGGTCGATTTGATTGCAAGGCCTTCGCGAAGGCCTGTCATCTCTCGGAAGTCGCGGGCCGAGATGATGAAGCGCGCGCCATCGGCAAAGCGCTGATCGTCCACGCCGATGATGAAGCGGACGACGCCGTTCATGACGAACATCACGCCCATCGAGACGATGACGAGGATCACCGGCGCGGCCTTTTGTTCGCGGTAAAACTGATAGACCAGCTTGTCGGTGGCCAGCACCATCAGGGCAGTTGCTGCAATTCCGACGGGCAGGGCCAGAAGCGCGGTGGGCAAGGGCCCGAGCGAGACGCCCAGGGATTGTAGCCACCACGTCATCAGGATCGTCGCCATGGCGCCGAAGGCCATGGTGTCGCCGTGGGCGAAGTTCGAGAACCTGAGGATGCCATAGATCAGCGTGACGCCGAGTGCGCCAAGCGCCAACTGGCTTCCGTAGGCGATGCCGGGGACGACGACGAAGTTCAGAAGCGCGACGAGGGCATTTAGCAGGTCCATGTCACGGGCTTCCTAACAAGGGATACGTTGCTTTTCATGCGACCTGACAGCTCCCCAAAGTGACGCTCGACGACTGCGCCGAATGCTTGGAATGGCTTGCGCCGCCATCAGGCCAGAGCGACAAGAGATGAAACTGGTTGTCTGCTGTAAAAGACACCGCCATACCCGTCTTGCTTGACAGCCACGAGACCCGGCCTGTGTCACCGCTCTCAAGGCTGAACCGGTCGTCGAGCGGTAGGTAAACCGCCATTGGATCAACCGCTTGATTGAGTTCCATGAGCTTGAACGGCTCCATGTCGGACAGGATCGTGACCTGATATGAGCTTCCGTCGGCTGGCGAAAAGTCGCAGACGACATTCGCCAAGCCAAATCCTGGAAACAAGGCCAGAACAGCAGCCCCAATTAATGTCCGGTGCTCGCTCGGTCGGGCAGCTGGCAAGACTTTCCACGACGCTCTAGCCACCAAGGAAACTCCGTCGCACTTCAGGGTCGGCCAGAAGGGCTTCGCCCGTGTCGGTATAGGCATTCGCCCCTTGCACCAGTACGTAGCCCCGATCCGCGATTTCCAGCGCCTGGCGAGCGTTCTGTTCGACCATCAGGATCGAGATGCCGGTGCGCGCGACCTCGATGATCCGGTCGAAAAGCTCGTCCATCACGATGGGGCTGACGCCTGCGGTGGGTTCGTCCAGCATCAGGACGCGGGGCTGGGTCATGAGCGCGCGGCCGACAGCGACCTGCTGACGCTGACCGCCCGAAAGTTCCCCGGCCGGCTGACGCCGCTTGTCCCGGAGGATTGGGAACAAGGTGTAAACCTGCTCCATCGTGGCGGTGATGTCGTCGCGGCGGAGGAACGCGCCCATCTCCAGGTTTTCTTCCACCGTCATCGAGGTAAAGATGTTGGACGTTTGCGGCACAAAAGCCATCCCCTTGCCGACCCGGTCTTGTGGCGACAGGTGCGTGATGTCCTCGCCCGCGATCCGGACCGAGCCCTGCCGCAGATGGAGCATGCCGAAGACGGCCTTCATCGCGGTCGACTTGCCCGCGCCGTTCGGGCCGACGATCACGGCGATCTCGCCTTCGTTTACCGCAATGGTGCAATCGTGGAGGATATCCGGGCCATGCCGCCCGTAGCCGCCTGTCATGTTGTCGCCAATCAGGAAGGCTTCGCCGGTGCGCGACGCCGCCGCCGTGCCGGGGGATGATGTCAATGTGCCCGACGGTCTTGGATTGGCAATCGATGCGTCCTTGTTGCCGCGGTCGTCATAAGCGCCGGTCACGCGCCTGCCTCCGCCTTGACCTTGTTCTTCAGGCCGCGGCCCAGATAGGCTTCGATCACCGCCTCGTTTTGCATGATCTGGTCGGACGCGCCTTCGGCCAGCACCTTGCCTTCCGCCATCACGATCACCGGATCGCAGAGGCGGCTGATGAAGTCCATATCGTGCTCGATCATGCAGAAAGTGTAGCCGCGTTCCTTGTTTAGCCGCTGGATCGCGTCGCCGATGGTGTTCAGAAGTGTGCGATTCACGCCCGCGCCGACCTCGTCCAGAAAGACGATCCTGGCGTCGACCATCATGGTGCGCCCCAGTTCCAGAAGTTTCTTTTGCCCGCCCGAGACCTGGCCTGCCTTGTGATCGGCCAGATGCTCGATCGTGAGAAACTCAAGGACTTCGTCCGCCTTCGCCCGAAGCGCGCGTTCTTCGTCGGCGATCCGTTTGCGGCCAACCCATGTGTTCCAGAGCGTTTCGCCTGATTGGCCGCCCGGCACCATCATCAGGTTTTCGCGGCAGGTCATCGACGAGAATTCGTGCGCGATCTGAAACGTCCGGAGCAAGCCTTTGTAAAAAAGCTCGTGCGGGGTGAGCCCCGTGATCTCTTCGTCTTCCATGAAGACCCGGCCAGAGGTGGCCGCGAGGTTTCCCGCGATCACATTGAAAAGGGTGGTTTTCCCAGCCCCATTCGGGCCAATCAGGCCGGTGATCGTGCCACTGGCAATCTCCAGCGACGCGCCGTCGACGGCGCGAAAGCCTCCGAAATGCTTGTGCAGGTCTTCGACGACGATCATCAGCCACCCTTTGAAAAACGGCCCGGGAGGGTCCCGGGCCGTTTCCTGTCCTTAGCGATTACTTGCGGCCGGCGGTCACTTCTGCGCCGTTTTCATAGCCGACGACGCGGTAGTTACCTGCCGCTTCGCCCGGGCCGATCAATTCGACATCGGACGCGCCGACATAGTCGATGTCGCCGCCAGCCGCGAGGATTTCGAGCGCTTTGCCAAGTTCACCAGCGTTGATCTTTTCACCGGGGGCATTCGCCACTTCCATGATCTTCGATGCATACTCTGCCGGGTCGGACGAACCTGCGGCCTGCATGGCCAACATGATCAGGGCTGCGGAGTCGTAGGATTCCGGCGCAAACGGAGACGTTGCCTCAAAAGCGCCGCCGACCAATTCGGTGAAGTTCGCGGCAAGCTCTTCCGATGGCGAGGGGTGCTGGCCGGACGATCCGTCGATCTCGGCGCCGAAGTTCTCGACCAGTTGCGAGCCGATCATGCCGTCGGGGAAGTGGAAGGTGTCGAACGCGCCCGCGTCCAGCGCCGAGCGAACAATCCCTGAACCACCCTGGTCGACGTAACCGGCGACCACCAGACGTTCACCACCGGCGGAGGCCAGCGCACCCACTTCCGCGGAATAGTCGGCCTTGCCGTCTTCGTGGGCCGCGTTGATCGTGACCTTGCCGCCAGCGGCTTCGTAGGCCGCCTGGAAACTGTCGGCCAGACCCTTGCCGTAGTCGTTGTTGGTGTAGGTGACGGCGACTTCCTTGATGCCGAGTTCCATCAGAACTTCGGTCATCACGACGCCTTGGCGGGCATCCGACGGTGCGGTGCGGAAAAACAGGCCATTGTCTTCGTTGTTCATGTGGCTGAGGCCGGGCGAGGTCGCCGAGGGCGATACCATGACGATGCCGTTCGGGACGGCAACATTCTGAAGCATCGCACCTGTGACGCCCGAGCAGTCGCCGCCCACGATGCCAGTGACGCCATCAGAGGTGATCAGCCGTTCAGCGGCTGCCGTCGCGGCGGCTGCGTCGGTACAGGTCGAGTCGCCGCGAATTCCGGTGACCTTGGCGCCACCCAGCAGGGTTCCGGCTTCGTTGACTTCCGCGATGGCCAGTTCCGCAGCAGGCCCCATGTTCGCGACCAGCGATTCAATCGGGCCGGTGAAGCCCAGAATGATGCCGATCTTGACTTCGCTGTGGCTGCCAGCGAAGGCGGATGTGCAAAGTGCCGTGGCCGCGGTGGCCAGAAGCAAGCGTTTCATGATGTTCTCTCCCAAGTGTTTGTTTTTCTGCGGGCTATGGTAGTGCCCGGTATTTCAAAAGAAAAGCACGCGCGGCGATTGACGTGGCGGTTTTGCAATCGAAAACAACGATTTTTGGCGCTGTCAGTCGAACAAGCCTTCTGGCGGGTCGGCGATGATGCGTCTCGTCGCAAGGTCGACGGTTGGCACGATGGCTTTTGTGAAGGGTAGCAGGATCGGTTGTTTACGGCCTTGCGCCGCCACTTCCAAAAGGTCGCTTGCACCGTGGTTCAGTACTGCCTTGACGCGTCCAAGCTCTGTACCGCCCGTGTCGAGGACCGTGAGCCCGATCAGGTCGGTGTGGTAATATTCATCATCTTCCAGCGCGGGCAGGCGGTCGCGCGGCGCATAAAGCCGGGTGCCTTTCAGGGCCTCGGCAGCCTCCTTCGAGCGGACACCTGACAGACGCGCCGCGAACCCGTTCTTGATGGGTTGTGACAGGGTGACGTCCCAGGATTGGCCACCGTCTTCCGACGCGAGGGGGCCATAGCTGGCAATGTCCTTAGGCTCGGCGCAGAAGCTTTTCAGCCGCACCTCGCCCTTGACACCGAAGGCGCCCGCAATGGCGCCCACGCAAACACGGTCACTCATGGCAGCCCCCGGCAAAGCCCGTTCGGCGCGACGGTTCCACCAGCCTGCTGGCAGCGATGTTCCGCGCCAAGACGCTGAACATGCATGCCGGCCCAGAAGGCCGACGCCAAAAGGGCCAGCGTCATGAACCGACGCGCTATGCCGAAGCCTGGAAGCATGGGCGATCGAGCGGCTTATTCTGCCTTCTCTTCCTCGGCAGCCTCTTCTGCAGGGGCTTCCTCGGTGGTTGCTTCCTCTGCGGGAGCCTCTTCGACAGCCGCTTCTTCTGCAGGTGCCTCCTCGGCCGGCGCTTCTTCCTCTGCAGGTGCGTTAGCTGCTGCGGCTTTCTCTTCTGCGCGTTCCTGCGCTTTCTTGCCGGGCTTCGCCTTGTTCGGGTTGTTGCGCTCTTTCTTCTCGAGCACGCCATCGGCTTCGAGGAAGCGCGAGATGCGATCCGTCGGCTGAGCGCCCTGGTCCAGCCAGTATTGGACGCGTTCCATGTTCATCTTGACGCGGTCTTCCGAGTCCTTCGGCAGAAGCGGGTTATAGGTGCCCAGCTTTTCGATGAAGCGGCCGTCGCGCGGCATGCGGCTGTCGGCTGCCACGATCCGGTAAAATGGGCGCTTCTTGGAGCCCCCGCGTGCAAGGCGGATTTTCATAGCCATTTGATATTCCTTTACTTTTCTTGATGCTGTTTGTGATGTTGGATGACTTCCTGAATGACGAAATTCAGGAACTTCTTCGCGAACTCTGGGTCGAGATCGGCGTCTTTTGCCAGCTGTTCCAGCCGGGCAATCTGGGTGGCCTCGCGCGTCTTGTCGGCGGGCGGCAGGTCGTGTTCGGCCTTCAGTTTTCCTACGGCTTGGGTATGCGCGAACCTTTCCGCCAGCGTATAGACCAGAACGGCGTCAAGGCGGTCGATGCTGGCGCGGTGGCCTGCCAGAACCTCGGCGGCGCGGGAAACGGCATCGGTCATGAACATACTCCAAACCAGGCGAAAGCGACGTGGGTGTCACATCGGTATCGCGTCGGTATTGCGTCAGTGTTGGATCGGCGCATCAGTTTTGCCCCCCGGTCTTCGGATGACGGTAGACACAGGTGCCATCGTCTATCTCCGCGTCGGCGGTCGGGTCGCGCCGGGCGCCCAGGCGTTCTGCAACGGCAATCGAGCGCCCATTGTCGGGATCGATGTAGCTGACCAGACCGGTCAGACCCAACTCGCGCTCGGCCCAATCGCGAACGGCACGCGCGGTCTCGGTGGCGACCCCTTGGCCTTCGGCGGCCTTGGTCAGGGCATAGCCAAGCTCGACCTCGCGGTCGCCGGGTTCCAGCCCGAGCACGACGAAGCCGAGCACATCCATATCTTGCAGCGCTTCAATGGCCCAGCCACCGTGACCGTGCAGCATCCAACCGGCGGACATCTTGGCGAATTCGTCCCAGGCATCTTCGCGGCTCATCGGACCGCCGATGAACCGGCCGTATTCACTGCAGGCAACCTCGGCGCAGGCGGGAAAATCCGTGATTTTCAACCCACGCAGCAGGAACCGCTCTGTCGTGATCATCGGCACAAGCGCACCGAACATCTCGGCGATCTGCTCGGCCGGACCGGGGGTGGGCAATTCGTGGCGCGGTGTCATTGCTGCGCCTCCGGGCCGGGATGCACCCAAATGTTCAGCCGGCCATATATCGGGTGGTCGAAGGTGCCGTCTTCCTTGCATCCAAGGCGTTCGGCCAACCGGATCGAACGGTGATTGTCCTCCATGATCAGGCTGACGATGCGGGTCCAACCCAGCGTGTCGTAAACGTAAGCGCGGGTGGCGCGGGCCGCTTCCTGCGCGATGCCCTTGCCTTCGGCGTCTTCGTAGATCGACCAGCCGATCTCGGGCTCGGGCCAGTCTTCGGGATGATAGACCCCGACGATGCCAAGCGGCGCATCTGTGGTCTTGTCGGCGACCATCCAACGGCCATAGCCACGCAACTGCCACTGGCCGACGATGGTTTCCAGGTGATGGAAGCTCGAGGCCCGGTCGAACGGGCCGCCGACGCCTTTCGAACGCTCTGACGCGCGGAAGGCCACATGTGCGTCCAAATCGTCCATACGCGGCAGGCGCAGGCGCAGGCGATCGGTATCCAACTCGGGAATGCGGAAATCGACCGTCATGCCGCTCTCCGTGGATGGCGGTAGACCAGATCACCGTCGTGCGCCGCTTTGGCGTTTGGGTCGCGCGATGCGCCGAGGCGTTCGGCGAGCTTAATCGAGCGTGCGTTTTTAGGGTCGATGTAGCTGACGAGTGTCCGGAAATCACGCGTGAGAAAGGCCCAGTCGAGGACGGCATTTGCCGCCTCGTACGCATAGCCCCTGCCTTCGCCCTCGGGCGTGGTCATCCAGCCCAGTTCGGTTTCCGGGAAGATGGCGGGTTTCGTGATGCCCACGAAGGCGACGGGTTCGTCGGTTTCCTTGTGAGCTGCTGTCCAGTAGCCCATGTCATCCAAGAGCCAACTTGCCAGTTCACTGGCATAGGCGGCCCAGGCCCCCTGATCGTCCTTCGGCCCGCCCATGTATTGCGCGCGCTCGGACATCATAAGGTCCTTGTATGCAGGCCAATCGGCACGGGTCTGTGCGCGAAGCCTGAGCCGCTCGGTTTCGAGGACCGGGATATGGGCGGCGACAGAGGTCACTTCTTCTTGCCGAACCCGGAGAGGCCGGGCGGCAGTTGCGCGCCGCCTCCAAGGCCGGGCAGGCCGCCGCCGGGCAATGCGCCCATCTGTTTCTGTGCGGCTTCGATTTCGGCCTGGCTGGGCATGCCACCTGCTGGAAGTCCGCCCTTGCCGCCGAACATGCCGCCCAACTGGCGCATCATGCCTTTCTTGCCCATCTTGCCGACCTTTTTCATCATGTCGGACATCTGGCGGTGCATCTTGATGAGCTTGTTGAGGTCGGAAACCTCAAGCCCCGCGCCCTTGGCGATCCGTTTCTTGCGGGACGCCTGGAGGAGGCCGGGGTTGGCGCGCTCCTTCTTGGTCATCGAGTTGATAAGCGCGATCTGCTGGCGGAGGATCTTGTCGTCGAAGCCGCCCTCGGCCATGGCGGCCTTCATCTTGCCCATACCAGGCAGCATTCCCATGATCCCTTCCATGCCGCCCATCTTCTGCATCTGCTCGATCTGGGACTTCAGGTCGTTCATGTTGAACTGACCTTTCTGGAAGCGCTTCATCATGCGCTCTTGCTGCTCGATCTCGAGCGTTTCCTGCGCCTTTTCGACCAGCGCTACGATGTCGCCCATGCCAAGGATGCGGCCCGCAATGCGATCCGGCTCGAAGGTCTCGATGGCGTCCATCTTTTCGCCGAGGCCCACGAAACGGATGGGCCGGCCCGTGATCGCGCGCATCGACAGTGCCGCGCCGCCACGTCCGTCGCCGTCCATCCGGGTGAGGACCACGCCGGTGACGCCGATCTTGTCGTCGAACTCGGTCGCGACGTTGACGGCGTCCTGACCGGTCAGGCCATCGACCACCAGAAGGGTTTCGCGCGGGTTGGCGACGTCGCGCACGGCGGCGGCCTGGGCGATCAGTTCCTGGTCGATGTGCAAGCGCCCTGCGGTGTCGAGCATGTAGACGTCATAACCACCCAGCGTTGCCTGCTGTTTGGCGCGCTTTGCAATGGCGACGGGGTCTTCGCCCGGCACGATGGGCAGCGTGTCAACGCCGATCTGTGTGCCGAGGATGGCGAGCTGTTCCATGGCTGCCGGACGGTTGGTGTCGAGGGACGCCATGAGGACGCGCTTGCCCTCTTTCTCGGTGAGCCGCTTGGCGAGTTTGGCGGTGGTTGTGGTCTTGCCCGAGCCCTGCAGGCCCACCATCAGGATGGGGGCAGGGGGGTTGTCGATCTTGAGGGCGCCCGGGTCCTCGTCGCCTTTCAGGACGTGAACAAGCTCGTCATGTACGATCTTGATGACTTGCTGACCGGGGGTGACGGACTTGGTGACCGCCTGGCCGGTGGCTTTTTCCTGCACCGCCTTGACAAAGTCGCGGGCGACGGGGAGCGAGACGTCGGCTTCCAGAAGCGCGACGCGGACTTCGCGGAGCGCGGTTTTGACGTCGTCCTCGGACAGCGCGCCCTGTTTGGTCAGCCGGTCGAAGACGCCGGACAGACGCTCGGACAGATTCTCGAACATTTGCGGCCTCCTATCGCCGTTGATCCACCACCGACATAGGTGTCGGTCTTCGAAACGCCAAACGCCCCCATGGGCGCAACGCGCTGATGGGGGGCGATCCCTGATACGTCAGGGACCGGGAGATCACATGCTCCCGGAAGACTGCGCGTGACTAGGCGGGAATGACGTTCAAGTCAATGGCCAGCTTCAACTCCGAGCCAGTCGTTTATTCCGGCAGCGAGCTCTTTCGCCCATGTGCCAGTTGCGAAATACTCGACAAGTTCGATTTGGAAGGTGTCGTCGCCCTCTTGGACGATCAGGACGGGTCGGGACATTTCCCCGCCGTCGCTGTCGACCGACACTTCGGCCCTTGCGTGCGAGATTGCCGACAGGTCGTGCCGGGTTTCTTTGTACCCGAAGATGCTGCGCTTTCGTTTGAAGACGGAGTTCTCGGGTCGAAGAAAGATGACCTGGTATCGCTCGACGAACAAAGCAAAGACAACGGGTCCGAGCAAAAGGCTGCCCCCGAGGACGTACGGGCCCAACCTGTCGCCGTCGGAGATCAAACGAAACCCGACCCACACGACATAGAGAATTGCCAGGATGATGATCGTCCCCCGGACCCATGGCGTGTCTTCAAGGATCAGCCTGTCCCTTGAATTTTCGACAGTTCTCATGTGTCGCATTTTGATGTGACGGCGAATTCCAGTCAAAGCAATCAGGCTTGCGCTTGGGGGACGGACTGGTCTTATGGCAACAAGGTCACGAAAGGCGCATTCATTTCCGTTTTGAACCGAAGCCGAGCCTCGCAAGGGGTATTGATGATGGCGCTGGGAATGTTCCTTTTCTCGGCCGTCGATACCATGGCAAAATTCCTGACGGATGGGTTGCATCCCTTTCAGATCGTCTGGGTCCGGCAGTTGGGCCTGGTCGTCGGAGCCGTTGTCTTGATTGTCTGGACGTCCGGGCGCGTATTGAGGACATCCCATCCAAAGCTTCAGGTGCTTCGCGGGTTTGTCGCGGCCTGTTCGGCTGTCTTGTTCATATTCGGCGTCAGCTACGTGCCGCTGGCAGATGCGGTCGCGATCAGTTTTGTGGCGCCCTTCATGGTGACGGTCATGGGGGCCCTGTTGCTGCGCGAGCCTGTGGGGCTTCGGCGTTGGCTGGCCGTCGCGCTGGGCTTTCTGGGCGCTTTGATCGTCATACGGCCCGGCATGGGCGTGGTGCATCCGGCGGCGGGTTTCGTGCTGATGGCGGCGTTCTTCTTCGCGATCCGGCAAATTGTCAGCCGCGCGCTTTCCGACAGTGACAGGACGGCGACAACGATTGTCTATACGGCTGTGGTGTCGATCGCGGTGCTGACGCCGCCGATGCTATTTGTCTGGACGACACCGACGCCCAAGCAATGGGCCATTCTGACGGCGGTCGGTGTTCTTGCCGCACTGGCCGAGATCTGCGTAATCAAGGCATTGGAGTTGGCGATGGCCGTCGTTGTCGCGCCCGTGCAATATTCGCTGATTGTCTGGGGGACATTTTACGGCTGGCTTGTCTTCGGGCAGTTGCCGGACACCTGGACCTGGGCGGGAACGGCACTCATCGTGGCGACGGGGCTTTACACGCTCAGGCGGGAATACGTCGTGAAAGAGGCGAGGGGTGGACCCTGAATTGCTGCTGGCCATGGCCGGACGGGCGACGCTCGCCTCTGACGAGGCATCGCCCCGCCGACCGTCCTGTCAGCGGGACGTGATCGTGTAACCAGCGCGTTCAAGCGCGCGCAGGACGCCATCTTCGCCCGAGAGATGCGCCGCACCCACGGCGAGCACGGCATCCTTGCCGTCGACAAGCTGGGCGATTTTCGGCTCCCACGCCCGGTTTCGACCGACCAGCAGGACGTCGTTCATTTCGTCGAAGAGCTCCTTCGCGTTGGGCATGCCGCTTTCGGCGATCACAATCCGCCCGAATTCCCAGGTTTCCCGGATCTTTCCCTTGAAATACCGCTCGATCAGGGTCGAGGTCATGGCGTCACTGTCGCTTTGCATCTGAAGTGCGAGCCGGAGCGCATCGAGTTGCACGTCCAACGGGTCGCCCGCCATGATTTCAATCAGGCTTTCGATATCGTCGAGCGTTGCTATAGGGACGTTTTCGCTTTTGGCGATGCCTTCCAACTGGGCGTCGAGCCCTTTGGCACCGCTGAGGATGTCGCTGAGGATGCAGGGCGGGATGGCCAGTGTCAGAGACAGGTACCATGGCTTGAACTTGGCGGCGAAGAAGCTGGGAAGCCCCAGGGCTTTCAGGCGTTCGGTGACGGCTGCCCATTCTTCTTCGGTGAGGAGGTCGATGAGTGTCGGGCCCTCGGTCAGGAAGAACACCTCGGGCCGGGTCGTCGCGAGGGCCTGGAGGTTCGCCTGGTCTTCGGTCGTGGCTTCCAGGATCACCACGTCGGCCTTGGCCAGATCATCGCGGACACGGTCGACGATGGGCGCCAGACGCGGATCGGGGACGTGGATGGTGCCGACGACGGTGACCTTGCTGTCGGATTTCGTGGCATCGAACATGATGCCGTCCGGAAACGGGTGGGCTGCGACGAGCTTGTCGAGTTCCTGGCGTTGGGTCGCCGAGAGTTCGCTAATCAGGTCGCGCGTCCCGCAGCTTTGTGCATGTGCCGCGAGGGTTCCCAGAAACAGCAGAGAAACGGTCAGAAACGTGCGAAGCATATGCCTTACTAGCCCAGCCCGCAGAAGCGGGACAGGCCCCTATTTGCGCTTCGTCTGTTTTTTGACCTCGCGGGCGGAAACGACACAGTTTCGCCCGCTGTCCTTCGCCTTGTAGAGCGCGATATCGGCGGATTTCAGAAGCTCGGTAACGGAGCCGCCGTCGTTGGGGTAGACGGCGACCCCGATGGAGGCTGTCACTGCCGGGAGGCGGTGATCGTCATAGACGACTTCCAGCCGCTCGACCGCTGCGCGGACCTTTTCAGCAAGGGCGGCGGCAGTGTCGGCGTCCAACGCCGGACAGATTATGGCGAATTCTTCCCCTCCGGCGCGGCAAGCCTCGCCGCGAACGCTGATCGTGTTGGACATCTCGCGCGAGACTTCGCGCAAGACAAGGTCGCCCGCGTCGTGGCCGTATGCGTCGTTGAACTTTTTGAAGTGATCAACATCCAGCGACAGGACGGCCAGTGGCGCCTCGTGTTCGCGGGCCACGTTGATTTCGCGTCGGATTGCGTCGACCATCCAGCGCCGGTTCCAGAGGTTGGTCAGGGGATCGCGGACCGATTGATCAAGAAGCTCCTGGCGAAGTCGTACGTTGGCGATGGCGAGGCTGATCTGCTCGGCGCAGAGGTTTGCCGTGGACCAGCGCCGCTTGACGAAGTCGAGCATCTGGTCGCGTGCGCCGTCACCTGGCAGCATGAACGCAAGGTGCAACATGCCGATGGTTTCGCCATGCGCCACGATCGGCAGGCAGAAGTAGGGCGTCTCTTCGTCGTCGATATGGGCGCAGGTGAATTCGATTGCCTTTGTGCCGTAGGAATAGCCACGCCCGCGCCGAAGCGCCCAGCAATCGTCGGGTGGGATGCGTTTGGGGGGATTTTCCATCGCCCAACTGGTTGCCAGATCGAGCGTGTCGCGGGAGTTCGAGTAGACGTAGAGGCTGCCTTCGCTTTCGGGGAACATCGTTTCCATCGACTTGCGGACGACCATGAAAAGCTCGTCCATGGATTTGGTCGAATAGAGCCATTCGCTGACCATCGCGAAGAGCTTGCGTTCGGCATCTGCCATCTTTTCGCGCTGGATGACCTCAAACGTCTCGGCCTCTATCTCTTTTCGCCGGGAAATGTCGCGTTGGACTGCCGTGAAATGGGTTTGGCGGCCCGTTTCGTCGAAAATGGGCGTGATGTGCATTTCGACCCAATAGGGTTGGCCCGTCTTGGCATAGTTCAGGATGTCGATTTCGATCGGACGCCGGTGTTGCAGGGCATTGGACACAGCGTTCACGGTTTGCTTGCAGGTGGCTGTGCCCTGAAGGACGCTGCCGGGCTTTTTCCCGACCATTTCGTCGATCGTATAGCCGGACAAACGTGTAAAGGCTTCGTTTGCCCACAAAAAGAGCCCGTTGGTGTCCGTCACGACGATGCTGTCACCCGCGAAGCGTGCCGCAAGGCTTTCGTAGTGCTCTGGTGCGTGGAATTTGACTGTCTTGTTCATCCCAATGCCTCTCTGCGCCCGGGCTAGTCCAAGAATCCTAATTTCGTCTGACCAAATTCTTGCTTGTGGCCTGTTGACAGGATCGTGAGGCTTCCTTATCTCCGCTCCGTTAGCACTCGCCGCCAGTGAGTGCTAAAGGGAGAAACTGAACCAAGGAGCGTTCAAAATGGCATTTACTCCGCTTCACGACCGTGTCCTCGTTCGCCGTGTGGAAAGCGACGAGAAGACCGCTGGCGGTCTGATCATCCCCGACAACGCCAAGGAAAAGCCCGCCGAGGGCGAAGTGGTGGCTGTTGGCGCCGGTGCGAAGGACGACGATGGCGATCGGATCGCGATGGACGTCAAGGCTGGCGACAAGATCCTGTTCGGCAAATGGTCGGGCACGGAAGTCAATATCGATGGAGAGGAACTGCTCATCATGAAAGAGAGCGACATCCTCGGCATCATCGACGGCGCATCGGCTGCAAAAGCAGCCTGAACGTCTGATCCGCACACAAACGTAATTCCAATTCAAAGGAGCTAGTCACATGGCTGCTAAGGACGTCAAATTCGACACGGACGCCCGCAACAAGATGCTCAAGGGCGTCAACACGCTGGCCGACGCTGTACGCGTGACCCTGGGCCCGAAAGGCCGCAACGTGGTTATCGAGAAGTCCTTCGGCGCGCCGCGCATCACCAAGGACGGTGTTTCGGTCGCGAAGGAAATCGAACTGGAGGACAAGTTCGAGAACATGGGCGCGCAGATGGTCAAGGAAGTGGCCCAGCGCACCAACGACGAGGCCGGTGACGGCACCACGACCGCGACGGTTCTGGCCCAGGCCATCGTCAAGGAAGGCATGAAGTCGGTTGCCGCCGGCATGAACCCGATGGACCTCAAGCGCGGTGTCGACAAGGCATCCGCGGCAATCGTTGCGGAGCTCGAGAAGCTGTCGCAGCCCTGCGAGGACGAGAAGGCAATTGCCCAGGTCGGAAGTATTTCGGCCAACGCGGACACGGAGATCGGTGAAATAA
>JAAUYH010230739.1_pt1 | contig 14873 bp, 8 predicted proteins | sample 7278061 | NCBI WGS metagenome assembly JAAUYH01 (sample SAMN14350203, study PRJNA611818) | marine sediment metagenome | isolation source: surface marine sediment (0.6m) | place: French Polynesia: Moorea | collected 2018-08
GATTGAATAACTTCCATTTAGTATGAATAAATAACTAGGCACAGTTAGAGGCGAAGAATTACTATTTCTACACGAGTGCTCTTACGAATAAATAACTGTTTGAATAATTCCCATATATTTAAATACAGTTTATTTTCCCTGCCTCTGCTAGTTGTCCCATTCGATAGTGACATCACGAAAAATTCAAGAGACACTTCCTGGTACCTTTGAGCATCTTTTGAATGGTACCATAAATATCTCATTGACCGAACAAAGCATCTAGTCGCCAATTTTTCGATTTAACTTGAAAGAAACTTAATATTCTTTCAATGTGTTGGGAGCGCGCATCATTCAGTTTTTTCTAAGGAACTATCAGTAACCGATCTTTATCCTGTCACTATAAAATGGAGGCCTTCAGCTCTTTTTTCGTCTATGCACTAGAACAATAATGTACGAAAGAAAATCAAAAGGTTGCTTCTCAATTAAACACGGGAGTTTCTATAGAATTCAAAGAGATTGTTTCTGTAAATAATTATGTTAAGCCCATCACAATTTATTGAAATTCAGAAATAGTCCTTCAAAATAAGAATTGCATCTGAAATGTATGATCTATTCTGCATATGCTATCTTCATATGAAGGGAGATCTCAAACAACTACTGTAGACGAGAAATTTTAAGGTTCTTTGTGTAATGATTACATGTAGTAGTGTAATTAATCCTGTTTGTTTTTGTTATCACTCTTACTGAAGTGGACTGTAATTCTGTACTGGTATTTTTTGTTTTTGATGAGGTGTGCGATTGAACTCAAATTCCTGTAGAAATGATAAACGTTCTTAATAGATTCGCTTCAAGCCTACTTAAATCGCATAGGGCGAAAGCTGTGAAACGCTAGAAGAAAAGTAGGAAATATCGAAACGTTTCTAAATATGCGCGTGGAAAGAAGCAAGATGAAATTGCCTGGCAAAGAAAAATTCAGATTGAAGCAATCTTCATTCAGATCACTGCTATCGAGAACCCATCACAGAGGTTTTACAAGTTTCGATGAGTGAGTCGTAGAAATGAGCTGGGAACAGAGTTAATACGATTTCATAGAAAGTCAAACATTTTCATCTGCCAACATTCTTTCCCTTTACGTAAGTAAGAGAAATCCGAATCCGGATTTAGTAAATGAAACTATGAACGGATTGAACAAAAAGCAACGAAAGAGGGAATGTCATTTTCGACGAATTCTCTAACCGGCACGCGTTTATAATTGAGCGCAGGTGTATCAAAGGTGAGTTGTTTTTGGAATATCACACAAGATAATTGATAAGTGTCAATTATCTTGTATGCCATTTTTCAAAGAATAGCGTGGTACATAAATGGAAGTCAATAAGGGAACGATTCATGATGTTAAACGACGAAAGTAAATTACATCGGAAATCTAGAAGGTTGATCAAAGGAGAGGAACGTATGAAGGGCACGTAATGCGAGTCTGTATTCAACGGAAAAGCAGATAGGGTTCAATTTGAGATTGATCGGGGCCATATCGGTCCAACAACCACGGAGGACCTGAAGGTGACACAAAGCTTACTCAACAACCGTTATACTGTACCGCGGTACAGTACTGTACCGTATTAGTACAGTACAGTACTGGTACTACGCTGTAAATTTGCACTACGCAGATTTCAGAGTGAAGCTACAGTAGCTGTCAGAGCCGCGACTCTGGGAGAGGGGTTTAGAAAGGAAAATCTTCGATTATTTTGTTGTACTGTACCGCGGTACCGGTACAGTTCTTGGTTGATTTCGTCGGTGCTAAAATCAGTGGCTCATTCTTCGCCGCAGATAATGTCCAGGTTGGCTATTTAGGGAGGATCTGGATTCGGTTATCAACCCAACAATTTACAAATGGGACGCAACTTTCAAAGAGAAAACAGAAAAGGATAGCGTGTGGGATCTGAAGCAATTCGATTGAGAGGCAGCTATCTACAACCAATACAGTGTACCACAACCACGCCGCAATACTGTACAGTACTAGACTGTACGTGTGTAAATAAAGCTTCCTCCTTCAGGTTTTAGACAGTCACTATCCACCCACTTCACCCTACTACAGTGTTATTTTTGTTGTTTTTCCAGGAATACTGTGGTGGTTGTCACTTGCGCACCACAATCAATACCGTAAAGAAATCGAGCTGAGCTGAGTAGGATAGGGAACAAAAATCTGCAGGGTTACGGGTTGATTTGTTGTAAACTTACAGTGTTTGTAGATTAGAGCTTGCACATTGCGAGGGTCGAACAAATCTTATCCAACCACAACGAACTATGGAAGGGGAATGAATGTGAATGTATGATTCGATAGCAAGGCAGTCTAGTACGTTAATTTGTTGCCATCTGCCACGCCACGATTCCGGACCCGTTGTCGAGAAACTGTACCGCAGTCCACAGTGTTGGATTATGTCCGATTTGGTTTCTTCCCTATCCACTCAATCTCTAAATTCCAACGTGTATCACCAACTGATTTTTACTTGCTTATTTTTCGTTATAATTCATGATGTCTATTATATATTGTTGTGTGGAAATGGATATATCCAATTCTATCATCGGATCGATCCTCCTGTATTTTCTCTTCATACGTATCTCAATAGCACTCAAGTCTATAGCATTCCAGTTTCTATCTTGTTAATTAGAGTGGGCCACGTTCTATGCTTACAAGATGGAATGAGATCAGTATCTCTCATTTTTCTAATTTTCGTCTCATCAAAACCCCACCCCCCCGCCTCTCCTTTTATTTTCTCCTCAGTCTCATTGAAATAAATCGTTCACCAAACATCTACGCACACCCCTCAACAACATTCGGCCGCGCCCCTCCCCGCAGCACTCCACTCTACTCCACTATGAGCCGAATTGGTGACCTTCTCACTCCCAACTATGAGTCCTCTCCCCGCATCGTTCGTCCTCTTTCCGTGAATGAGTTGCTGAATCCCGCGCCTACGCGCAAACGCCCACCTCTCGACATTCAACTGCCTCAACCCAAACGTCAGTGCTACACCACTCCCGAAGTTGTGCAACCTGCCTTGTCTCCTCATTCGCCAACTATCAGCGACGCCTCCACAATTTCGGCAACCAACTCTGAGGTTTCGCAATGTCCTGATTCTCCTGACATTACTGCACCTCAAGACCGCTTTACTTCATCCCGCATTATTGGACAGAAGCACCGTGACAAGGAGTATGAGCTGCGCGGACAGTTGGAAGAACAAGTGGAAAAATTACTCATTGACAAAAATCTAAGAATTGTCGAGCTGTTCATCGAACGTCTGCGTTATGGGTTATCAAGCAAACAACTGGCTTATCTTCGTGTGCTTCTGAAGAAAGAAGTTCGCGAGAATCGTGATCAATCCTATCACCGTGTTTCCGAGAAATCGGCTGCAATTCTCGGCGCCGAGTATTGGAGTGGTGCCATGGCGTTGATACTGTTGGACATGATTTCCACGAGACGAAACCTGGTCGACATCCCTCGCGAGAGTGGGAAGCGTCGTCGCAAGGACACGTTGGAGTGTGCCCCCGAAGGAGTGTTCGACCAGATGATGAACACGGCGATAGGCAACCTCAAATCGACCATGAACTTATCCCCCGAAATCGTGAACGAATTACCCGAGATATCGAAGGACCAGTGGTGTTTAGTCGCGCTCGAGTGGGTGAAAGAGGCGCATGAAATTTGGTCGAACCATGAAGACTCATCGAATCCACCGAAACTGAAAGCGAAAGAGCTGCGGTTCCCGCCCGATTCCGACTCTGTGTTGATTGGGAATCGGGCAGTACCGTACAAAGGTTCGAATGACAAAGGGGATTTGAAACGCTGCACGAGGTGCAAGAAAGGGAAGACTGCTGGGAAAGGTCACCGTCGCGGTAAATGTGATGATGGAATCGACATAGCTTCCAAGATTCCCTACCCAAACGTTTCTCTTCCATCCATCACTATGAACAGCCCAAATGTCCTTAGTACTGTCCCCGCCGCTGCCTGCTTTTGAAGTATCTGCATAGAAGACCCCATCCCTTCACTATGTTGCTCACCGTTAATGAGTTATCGTTGAGATTCCTCAATACTCTCATTGACTACTTTGGTTTCCTCATCCTATCCTGTTCCTTCTGGTAAATGGGTTTACTTAGCATCGCTTAGTTCCTGTTAAACGAAATAAGTTCCTATTTCGGACCGATCATATTCTCAGGCACGACCGCCGCATCGAATTCTTCGGCTGTCATGATTTCGAGAGCCACAGCCGCTTCCTTAAGTGTTGTACCTTCCTTATGAGCCTTCTTTGCAATTTTGGCAGCAAAGTCGTACCCAATAATAGGGTTAAGAGCGGTGACAAGCATGAGAGACTCGTTGAGCAATTGTTTCACACGCTTTTCATCTACTCTCAATCCATCGACACAGTTCTTATCAAAGCTCCTCGCTGCATCTGCAAGTAGCCTCGTGCTATGAAGCCCATTGTAGATCATCATGGGCTTGAACACATTAAGTTCAAAGTGGCCGTTCGAGCCACCTACCGTCACGGCCACATGATTTCCCATCACCTGCGCAGCCGCCATGGTGAGTGCTTCGCACTGCGTCGGGTTGACCTTGCCAGGCATGATGGAACTTCCAGGTTCATTTTCAGGGAGAATCAATTCGCCAAGACCGCATCGCGGGCCACTGCCCAACATACGAATATCATTGCCAATCTTCATCAGAGACACTGCAATCGTATTCAGTGCACCACTCGCCTCTACCACCGCATCATGCGCGGCAAGACCCTCGAACTTGTTAGGCGATGCGACGAACGGAAGACCAGAAAGTTTCGCCACTTCTGCCGCAACCTTCTCATCAAATCCCTTGAAAGTGTTCAACCCGGTGCCAACGGCGGTGCCACCAATCGCGAGTTCGTACAATGCCGGCATCGCCGCCTCGACGCGAGCCACACCCTGACGAATCTGACGCACATATCCAGAGAACTGTTGTCCAACAGTCAACGGCACCGCGTCCATACAATGAGTACGACCAATCTTCACGATACTCTCAAAGTCGCGTTGTTTCGCCTCCAATTTGTCCGCCAGCGCGTTCAAACTCGGTACCAGAGTCTGCTGCAATTCCGTTGCGAGCGCGATGTGCATAGCGGTAGGGAAAGTATCATTTGAAGATTGCGAACGATTCACGTGGTCGTTGGGGTGCACTGGAGTCTTACTGCCACGTTCTCCACCGAGTAGTTCAATAGCGCGATTTGCGATCACCTCGTTCGCGTTCATGTTCGTCTGCGTTCCACTTCCGGTCTGCCACACAACTAGAGGGAAATGGTCGTCGAGGTTCCCATCCGCCACTTCGCCAGCAGCACGACGAATCGCATCAGCCAGTTTCGGATCTAATCCGAAGGATTCATTCGCGGTGGCGGTGGCACTTTTCAGCACACCAAACGCTCGAATCACGGGCAATGGCATGCGGTCGGTATCCTTGCAAATGTCGAAGTTGCCTATCGAACGCTGTGTTTGCGCGCCCCAATACTTCTCGGCCGGCACCTCGATTGGACCAAAAGTATCCATCTCCGTGCGTGTCGGCGCCATGCTGCAGGATATCGCGCTCGTTCGAATGCTGCGGCAGATCGAATACGCCGATTTCGTGGTTCGGATGTGGGGTGCGAGGGAGAATGCGATCCGTCGCATCATGCTCCGTATCAGAGCAAGCACGGCGCACAGTGCCTCGTTTGCTCGATGCAATTCTAGGGAATCTGAATGCAGCCGTAGTCATTGAAGAATTAAGTGTAAGCGTATTGTAATTACAGAGATCAATCAATCGGATGCAAATAAAAATTGGAGCTCGATCCCTACGACCCGCGCACGCAGTCGTACGGCACATTTGTTGTACAAGATGCTAGCGTTTAATACCCCCGCGCCGTTCGCGATTCGGGTGGCGAGGTTAAAACAAGCACAAAAACGTAGAACTCGCACGCGGCCTGCAAATCGTGGGTATTACTCGAATATGGACGGGATCGCGAGCACCGGACTGTCGTACAACGTGGAGAACGATGTTCGCGACGAGTTGAAACGGATGGAGGCGTACAAACCAATCGTGCCGTACGACGTGCTCGCGAAACGTCTGGGCCGTGAGGTGTCGGACATCGTGAAACTAGATGCCAACGAAAACCCGTACGGGCCCTCGCCAGAGGCGAAGAAAGCCCTCGCTGAAGCTCGCTACATGCACATCTACCCGGATCCAGAAAGCGGTTCGCTTCGCGATGCGTTGTCGTCTTACACTGGTGTGCCCCCTGAGAATCTACTGGTAGGGGCTGGTGCCGACGAGTTGATCGACCTAATCTTTCGCCTGTTAATCGTTCCGGGGCAAGGACATAGCGTAATGAATTTCCCACCCACGTTTGGAATGTATCGGTTCGACGCTGACGTGAATGGGGCTGAGGTTATCTCGTTTATGCGTAAACCTGCGGACTTTTCCATTAATATCAACGCGGTAGAGCGTCATTTCGTATCAAACCCACCCGCGAAACGTCCACGTATTATATTCGTCGCATCACCGAACAATCCCGATGGCTCAGTTTTGCCCGATGAAGTGCTTAATCGGCTTTTGATGTTGCCTGCGTTGGTGGTGTTGGATGAGGCGTACGCGGAGTTCTCCACGAAAAATCGCATCAAGTGGGTATTGCAACACGACAACCTTGTAGTGTTGCGAACGTTTTCGAAATGGGCGGGCTTGGCTGGCCTGCGTGTGGGATACGGCGCATTTCCGCTGAAGCTCATGAAGCATTTGTGGAAAATCAAGCAGCCATACAACGTGAACGTGGCGGGGCAAATTGCAGCCGAGGCGTCGCTTCGAGATAAGGCCGATTTGTTGGCGAAAGTCGACAAGATGATTGCAGCCAGGCAACAGTTTTATGAGGAGGTGAAGCGCTTTCCGTGGTTACAAGCGTTCCCGTCGGAGTCGAATTTCGTCCTTTGCAAAGTGAGCGGTGAAAGAGAGGCGGCCAATGTGAAGGCGAAGTTGGCGGAGCGTGGTGTGCTCATTCGTTATTACACGTCTTTGGGACTTACGGACTGCGTTCGTTTTTCTATGGGTACCGAAGATCAGATGGCCAAGTTGTACGATGTACTGGCGCAGTTGTAGGTGGAATGAGGTTGACAGCAAGCGTTAACGATGATAGAATGGTAAACACGAGAGTTGATGAATCCACTCTGCGTTTCTTCGGCTTCGGAAAGATGCGAGTTCGCGCTCGTAAAGCCGTTTTGTTACCGAACGATTGATAAATACGAAGTTGGCGTTGAATTGGTGCGAACTGCACTATGCATTGAGAAAACCTTTTCGATGGGGTTAGAGAGTGTGACGTCTAAGTTGTCCTAAGTAGTTCCGTGAGTAGAGCGGAAGAAGCTTGAACACATACGTCATCGATGCCTGTAAACAAGAGGCAGCCAGGGGAGTGACAAGAGGACCGAGGTGTGGGTGTTTACAGGTCGAAATGCTGTTCGTAACGCTGCACATCACCAATGTCCCGCACAGCCATGTCGATGACGACAAGAAATAAGCGAGAGATGAGTGAATTGACAGCAGATGGGCGTTGCTGAACGATGACCAAGCCCAAGGTTCATCGAAACTCGCTGCGCAGTAATGCAGTTAGCCGACCAACGCATGTGCGTGCAGTCGATTGCGTAGTCACATGCCGTCATCTCGATTACAATTCACCACTCTATCTCCGTTCCGAGGCCCTGTGCAAAGCGGTTTTTCTGTACAAGGCGAACGGAAGCGCAGCCTTGCTTAGTTACGTCAGCACATCCGGGACAAGCTTAGAGGTCGCAAAGAATTGCAGGCTGGAAGCATTACTAGATCGCCGAAGTATCGAGCAGTACATGGAAAGCGAAAAGAGGTGAAACAAATGATAGAGAAACGAAAAATTTTATAGTCTAACTGCTAGAAAGACTAAGAGCAGTACAGTACACAATATTTAATAGTTCGCAGGTCATAATAGAAAGTTGTCGCATTTCGAATCGTATCTTCAGTTTGTGGTTCGTAATTGCAGTAGGTCATGTGGATATCACGTCCCTCAAGCATCCTGTCGAAATCAAGGTAGATTCAGAGGCGCAGCAGGATCGAATGCGATGTCTGGAACAGCCTGAACCGGGCTTGGCGCGACTGTGGTGACGATTGCTGACATAGAAGGTGTTGGAGAAGGTGTTGATGTAGGTGTGGAGGTTCCGGTTACACTGGGGGTGGGTGTGCTGGATGGAGTCGGCGCCACGCTCGGTTTCGGTTTCTTACGATCACAGCGACAGGGATTTGACGGGCAGAAACACTTGGTGAATTTTCGCTTCCTGCAGACTGGGGTCCACGTGTAGTAGCGTTCCCAGTGCGGTTTTTTGTACCAACGCCAAACACCGAAGCCGTGATCGTGATCATCGTCACCATCGCCACGGCGGGAGAAAGAACCATGTCGTCGTCCAGCCCTCTTGCGGTATCGATGCCATCGTGGCTTGTATCGATAACGCGGGTATCGACGCCATTCACATTTCCGACGTTTGAAATGACGACATCGCATGCGACATTGCGCTACTCCAGCACTGCATTTACATTGTTTTGCACGCCACCCGTTTCTGCGTCCCACCGGACGTCCACACGACACCGTTCGACCCGCACATTTCGGTATGCAACCATGTTGCCAACCGAGTACCTCGCAGGCGCCACCGCCACAACCCCATCCTTTGGCTACACCGCACGCATGCGGGTATGCGTGGGTGTAGGTAGCGAGGACGAGGAAGAAAGATAGGAAGAGAAGTCTGGTAGTCATGATGGTGAGAATTGAATTGGGAGGGAGAAGTCCTATGCATCGAGGTTGATATTTTACATTGATAAAAAGGGACAAGATACATGGGATGCGGCTTAGGGCGGCATCCTTTGCTGAAGCATTTTGATTATGGAACAGGTTCACATCCCACTCGCTCTCTTGGATCGTCTCCTCAGCTTGACCGCTTGCCAATCGAATTGTTTAGTGTACTGTACTGTACTGTACTGTACCGTACACTCCTCTATCTCGCTTTCATACACCATGAGTCCGCCTCAGTTATTTGTTGGTGGCGGTGCTTGAAAAGTGTCAGCCGTCCTCTAACATTTTTCAATCCCCTCTCACCTCAACACACACATACAGTTTTCGTTCAATTTGGTAGGACGCATTGCGCTATCTAAGTGCAAGAGTGAGCACGTTTCAACTTACGTTCGCATTGCCTGTAAACACAGTGACACCATCCATGAATCAGCAAAGGTATGGAATAGCATTGCTGAACACAGTGATTTGACGGCCTTCTTCTTTCCTTCGTATAAACTTGGGCTCGTAATAGAGCGTGGGAGCTTCAGTTCTGTTCTACGATACATCACCTAGAGATGCTGTACAGTACAGTACAAGGTTTTGACTAGGGAATGAATTGTGATTTCACAACTCTCCTGGTCAGCTACTGCACAGAACATGGCTTAGACCTTGTCCTCTCTCATTTCATTCCGAGGCTTACTCGCTCCCCACGTGGTACTTGAGTGGCGAATGCGTTGTAATCAAGTTTAGTATCCGCTGTCCCTCGAGATCGGTGACGGTGAGGTGCGGAAGCTAATGGCCAGCAACGCAGTGAACATTACGAAAGAATATGAAGTCATGGATTGTACCGTACTGTCACGTCGCACCAAGTCATTTTGTCTCCGTGCGATCGATTTCCTCTTGAACTGATTCGCAGTCAAGTCACCAACACACGAGCACTAGCTTTACACCTCGAATGTGTGGCTCTACTCTTCTGCCTCCAGAAGTATATTTACTATCTTCCAACTGGTCGTGTTCTATGTTTATCTTTCAAGGCATCTTCACTTCGATTCTTCTGCTGTAGGAAACGGTTGATTGTTTATTCCTGTCGAATCGAACGTGCGGGCCACTTTAAAACCTGCTACTGATTTTCTTCTCGGAAAGTATCAAGCATTGAAGGTAAACGAGGATGACGCCTTGTCCGATTCCTCAATTGTACCACGCTCGAAAAGAACGCCAATCACATTATTGCTATAGCGGTTGATGATACTCTACAGTACTTTTGCACGAGTAATTTTCAATATTCTTCTTTTTTACAACATTTTTTATTGCACCTCATGATTTCGTCTGTTGCCCACCATATCTGAGCTGCGGTATCTGCTCCATACCCTCAGCGCCGACTGGAAAAGATGAAGAGCGATGGTGCGACGGCTGCGACTGTGTGCGCAACGGCGTTAGCCGGGCTTGCGGCTGGGAGCATGGCGTTTGCTTCGGCGGTGGATGTGCGCGGGCTACTGAGACACGTGCGCGCGAAACACAACGACTTGATACGCACACACTTTCAGCTGTGGTGGCCCTGCGGACGAGACTGGATGGTACCACTCATCGGCGCCAACGCCGTCGCACATGTCGTCGCATATGCGGCTACAAAGGATACTGCTTGGCTCGCTGGTGGCGCCGCCGTAGCCGCGATTGGTCCGTACACCGGCTTAGTCCTTGGCAAAGACATCGGCGCTCTGCGGAAAGATGCTGCGCCGGAAGGGGACGATGAGAACGACACCGAGTTTAGTAAAACCGTTACACACTTTTGTAACATGCATCATGTGCGCACGGGTCTGGCGTTCGCGGGCTTCGCCTCTGGGCTCGCCGCTCTAACCCGTCATGCGAAAAAGTCGGCTTAGGTGTGGGTGCGATAAATAATTTAGTATTCTGATAAATGGCTCTGGTGTGAGAGAATGAAGGCGAGTAAGAGAGAAGAGAGTGTGTGTATGTGTGTGTCAGTGCGTATATGACGTAATACGGTACTTACCTTCCTACTATGCGTTTTTGTACTTAAACGGTTTACTGTCAGAGAACTTCGCTGCGCAGTGCGTCTTCTCGGAGTAGCATCGAGGACAGATGATTGTTTCTAACTGCGGTAAACTTAGTGACCTTTATTTGTGCGACTGTGCGGCGTGCACTACTCTGCCATGATAGGGAGCGAAAACATATCTGTATGAAACAAGGAATCGACATTGGCGATAGTTCAAGATTTAAATGGTGCACGACGATGTTGTTAGGGTCGGGTTAGTTACGCGAACCAGAGGTTCTTCAAGTCCTTCGGGCGAATGTCGGTGTTAGACCTAAGCAAATGATACAGTGTGCGGCCGCGAAGCTTGCCCTTCACCAACGCGTTCAGCGTGGGAAGTTTCCTGATTGCACGGCGATGGAACACGCCCCACTTCTCGAAGTAGAACCGGTCACCCGAACGCAGGCGGTGGAATTCCATAATCCAAATACGTCGGAACAAGGGTCCGAGCGAACCGCCACAGCAATGGTCCTCTGCGAGCCCGCCTGTAAAGGCGTCGACCTTGTTCACGTTGTTGTCGTATGCAATCGCGAGTCGCCGTTGCACCAATCGGTTTCGCGTGATTTGACGGAACGATGTCACTGGACGGAGACCAACAATGCGACGCAGTTGATTGTACGACGGCATGCGATGGTCGCGGCCGCGTTGGATGTTGAACGCAACGAGGTCCATGGACGTTCTGTTGGTTGAGCTGCCAAACAGAATGTTACGCAATTCATTGTTCACCTGCACATCCACCTCCGATGCGCGTGTCACCGCCATGCCTCGGAAACAGTCCTCAATCGTGTAGACACTGAACCAGTCTGGGCGGAAGAAGGTGGTGCTCAATTTGCGTTTGGTGACAAGCCCGTTCTTCCGGATGAACGTCATCACTGGGTTAACCATGGTGTGCCCGACACGGAATGCAGTTGATGCAAACTCATCTGACATTGCGGGATTGATGCCTCCATGACCCATGAAAGGACCACGGAAAGGCAGTCTGCGTCCTAACACAGCTGGAAGAAACTCGTAATAGGTACCGGATTGTTGCAAGGCGCCCACGATCTTTCTCGCCATCTGATAAATTTTCTCGTCGGTCCACCATGGAAAATGGGTACGGATTTCATCACACAAGCGGTTGTGTTCGCGTTTGAACAGGACGTGGAACGCAGTGAGAGTCGGGTTCTCATTCACACGAGCATCACCGGAGCGATAGAAACCTTTCTTGTCCTTCGGTAACATGTCGTCGCTCAGTAGGCTGGAACCACCCAAAAGTTTGCCATGTTTGAACGAACGGATTCGGTCAGCTGTCGGCTTGTGAGCACCGTACGTCACAGCAGCGTCAATGAAACTAGTGAGCTCATTCACAGGAGCAAAACCCAACTTGGACTTGACCTTCACCGATCGGAAGAACTCGATGGTGGGCTGGTTCTTGATCCAGGGGTCGTTCTTGGGAACGGTGATGTGGAAGGGTTCATTCTTGTTGTTCTCAGTTTCGGCAAATGCGTGATCGAGGAACTGTCCCCAGAATACGACCGTTTCGGAAAGACCACGTCGACTGGGAGTGTGCTGGCGTTCGTGATGCACGATATTGGAAATTTCACGGGCACTTTTTCTTCCAGCTACGAGAGGTGCTTTACGGAAGCCACGATTGCTTAGGAACAAGAAAGGAGTACCGGCGGCACCGAGTTCTCTCTTGCGCATATTGTTGCAAGAGCCATCTTGCTTACGGAAACGGCCTGCATATTTTCCGCACGCCCGATTGTATCGTCGCCAAATTCTGAAGCGGTGAATCAGACCGATACCAGTTTCGAACACATCACCGAGGCGTCTTCGAAAAGGAGCGAACCTGCGGCGACGCTGACGCACAGCTGGACGCACATTTGGCTTGGCAGATACTGTCCCGGTCGCGAGAGTGAGAAGAGCAAGAATCGCAAGCAGAGCGATTGATAACGGACTCACGCGACAAAGCATTGTGGCGATGGAGAAGTGAGAGTGCGCGGCAGCTTGCCAGTCGTGATTGTGGAAGAACAAGGTAGCAGCAAGCTTAACTATCTACATAATGGAGAATAGATACACGGTTCTGAGCAAACGATTGAAACATAATTCAGATGGTACCCAGATTGTGTCGTTAGACGCTCTGATCAATTTTCAATCACATACTTTCTAATACACTACGTAGGTTTGCCGATTGATTTCCTTCCATGTTTTTGTGGCTTTCTTACACATGTTTGATTTCACGAGCCTCACTTCCACATACGTATTGAATCTTCATTTGTTGTAATTATCTAATCTTATTCCGTACGAGTTCGGTTTCATAAAATCATGATTTCCCTTTGATTTCTTTGTAAACGATCGACTCGGATTAGATACTGCGATTCACTAGATTGCTTCTTTTTTCAGGGGGATCTAGGTCCCAATTTGGCCAACACTTTGTATGTTCTCAGAAGTTGCGTGCTCTGTGCGTAGAATCCGCGACTAGACACTGGAAACAAGAATTAGCTCCACTTTGCTAACCGACTAAATCGACTACAGTAGTGCATTATTTTCAAAAGAAGAAACCCATAGTAACACCGCTAACTCCATGGGCTTGGGTAGGCACTGCCAAACTGTACTCTCACTAATGATCTTCAAGCCAAGGAACAGTGTAACCGAATAAGAAAGCCGTTTCATGTAAAAATGTCTGGACTAAAAGTAATATCGTAGTGTGATATCGTATTTACACAAGACAACTGCTTCTACTTGGCAGCGAAAACGTTTTCCGGAAATTTCACCTCGCTACTGTACAGTACGTCGATAATTTTTGCGCAGCAGCCACGTTAACTTAGTTCATTTTTATTGCAATTTGATTCTAGGAGTGGATTCAGAACGCTTAGCTTTTTTATATCTTCACCGTACCGATAGAGTACAGTATCTGTATCTACAGATGACTGAAGAACTGTTGTTTTTTCTATTCTATTCTCAGATCGATAACAAGCTAAAGTGTTTCCCTTGGAGAAGCTTGTATGATACAGGAGACATCACAACTAGTATCCAGGGATTGAAAATACAAGTTGGTTAGAAGTTTATTCAACCAACACCACAATAATTCCTCTGAATACTCATCAATTCGATTTCTCCACCGTAAGTCAAGCTAATAGAATTCCGCTGCATATCCGTAACTTATATTCCCAAACTCGTACTGTGGCCTGGCCTGTACAAAGACATGTTCTGCTTGTGCATGGAACCTGAGCACTTTCCTCGTTAAAATCATCCCCATGTGCCAATGTCTACTGGTGCGGATTGCCAATATGTGATGGCAACCGCACGGAAATCATGAAATTCGGCAGGCTATTATCCACATTGAAAGTTAATAAATTTCAGAATTTTGTGCAAGATACGGTTGAGCTCCATACTTATCTGCATACTGTGCTTCTGTTAGTTTCTAACCAAAGAACTATTGTTTCTATTCTATCATTAGTTTCCTCTTTGCCAATAAGCATAATTAGGCTACAATAATGCTTGCGTAATATTCTATTTAAACAGTTTTCAGCTCATTCCATACTCACTAATTCACACAATGGCAATTGCCACCATATCAACTCCTCGTATCAACCGACTTATGGATATTCATATTTGGCTCACAAAAATACACTGCAATAAATTCCTATAAATGTGCGATACTTATCTTGAAATCAATGATTTGATTGAAAAATTAGTGCGTAATAACTTTGATCGAAAATAATTCAGACTAATTCAGCTTGGCATTCAGCTTATTAACTGGCGGAACACGGGCGAAATCGAATAGTCAAGAAGCATTCGTGTTAGGAGTCACAAGGCGGCGAAATCTAATTCTAGAGATCAGAGGCTGAACACGCTCCTATGGATATTTAAGCACGTACATCTTCGTTTGATAGTGTAAATCATGTATATCTAAGAAAATCACGATTGGGGAAGGACATTCGCAGCAATGTTCCATCATGAATGGGGATATCGATCAGGATTTAGAACATTCTATTGGACAGATGAGTAGATTATTCAGTTTTCTTAAGTGTTTGTGAGAAACATGACAGAAC
>JAAUYH010175538.1_pt1 | contig 14872 bp, 11 predicted proteins | sample 7278061 | NCBI WGS metagenome assembly JAAUYH01 (sample SAMN14350203, study PRJNA611818) | marine sediment metagenome | isolation source: surface marine sediment (0.6m) | place: French Polynesia: Moorea | collected 2018-08
AGCAGTTAAAGAGAGAAAATTAATTATCTAGCGGGGCGACAATGATAACTAGAAAGCAGATATAATAAGCATCATAGCTTTCTGGCCTCGTTGGTAAAACGGGCGTTTATTGGGCGATAAATTCATTAATTGAGTTATTTTATCGGAAAGATTAAAGTAAAAATTAATCCAACTCTAGCCATATAAACCAACTGTCTCAATCCCTCTTCTCGTAAGTCATACAGCCTACATTGTAGCCCCGCCAGTGGTATTATAAACAATTTCATATCCTGTGCATTGAAGAACGCTCCCAATTGTTAGCTATCAACTCAAGTTTAATATTATTGCTTCCTATGAGTTCTCTAAATTCTTATGAAGAGATAGATCTGAAAATCAACCTTAACAGATTTGGGTTGGTTTTAAGACGACGCTGGTTACCGTCAGTGGGCGTTTTTATGAGTGTTATCGCACTCGCTTTGATCTATCTAGCCTTGAAAAAACCTGTTTATAAGTCTAGTGGGAGTATCCTAGTTAAACCACAAAATTCCTCTTTACCGACAGGATTCAATACCGATTCAGTTGGTGAGCTTGAAGCATTGGGCAAACAAAGTGATCCACTGATCACAGAGATGGAGATGATTCGTTCTCGTCCCATACTAGAATTAACGGCTAAGGCTCTTTCTTATAAGATGTCTGATATGTCTGATGACATCAGCATATTGAGCCTTGAAAAAGGAATTGAAGTGGACACTATCCCTGGGACTGATATCCTCAAAATCTCATATCAGTCTTTAGAGCCTATTGTGGCAGCAGCAGTGGTGAACACATTGATAGAAGTCTATATAGAGAAAAATATTCAAAATAATCGTGTTGAAGTTGTTGCTGCGAGGGAATTTATTGAATCACAATTGCCCAAGACTGCAGCTGCTGTCAGAGAAGCAGAGCAAAAATTAAGTTTATTTAAGGAACAGAGTCAGATTGTTGCTTTAGATGATGAATCCTCACAAACTATTAAATCTCTTGCAGAACTAGAAAATATCTTAGCTCAAGCTCAAGCAGAATTAGCAGAACTCAATGCTCAATCAGCAGAGTTACAACGTAATTGGGAGATGGGATTAGAAACTGTCTCAAATAGTAGACAAATGAATTTTTCCCCTAGTTTCCAAGAGGTTTCTCAACAACTAAGGCAGGTTCAAAATCAGCTTGTAATAGATCGAAACCGATATCATTCTCCACACCCCGCGATTGAAAATCTAGAGCAACAGGAAGCGGAATTGCAAGCCCGTCTTCATAAGCTTCAAGTTACTCAGTTAAAAGTTCAACGCTTAGGCTTAGAGAGACGAATTAGTAAACTTTTAGAGCTTCAGGCTACCCAAAAAGCCAAAAAAAATACTTACCCTCAATTAGAGCAGACACAGCGTGAGCTAGAAGGAAATTTTTCGGCTGCCCGAATAACTCATGAATCTTTGCTGAAGAGCTTGCAAGAAGCACGAATTGCTGAGAACCAAACCATCGCCAATGTTCAGATTATTTCAACTGCACAAGTCCCTGAAGAGCCAGATACAACTTCCCGCAGACTAATTTTATTCGGCGGGTCTATCTTAGGTACTCTGATGGCTTTGGCGACTGCATTCATTATTGACTTGTTTGTTCCTTCTGTTAAGGACGTTCAGCAAGCTAAAACTCTTTTAGATTATCCCTTCCTCGGAATAATTCCTTTCTTTACTACCTCCAAATCTTTTGTATCTTTTTCAAGGATGATCTCGAAACAAGAAGCACCCAGAGTTTATTTGGAGAATGATCCCAATTCTATCTATATGATCTATGCCTACAACTTGCTTCAGCACAAACTCAGCTCCCTGAATTTAGATCGAGATGGCAAAGTGATTGTGATCACAAGTTCAGTGCCTAAAGAAGGAAAATCCGAAGTGTGTGCTAATTTGGCTGCAGCTTTTGCTCGAGCAGGTCAAAGAATTCTATTAGTAGATGCAGACCTATATGAACCATCTCAGCATCAAGCATGGGTAACCAGTAATACTTATGGACTGGGTGAAGTTTTGGCAGGTCAGGCTAAACTCCAGAATGTTTTGCACGAACCCCTGGTTAATTTATTTTTTCTTTCGGCAGGACAGCTTTCTGCCAATGCTGTGCTTGATATCAGGCAGTTGTTTTCCTTGATAAATAGTATTAGAAAAGACTATGATGTCATCATTATTGATACTCCTTCTATTGTCAGTGCAACAGATTCATCCCATATGAGTAAATTAGCAGATTGTACATTGCTCGTAGTTCGACCTGAAATAGTTGACATTCGTAGCATTGAGATTGCTAAGCAAGCGTTGAATTTTTCTGATCGACAGCTGCTAGGTATTGTTGCCAATGCTGTCAAACAAGACAACGTTCCCAGTAAATTTGTCTACTCTCAATCAACAGATAATAACAATAGAATCCTACCATCTATCTAGAAGTTAGAGTTTGGCTCGTGGAACTTAATTCCAGCTTCTTGAGGCTGTCGTGTAGCCAAAAAACTTAGGAGCGTTGCCAAAGAAAAACATGCTTTAAAACTATCAATGGAGAGCTTTATGAAACTGAAACAGAAGTATCAGAACCGAAGAGGAAGTTTTGTGCTACCTCATTGGCATCTAGTGCCTGGTCATAAACGGCTACAAGATCTAAGGTGCCTATCCAGGGTCGATCGCCAGTCAGCTCATTCGCCAAACCAAATTTGTAGTCGAGGTTCCAATTAGATATATCACCGGCAATGGTATCGCTAGCAACTAGCTCACTATCGATATAAAGATTGGCTTCTCCTTTGGCGTCGCGAGTATAGACTACATGGGTGAGGTCGCCTTCAGTCAAGGTTCCAGCGGGCGCAGATAAAGATGGCTTATTACCATTGTTAGTTGTTTTAGTTGTACGCAGACGCACATCATAATAGTCGCCTTGTTGACCGAGAGTGAAGTTCCGATTGGTAGGATCTTTAGAGAGAGTGACAATTCGAGCTGGACCACTCTGGGTGTCATTATCTGGGATTGCCCAGGCTTCTATCGTAATCTCACGGCTCTTGGCGATCGCGTTACTTATTTTGGTGGCTTGGTCTAGAGAAGAGATGAGTGTGGCAGCATTTACTTCTAGAGTGCCGTCGTCCCAAGTGACATTTTGGGGTTTGTTAATGGTCAAGTTTAGTGGCTTACCTACGTTGGAGACATCAAAGACAGTGTTACCTTTACCCGCATCGAAAGTATACATCACCATTAAGCCGTCATTCACGCGGGAGATATTATTTTCGGGAGGATTTTCAGGAATGGTTGGATTGTCATTAATGGGCGGACTGCTATTGTATTCATACGCTCCCAAATCAGGTGCATCTCCTTGTACCCGACGAGAACCATCTAAATCGGTTTTCACTTCAGAGATTTTAGTACCTGCATCTATAGCCGATGAATTAGGTGATAATTCAAAATTGCCATTTTTGGAATCGACAAACAGTTTTTCTGTTCCAGATATATTGTTGCCACCTTGGTAACCAATATTATTTTGAAGATCAACTTTCACATTGGATGAACTAGTTTTTTTACTAAAGTAAATATCGTTTAAGGTGGAACTAAATTTATCACCAGGATATACCGTATTATGGTAAACCTTGAATTCGTTGTTGCTAGGTGCTCTATGAATAAAAATTCCCCTATGTTCGTAGTTCCAAATTACATTATTGTAAATTGTGGCGCTAGAACTAGCACTAATCGCGTTGCCATCCGAATACTTACTATTAGTAGAGATGTTCCATAACTTGTTATTTCTAACAATTATATTGTCGGCATTGGTAAAATTACCTCCCATTTCTCCGGAGGAAATCCCAATTACTAAAGCTCCTGAAACACCTGTTTCTATATCGTGAATTAGATTATCTTCAACAATAACATCAGAAATATAAGGCTTGACATCAATACCTTCTGAAACTGTTTTACTAATGTCATTTCCTTTAATCAAAACATGATTTGTGCGATCGCCAGGTTTACTACCTGTTCCTAGATAAATTCCTTCGCCATATTTCCCAATTCTATTTCCTGTATCAGAAATTGTATTGTTTAAGATGTCAACGTAGGATGAATTATTTGTAACTTTGAGTGCATTTTGTCCGAGATCGTAGATTTTATTGTCTTGTAAAGTAATGTTTTTGCTACTTGTAACTAAAATCCCTTCGAAGGTCTTAGTAAAATTTAGACCTTGCACAATAATATTAGAGGATTCCTTAATACGTAGTCCTGCTGCCGAATTATATCCGTCGCCTTTAATAGTAACTTCTCCTTCATCTCCTGGTGCTGCTGCTAGAGTAATGGGCTTAGATTGAGTTCCATTTTTATAGTCTATTTTTACTTGTTTGTATGTTCCAGCTTTAACTAATATGGTATCTCCAGCATTAGCTCTATCTACTGCTTCCTGTATAGATTTGAGAGGACTTGAAGAAGCACCAGTATTTGAATTGTTTCCAGATGTAGAGACATAGTAAGTCGTCATAATATCATTATTTAGAGTTAATAACTGCACAAATATAATGAAGCCAATGGCAAAAAATACTACTGATTTTCTACTTATTTCAGCTATTTTTTTTTGTGTCATTTCTTTAACAGATTTACTTATTTATTAATAAATGAAAATGGTAATTTTACTGAAAATTTTAACCAGCAAAAACACTTGAATTACAACAATATATAATTCAAGTGTATGATTGCGGATGTTAAATAAACAAGAATATGCACTATGCAAAAACAAATCATCTTGAATTAATAAACTTGAATATTTAAATGATGTAATTTGAGGCACAAAAATCAAAAATTCTTCGATTAGAAATATGCCAAATAGTTAGTTCAAAACTTTGAAAAATCAGAAAGTAACTTAAAAAATATAAATCTCAAACCTTCTTTTTATATGCTTTACAGCCAATATATTCTAACATATAAACTTGCTTGTTTTAGGATTTGTAATTTGATAATTATAGACAATGGCATTAAAGTCGAAAACAAAACTGTTAACAGAGCTGCTAAATCTAGATACAGTTCAAGTAACAAAATATAGAAAAATGCCCCAGGTTGGAATAGTTTTATATACAGAAGCCCCAAGTAAAAAAGCAACTTGCATACGCTGTGGAAACGAAAGTCAAAAGTTACACCAAAATCATCGATATTTAATCAAAGATTTACCAATCAGTGGTCAATCAGTATATCTAGAAATAAATCGAAGACAGTTTAAATGCGAACACTGTGGCAAACCATTTAGTGAAGAATTAAACTATGTCAAAAAAAGACGAAAATACACCTCAAGATTAGCGACAGAAATAGTCAAGCAAGTATTAGCAAATGACATTAATACAGTAGCTCAAAACAATGATATATCAGCAGAAGAAATCGAAACCATGCTTAAAGATAAAGCCAAAGAACTCAAACTAAAGAAACCATTACGGTTAAAAAAGTTAGGAATCGAGGGGATAGTTTTAGCAAAAAGCGCGGAATGTAGCCTTAGTCAAGCTCTTGAATTAAATTTAAGAAAATCGGTGGTTAACTTCATCGATCGGTTGTCATTTATCACGCCCCAAAGTACTATTTTAGCTTTTTAATTGTTAGTTAAGCATACTAAGCTATTGTTCGTTTCAATTGCATATTTAACTTTTGCTCCTGCCTTTTCCTCACTAGCAAATCAAATGCATAACAGCTTATGTAAGTCATAACCTCTTGTTGCTGCTAATTATGACTGTGGAATGCTGTGACTTTGCAAACTAAATTGAAAAATTATTGTATCGATCGCACTTTTAACGCAATAAAACTATGAAAAATCCTGTTATTGCGATCGGACTAGTAGGGTTGGGCGTAGATGAAGCTACCATTGCTCAAAAGTAAAAAGAGAAAGAAAACAAGATTGAAACAAAGAGCAGAGCCAATACTAGCTCCCAAACAAGTAAAGTTGAAAAATGATGAAGAGCAAGAATTGGCCAAGATTTTGGCTCGCCATAGTATTAGTCAACCTCAGACAACAAGTAGCTTATGGATGATGTTTTCCACGGGGTGTTTTTCCAATAAAACGGGATTTGATGCTGTTGTCAAATATCATTTGTGTATAGGAGTAAAGCATGAGTTTTAAAAATTATGTAATCAGTTTATGTCCTCCGCGATTTCGCTTACCAATTATTTTTTATTTGCATAAAATTAGGGGCACCCTAGACCGTGAAATTGCCTATCTAGAAAGCTTAATCACTTCCCGCAAACGTGCGATTGATATCGGAGCTAATAAAGGACTGTATAGCTATGCTCTTTCTAAGTTTTGTAGTGCAGTAGAGGCTTTTGAGCCACAGCCTTGGTCTGCAGAAACCATTACTAAGTCGGCAAGACCAAATATAAAAGTTCATCGTGTTGCCCTTTCTAACTATGAAGGAACCCAAACGTTGCATATTCCTTTCGTCAGAGGAGAACTCTATCCTGCCCTGGCCAGTATTGAAACCTTAGAGCAAGAACATAAGGATATAGAAGTATCGATCAAACGGCTTGATGATTATAACTTTCAAGATGTCTCTTTGATAAAAATTGATGTAGAAGGGCATGAGAGCAAGGTAATAGAAGGGGCAAAGCAAACCATTTTACGAGAAAAACCAATTCTTCTTGTCGAAATAGAACAAAGGCATTTAGGTAGTAAATCTATAGAAACAGTATTTAAGGAAATTACCGAACTTGGATATGAAGGAAGTTTTTTAAACAATGGCAAATTTTCTCCTCTATCTAAATTTTCCTATGACAAGTATCAAAAGCCATTCTTAGAAGATGACGCTAAAGCCATCTTTCGACACAAAAATCGAGGAAAAGTCAATAATTTTATTTTTAGATCTATTTAGTACCAAAATTTAAAATGAAAAATCCTGTCATTGCTATTGGGCTAGACTCTGCCGATCCAGTTTTACTAGAAAAGTGGATGTCTCAAGGATATCTTAAAAATCTCAGACAACTCAGACAAGAAGGAGCTTATGGACGACTCAAAGCCTCTGTTCCCTATCAGGGAATACACGAAGAGTTTTCCAATACTGAACCATTATGGGTCATGTTTTCCACGGGATGTCTTCCCGATAAAACGGGATTTTGGGATACTGCCGAATACCATCCCGACCGTTATCGGGTCATCTGCGACAAAATCCATAGCGGATATGACTATCAGGAGTATCCACCCTTCTATGCCCTCGGTGATGATTATCGAGTGGCTGTCTTCGATCTACCCGTAGCTAGGCTTTCTAATCGAGTAAATGGCATACAAAGTCTTGGCTGGGGGGGGCATTTTCCATTTGTTTCAAGTGAGTCCAGTCCACCAGAACTGTTACCGAACCTGATTGAGAAATACGGCAAAAACCCACTGCTATTTAAAGATAATAAGGTTTGGTGGCAACCCAAATATGCTGAATGGCTACTAAAAGGAGTCAAAACCAGCACGTCTCAACGGGCAAAGATCTGTCGAGACTTGCTGAAACGAGAATCATGGGACTTATTTATTACTACTTTTGGCGATACCCATAGTGCTAGCCATGACTTATTAGATCGAAGTCAGCTAGAGCATCCCCTCTATCCCTACAGAAGTAAAAAGAATAAGGGTAGCGATCCCATGTTAGAGGCATTTGAAGCCGTAGATCGCTCTATTGGAGAAATTATAGCTGCTGCTCCCGAAAATGCCTATATTCTATGCTACTCAGTTCATGGTATAGGAGCAAATGTAACCGACCTGCTTAGTATGTTTTTCTTAGGAGAGATTCTCTATCGCTTTAATTTCCCTGGAAAACAAGCACTCGCACCAGGTAAATTAGGGACTACTCCCCCGCCACCGATCACTCGACCAATCCGGCATTCTTGGTTTGGGGAAGTTTGGCGACAAATATACGAGCCGAACGCAATCAGACGTTTATTCGACACCTGGACCCATAAAGCTTTCTTACAGGGCGATCGCTACGGATTAATCTCTCCCTATCGTGTCCAAAAAATAAACAGACGTTTGCTTAAAGAGCAAAAAGAGCCGATGTATCTGAATTGGATGCCAGTTACTTGGTATCGGCCTCTGTGGCCTAAAATGCGTGCCTTCGCGCTTCCTGCATTTGCCGACGGTCACATCCGCATTAATCTCAAAGGTCGAGAGCGAGATGGTATTGTCGAACCGACAGAATATGATGCCTTGTGCGACGAACTCACCCAAGTCCTCTACCGTCTCAGACACGGGAGAACAGGCGAACCATTAGTAGAAAAAGTAATTCGCACGCGCCGTTTTCCTACTGAAGATGATGCCAAACTTCACCATGCCGATCTAGTAGTTATATGGCATAAATTGCCGACGGACGTTGTCGATAGTCCCGACCTTGGGCGGATTGGTCCAGTTACCTATAACCGTCCTGGAAGTCATCGCCCCCATGGGTTGCTGCTGGCAAAAGGTCCGGGTATCGAACCTGGCTCTACTTTACCAGAAGGACATCCTGTAGATTTGGCTCCCACAATTTTAAAACTGATGGAGGCTCCAATTCCTCAATACTTTGATGGGAAACCTTTGATTAAATCTGCTCCGGTAACAATCTAGGCTTTAGGAGAATAATTTATGAAAATCGAAAATCTGAGAACAGAACAACACGGTTCTGCGACGCGAATAATCGCCACTTTGATTTGGGAAAATCGCAATCGCCCACCGCAAGATATTTACTTTGAAACCACTAAGGAATTTGCACGGGATTTAACATGCAATCCTCATGCTTTTTTGATTGCTGGTATTATCCCTGCTATGCGCTACGGAGAAGATAGAATCGCGATCGACGAAGCAATCTGTCCGCAATTGCGAGAAGGATTGATTACGAATATGAATTGGCTGAGTCATTGGTATGGTGAGGATCGTCAGCCAATTGCTATCGAGGCTCCAGTTCAATCCAAACCATTAAATATCAGTACCTCAAAAAGGGCGGGTTTATTTTTTTCTGGTGGTGTAGATTCCTTAGCAGCCCTTAGAAATAATCGCCTCAATTTTCCTGAAGAACATCCTAGCTCTATTAAGGATGGTTTACTAGTATACGGACTTTTGAAAGGCGAAGATGAGTTTAATCCAGCCTTCAATCGAGTAATTAATGCAGTTTCAGAAATAGCACAAGACGCTAATTTGAAGCTGATTCCCATTAATACGAATGTTTACACTCATCTTAGAGATTTAGACCGCGATTTCCGTTTTTGGCGATACGAATATCAAGGCGCAGCTCTGGCTGCTATCGCTCATGCGTTCTCTCATCGATTAACTACAGTATCTATCGCCGCTACCTATGACCTAGCTAATTTAGACGTTTGGGGTTCTCATCCTCTGCTAGATCCCAACTTCAGTAGCAGTAATCTTCAGATTTTCCATGAAGATCTTGTTTTATCAAGACTTACCAAAGTCAAATTAATCGCTGACTGGGATGTAGCACTTAAGAATCTGAGAGTTTGTAATAACAGCCAAATTTACGAAGATAACCAATTGAACTGCGGGCAATGTGAAAAATGCGTTAGAACAATGACTGCATTAGTAGCATTGAATCTGCTCCAGAAAACTGATACTTTTTCCGCATCAGATATTACTGAAAGTCACCTCGTAAAAGGTGCAAAAATAAGCGATTCCTATGAAGTATCTTGTTATAGAGAATTAATATTGCCCCTATCAGCAAGAGGTCGCTATGACTTGGTGCGAGGAATTCAAAGAGCGATCGCTCGCTATCAGGAAAAAGATTTAAAAGGAATAATCAAGAAAATTGACAGAACTTTACTCAAAGGGTTTATCAAGAAAAAAATCTCTACTACTGCTTGAAGAAGCATTTACAGTAGTAAGCATAATGATATACAGTGGAGCATTTAATCTACTTTTATCAGGGTCAATATTTAGTAGTTGCGATCCAACAATCGTACAAAACGAGCCAGATACTGCAATAATACGACTGATGTTTGCCCTAACCTACGTCACCAGTTTGGGGTTACTCATTCTGCGCTGGAAACGAGTCTTGTACCTGATAAGCCAAAAGTCGCTCTCTATCCTGTCGGTCCTGATCCTAGTAGGTTTGGCTCTCATTTCTAGCTTGTGGTCTGAGAATTTTTCAGCCACCCTAATTTCCGCTATTGCTCTATTTGGTTCTACTTTGTTTGGGCTATACTTCGGCTCTAGATATCCCGTACAAGAGCAACTTCAGTTACTAGGTTGTGCATTCGGAATAATGATTTTATTAAGTACAATATCTGCTGTAGCATTTCCCAGTATTGGCACTATGTGCGCACCTCATGAAGGAGCGTGGAGAGGCATATTAAGTCATAAAAACGGACTTGGTAAGGCAATGGTTCGTAGCACTATCATTTATTGTCTTCTGATGAAATCTACAAAGTGGCGACTACTGCCCTGGCTTGGTTTAAGCAGCTCATTGCTCCTACTCATTTTTTCAACGTCAACAAGTGCTCTAGTAATTGTGATTGCTCTGTTGATGCTATTGCCGATATATCAAAGCTTGCGTTTAAGAGAAGACATTCTGGCACCTGTTATTCTATCTATTGCGATTTTGATTACAGGTTCTTTTGTACTGATTTTTTCCCATGCAGAGTCTATTGTTGGGTATTTTGGTAAAGATATAACCCTAACTGGGCGTACAGATCTATGGTGGATGAGCTTGAAGATGATTCAAGAGCGAATTTTCCTGGGGTACGGATTTAAAAGTTTTTGGGAAGGTTGGGGTAGCCCTGGAGTTTATATTGTGAGAGCTATAGGATGGGACGCACCTAACGCTCATAATGGCCTGCTCGAGCTCGGTCTCGATCTAGGTTTATTGGGCATCTTCGTGTTCTTAGCTGGATTTTTAATAAATCTGTTTAGGGCTTTTATTTGGGTTCGTCTGACTAAAAGTTCAGTAAGTTTTTGGCCAATAATGTATCTATCGTTTTTATTTCTTACAAATACTACTGAGTCTATGCTGCTAGACCAAAACGACATTAATTGGGTGCTTTATGTCGCATTAACGCTAAGTTTATCAATTCCTCCTGTAAAAGAAAGGGTTGCTATCAATAAAATAAACCGATTTCCCGATCGTCAGTTGGAGTTAAAACAATCTTAATTACTGAATTCACCAAAAATAATAGTTTTAGCTACTTTAGTAGGTCGAAGGGTTTTAGCTTACCCTGATTGAGGTTGCTGAAATTATTAACTATTTATACTTCGTAGGTATGACTCTACAATCTTTGAAGATACGTATTTATAACCTCTGGAAAAAAAAACTAGTCAAGCATACTCTATCAATGCTTGCTAGTAGAAGTTTAGGCATTTTTCTCCAGGGGGCATATTTTACTATTGTTGCTCGCACTCTTGGGGTGCATGATTATGGTTTATTTATTGGCGTTGCTGCTTTTGTAGGTATTTTGCGCCCCTACAGTGGTCTGGGATTTGGTCAAATTTTGATTGCGAAGGTTGCTAGGAACCCAGCTTTATTTAAAGAATATTGGGGCAATGCCATCTTTATGAACGTTGTCTCAGGTTTAATACTGACGGTTTTAACAGTATTGGCTGGAGATGTATTTCTACCGAAAACAGCTCCTCATATAATTATTCTGCTGATTGCGGTAGCCGATCTCATTTTTTACAAAGTTTATCAGGTTGCAATAAATGCTTTAAATTCTCTGGAGCTAATTCATTGGATGGCAAAATGTGGTCTTGGGTTTAGGGTGACTGGTTTAATTGCAGCTTTTTGCTTGAGTACTTTTTTTGGTAGTTCAGGAATTATCGCTTGGGCAACTCTGTACCTTGCTATTAGGGTTATTACCGCACTATGGACTTCGCTATTAGTGTGCAAGATGTTAGGCAAGCCAAAACTAGCCTTGTCTCGTATACCATCAGAACTTAAAGAAGGATTCTACTTTTCTATTGGTTCATCCTCGGCAACTATTTATAACGATATTGATAAATCAATGTTAGCTCGAATATCTACGTTAGGAGCTACAGGCATATATGGTGCAGCTTATCGCATAGTATCGGTTGCAGTTACCCCAGTAACTTCTATACTGGCATCTACGTATGCTAAATTTTTTCGACAGGGGAAAGATGGTATTCGAGGTTCTCTAAGTTTGGCTAAGTTTCTGCTCCCCATCACGGGTTTTTACGGTGCTGTTGCTAGTATCAGTTTGATATTTTTAGCACCGCTAATTCCTTTTGTATTAGGAAGCGAATACAGTAATGCGATAAATGCTGTGCGTTGGTTAGCGCCGCTGATATTTTTTAAATCGATACAATACTTGGCAGCAGATGCACTTACAGGAGCGGGATTTCAGAGCTTACGGTCTACTGTGCAAGTGATTATAGCAATGTTTAATGCTGGGGCAAACCTTTGGCTGATTCCTCTGTATTCTTGGAAAGGAGCAGTCTGGTCGAGTCTAGCTTCGGATGGATTATTAGTTTTAATTCTCTGGTCATTAGCCTTCATTATGTCTCATACGCCAAATACGAACAAAATGTCAATCTAAGGAATAAATAATTATGGTGCAGCCATACGTAACTATTGTTATAAACAACTATAACTACGCTCGGTTTTTACCCCAGGCGATTGATAGTGCCCTCAATCAAACTTATGACAATATAGAAGTAGTCGTCGTAGATGATGGTTCGTCAGATAAATCTCCAGAAATTATTAAAAGCTATGGAGGTACTATTGTCCCAGTTATCAAAGAAAATGGCGGGCAGGCATCAGCAATTAATTCAGGTTTCTTAAAAAGCCGTGGAGACATTGTCATGCTCTTAGATGCAGACGATTATTTACTACCCGATGCGGCTGAACAGATAGTATCAGCATGGAAACCAGGTACTGTTCAGATTCAAGCGCGCTTGGAGCTTGTAGATAACAGGGGCAAGCATTTTGACATTTATCCCCAACCAGAACTTCCCTTTGATAGCGGAGAAATTACACACCTTTTGTTAGAGCGAGGAAGATATAGAACGACTGTTACCAGCGGACTTAGCTTTTGTCGAAAGGCATTAGCCCAGGTCTTGCCCATTCCAGAAGCTGAATTTCGTATTTCTGCTGATGGTTACTTGGTGACACTTATACCCTTCTACGGTCAAGTTGTATCTATCGATCGTCCTCTGGGAGTACGTCGCTATCACGGAAGTAATTTATGGTCGTCTTCTGGCAAGGGAAAAGAAACTGAGAAACTTTGCAAGTCTTTAAACCACGACCTCATTAAGTATGAGTTTATAAGTAAAAAAGCTGCTGAATTTGGTAAAAAGCAAGGGAAAGCATTTGCCTTTAAAGATTATGTCCATTTAACCAATCGCATTGCTTCTTTGCGCTTAGATCCAGATAATCATCCTATTTCTAATGATTCCCGCTTGAATTTAGCCTACAGGGGATATTGGGCAATTTGGAAATATTCCCAATTCAGTCCCATGAGAAAGCTAATTTTAAGTTCCTGGTTTCTCTGGGTTGGGTGGCTACCCTTGCCTTTAGCCAAACCTGCTATTAAATGGTTTATCTTTGGTAACTCCCGCCCTGCAATAGTAGATCGTCTCGCTAAAATAATTCGTCATGCTACTAACGGAAGGATAGTTAATTATGGAAACTTATAACCAAATCTGGGAAATCCAAGAGACAACTAAGATAGTATCTGTTGCTATTTGTGTAATAACATATCAGCGTCCTGAAAGTCTCAGACGTTTGCTAGAGGGAATCAATCGTTTGACTTTTACAAAAAATCAACTTTCCAAGTTAAAGGTAATTATCGTTGATAATGACTCGGCAGGTACTGCTTGTCAAGTGTGGAACAGAATAAAACCAAACTTCAAATACGAATTTATATTTGAGATTGAGCCACAGCGAGGCATTTCTTATGCACGCAATCGAGCGATTTCTTGTGTTCCTCCAGATACTGATTTTGTAGCTTTTATTGATGATGATGAAGTACCTGATGCCTCTTGGTTAGATGAACTTTTGACTGTACAAAGCAAATACGATGCGGATGTCGTTTCTGGACCAGTTCTTCCATATTTTCCATCAGAAACTGTGGCTACTTGGGTCATCAAAGGAAGATTTTTTGAGCGTCCCCGCTATCCTACAGGATATCAACACAAATCTTCCGCTACCAATAATGTTCTCGTTCGTGGAGCAATTTTTCGTTCGATGGATAAACTTTTCGATAAGCGTTTCGCTCTAACAGGCGGAGAAGATGGACATTTTTTTAGACGAGTCTATCAAGCAGGTTATAAGATTATTTGGTCGGATGAAGCCGTAGTTTATGAGTGGATTCCTGAAAGTCGAACTACTATCAAATGGCTATTACAGCGCGCCTATCGTACTTATGGTACTTTCAGTGCGATCGAACAAGAGTTTAATGGTTCAATCAAAACCCAATGCATAGGGATTATAAAGGCAAGTGGAAGAATTATTTTAGGAATTTTCCTAATTTTCCCATCTCCGATTCTGGGTAAGCATATATTTGTCAAAGCTTTACTAAATATTTTTGGCGGTGCTGGAAGATTTTCTGGTCTGGTCGGCAAGACATATCCAGAGTACAAGACGATTCATGGGAGCTAAAGGCTCTCAAAAGATCATTATTGCGGATTTCTAGGAGGTAAAACAAAGTCTCAGCTTGACTGGGCTGAGACTTTGTTTTACCTTCATTCTAAGTAGGACCAGAACTAGCGAAGCTGCTACCAGGGGCAATCTAGCTCGAAACGCTTACTATGTAAGGATTTCAAATTGGCAAAATTGAGCGATCGCGCTCGGTCAAATAATCTGACTTTTCACGGCATCTTTGGAAAGGAGTATGAGTTAGGTAATAATGTCCGCTAACCCTTGTTGAATCTTGATGCTTCCTCTACCAAATCCTCCAACCCCATTGAA
>JAAUYH010121896.1_pt1 | contig 14857 bp, 10 predicted proteins | sample 7278061 | NCBI WGS metagenome assembly JAAUYH01 (sample SAMN14350203, study PRJNA611818) | marine sediment metagenome | isolation source: surface marine sediment (0.6m) | place: French Polynesia: Moorea | collected 2018-08
GTGCGACAACGATGCTGAGCCCTACCGGAATCTATTGATGATGCGATGTTCCATGGAACCGTAAACAGTAGGGATCAATTCCCGAGACTAAGGTCTCAATATGGATCTATTCAAGGCCCACGATATTCGAGTAAGAAGCTATGGGAATGGAAACTTTAGGAGGAAACACTTACAAGAAATTAATATCTTCGCCATTCTACCATACGGAGCGAATCCTATGGTCTAGAACTTCGCAGAACTTTTACTGTGGTAAGATATTTTTCGGACTTCTTAGTACGAAAGAAGGGAAGGGTAGGTGAGAAAACGGTAGCGAATTTAACGCCGAGTAAACTAGTATCCTTTCGCTGATAGAATTTATTTTCGTACTTGCGTAAAAACGGAGGATACAAGAACCCGCATATGACGGCAGCAAACACATCTGATATTACAGACAATTATTCGAAGCTGAGCAGCGCGATTCCTATGAAAAATATCTCGGCCCTTCAGGTATCCCGTGTCTTCCTTAATAACTGATCGTTCATTTACGGTCTCCGTACACAGTTCTGTCCGACAACGTTCTCCAGCTCGCCGCAGCAATATTTTAGCACATCTACTGCTCTGGGCATTCTTCATGCCTTCATTAGTTCATATCACTCTCTAGTAAACAGTCAATTTGAGCGTTTTAATCGAAAATTTCTCCCTAGGTTTTGAATTTCACCCTCTGATAATGTGAAAACCTATCCTGAGGACAGAAGTATGTTGACTTATTCATACAAGACGGCCGTCCATCCATCCCTATGATTGAACCCGCTTCAACTTGTCTTAACAGAGTCTCCACAGGGAAGCATAATCATACAGAACGATCCAAAGTACGACAAAAAGAGAATACAGCGAATAGTCTATCTTCGCCGTTTCCAGGATTTGTTGCGCGAATTGTATGAGCATGCTACGCCGAGATTGAGGGCGGTCCAGGGCAGATGGAAGGCGTATGAGTATAATCGTACCAAACCTCTGAAGCACGCAAAGAAGGTGATTGGTTCTATGACCAACAGGCGAAGAGAGTGTAAACTACTTCCAAAAGCCCAAGACTCTTTTGGATTGCTTCATTTGAATGACTAAACCGTGACGATTTGCCGAAAATGACGGAATTTTGGAACGAATCTCACGAGACTGTACTGTACAAGCTCCGTCCAGCACGTCTGAGCTTAGCGTCGTCTCCATGTCATCCGAGCACAGGAAAGAGCTGCCCCGGAATTTTTGAGGGACAAAGCACGGCAACTCGCACTGACGAAGCGAGACACTCCCAGGATGATGATGATGATGAAGCAGAATACCACACTTTGGAAAAGATTTTATCGTACAGCTCAGAATCAGGAATGTTTCACGGGGAGTGGCTATGTCACGACAAACCGAAACGAGAGCATTCAGATCACCTACTTTACAATCAGATAGTGCAATACTTCAGGAGGAGTAAGCGCAAGATGCCTGGATGTCTGAAAAAATATTGTACTGGAATGCGCAATTAGAACCTTATCGACTCAAATTTTGAGCTATTGCTATGCTGATGTCTGAGGATCTTTCAAAGATGATATTGACAACTCAAATCGAATACTTGAAGAAGAAAGCGTCTGTCGACGACTGTCTACCATTCTCAATCACGTTTCAATGTATTATACGCCCCCAGGGTTGATATGATTTGGGAAAGCAGTTACACAAAAAAATTCTGTTCTAGAAATATGAAACTTCTAAAACTTAAATTTCAGATACAGTAGATATTTTTTATAAACTTCTGCCATTGATTTTAATTCCTATTGGGAGTAATTACAGCAGTCGGTACTTTCTTAACTCTTAAGGCCAAAAGTTGAAATGCGTGCGTATGCGGTATCTCACGATCCACTCGATTTATTTCTACAATTGGTACTGCAATCGAAAGCGCTACATCTAACCAATCTTGTAGCTGGTGTGCCACACCCCGCACTTCGATTCTTGGAGTATGTTTGGAACAACACCAGATGATTTTCTCCAATCCACATGCTTACTCCTTTTCATTTGAAGAAATTCTGATGCAGCAACCGAAAGCCATCACGATGGGACACCAATTGATGTATTATTTGGCAGAATCCGATGTCTCCCAGGCGACTTTCTGCCCGATGACTAAAAATGGGTGAGGTGAGACACGCGACTCCTACCAAGCAGAATTTTGTTTTATTCAAGTATATTCTCGGATCTATCTAATGCAAAACATCTGCTCCAGACATAGGAGAAACAGTTAACAGTCACGAGATTCTATTAGAGATATATTCTACGAAGTGTAATATCCAAACAGTTTCGCTGGAAGTATAGTGCGAAGAATTTGAAAGCTGGCCTGTGCCGTGATTTTAAGTTAGATTGATGTCCCACGGTTTAGTAACCATAACTAATCTGCGATTACGCAGCCTCTCAATAATGTTCAAGTCTAAGAAAAGCTGGTATTCAAGGAAATATTGCCATACAACGCTGCATACTGGGGAACTAATAAGGATGCGACTATCATTATGTGACTGTAGACTATTCTCATACTAGTGCAACAAGAATCTCGGCATAACACTTCATACTCACAAATCGAAAGAAAGGTTTACAATGAAAAGGAGGCGAAAAATTCGTCTCTTGCTTGTTGGCATCGCAAACGATTAAGCACTGCTACTAGCGTTGCCGCCTGAAGATCATTCTCAGCAGTACCTTCACTGTTCTTCGCTACAGTTCCAGCTTCAATGCGCTCCGATTAAGGCTGAACAATAGCAGCTCGCTTTGCGGATGGAATCTCTGGTGAGAAGACGGGCTGTTTGTAAAGGGCGGCAAATTCCGGTGCCAGGCTGATCTCGTCGTTCATGCTGGAAGAAACCGGCGTTTCTTAGTCAATTACAGTGCTATTTCTATTCTTTGTCGAGCGTGGAGGTAATGAAGTTGATTTAATGAGAGGCATGGCCTCTGCAGTGCTAAGTTCTCGTTCACCGACACTAGTTGGATTGGTAACACTGCCGGTGGCACTTGTTGACAGGTTCTGAAAACTAGAACGTGCGTTTTTTTGTCCATCTCATCCGCATGCTGTCACTTTCGCTTTCTCATGAACGCGACGGATTCCGAAGTGGTCACCTCGGCGATATCTGCTCCTATTGTTCATCCTCCTTCGAATTCGACCACGCTCGGACCGACCTACGTCTCTGGCATGATACTCTTCATGGCGTCTGTGTGCTTCTTCTTCCCAGAGTCAACGTGTCCTAGCGCCCATAGCAGGTACCTATATGCCGTTTCAGCGTCGCAGCTTCAGTCTATAGCCATTATCTGTCTCCCGTCGACCTCTGGCCTCCAGGTTTCATACAGTGATTTTTGCTCAGGCAACGGGATCATTCCCAACAGGCAGGAGTTCTGAAATTATGGCCGGGCTTCGTGATATCGATTGCCCTGGTTCCCAGGAAACAGCGTCATCCGATTTGTAGACCGGAGTCCCGTGCGCAGAATGACACAGCACTGTTGTACCTATTGGACTGATTAAGTCCCAACGGACTCCTTAAGTGCTCAAGATGGGAAGGCGAAGTATCTCACCATGGCCTGGACCGATTAATACCAGGTTTTCGATGCCCATCCAATTCATCTGTGCAATCAAACGCGGGCTTGCCCAAAATAATTGACCATGGTGTCTGCTTTCGTCAATAATGCGAGAGACACCACGCTGGACCATCGGAGAAAAGAAAAAGCACCATACTGCCCATGCACCAGGATATCTATGACGAAGGCCTTCACTAAAAGGAGTGCCGTAGCATCAGTAGGCCAAACAGCTTCACTACAACATGAGAAGATCCCCTGAGCCGAAAAGGTTTTTCCAACTCCGTCCATAATTGAGGTGTTAGGGGCCATCGCACAAGAGCCCCAGGGGTGAGACGATGTCTATGAGGTTCATCTTGGAACGCAACTAAGTTTCAATAAATGCGCGAGCGCTTCTTTCGCCTCTCCGGACCAACGCAAGAGTTAACCGTGATGCCCGGACGTAGTCATCGGGATGGTCGAACCATAGGCAGACAATGCCGAACAACAGCTTACCATCAAAAGGTTCTACTCAGCTAGCACGGTTTGGGTCTTTCACGAATCTTTGGAATTCACATATCCAACCTGCCTCTTCTTCGTCGAGAACAGTAGCCTCATCCGAGATCGCATCGCCATGTGTGTCTGGTGGCGGTTGGGGAACAGCAACCATATCTTTTAAGAGCGCTCTCATCCGTTCACCCTGTACACTGATACTAAGGCCTTGCACATGGGCTCCAGTTCCTAACTCGTTTTCACCGATGCCCCGAACACGCCAATCACGGCTGGAACGAATCACTGCCATATGCGCCCGACGTTTTGGGAATGCCACCATCTTCCTTGCCACGTAATCGGCTGTGGCATTGATCAAGGGGTCGAAGCTCGTATCCAAGTGAGCAGCCAAATAACTGAGCGTATGATACATAACATGCTTCTAATTGATCCATTGCTTTCCCTCGCATTGATCTAGTTTTCATTGGCCAAATCTTCTTTTGTGTCCTGGCAACTTAGTATTGGCTATTTCTGCTAATCTATTTCGAAGATTACCAACAGCAAATGACCGGCTGTAAAATTCTCCTTTCATAGACTCGATGCGTTTTGGCTCTTATTGTCGAGTTCAATCATTGGCCAGGACCAGATCTCGCCCAAACGATTATGAAAGTTGACCATATATAGATGCTGGTTCTCTTTTATTTCTAAACTGTATGGCGGGTCACATAAAATTGCGGCTTGCTAAACTGAACTTGCTTGGCACATTTGGCTTTACTCGCAGCGGGGTCGGATAACTCACCATCGAACAACACATACATCTCTACTTGTAATTACTCTAATCTGAAGCGGAATGTGGTGTAGTAACGTGCCGATCACACGTGTAATAGTTGACCAGGCCTTACCTAGAAGTTGTTATTTTTCGGTTTAGGTTCATTTTCTATATTTTCGTTAGTTTAGGATTATCTGCAGGGAGCCAGGGGCATATAAACCCGACAGCAACTGATTAGTAAACAACTCCTATTCAGTCGGCAACTGGGGCCCAGGGTACGTTGTGGGTAGAAGCTACGGGCTCATCTACGAGCGGCCACGGTGCCTAGTGTTGCTTGACAAGTTCTAATCGCTCTCTTTTACTCTTGACCAGCGTTCGGCGCACCGACACAGCCAGTGCACTACTGACTTCGCCAGCTGTATACTTGCTGGCTGTCCCCTGGATCCTACAGTCACTTGGTGCCGGCGGAGTAAGTTATTCTCCTGGAGCTTCCGCCGATCTGCACGATTGGTGGTCGTATCCGAGTGTCCGGGTCCGTCAGTTGTAGCTATAATGAGCTTGTGCTTATTATTCGTCTTGCTTTTATTATTCCCGTCAGCCATTAAATATCCGACAAAGGGCAGTCTTTCATATTCTAGGGACAGTAAATTTCTGGTTATTAGTTTCAAAATCTGTACCTCATTAAATTATAATGAATATAAATCGACATTACCTATGAGCCAGTTATTTATTCTGAAGAAGACTTCAACAATATATTCTGGGAGACCAAATGATTTGCAATCTCCGCATTCAATGTTTCATGTTAATAATAATGCTAAGTAATAAGAAAAGAGATCGAGCAATAAATTTTGGATAAATTGATATATCATTTATCTAAATTTTAGAGCCGATGAAGGTCATGAATTGTTCTAGACAAAATAATCATAAGCAAAAAAACACAAAATGTTTCTTCATGGATCAAATACTGTTGGCTTACTTATCAGTCCTGAGTCTGAAATGCAGATCACTACAATATCGCATAAAAACTTGTTTCTCATTTTACATTAGATTTCGAATGATGAATTAATAGGTCACGGATTATAAAACTCATATTTCATGCATTTTAAATAACAATTCTGTGTTTTCATCGAATCAAATTTTTTGTTTATTTTTAGAACAAAACAGTTTTTTCAATCGAGCTAATACTGAAAATGTCAATAATCAGGAGCTCGTACACTTTTGATTCAAGATCAAGTTCTTTTTGCATTAATTCTACTACGCACAAGAAGCAATCCTCTCAAAATGTTCATAAACTTTATGACATTTAATAGTAAAGGGGTTGGCACGGAAGTACAATGCTCTCACCTTCATAAAAATTTGGAATCGTATGGTGTATATTGATACTGGAGGGTATCAATCATTTTCAGTGTACCTACTAAAAATGAATTCTGTGGCTAGTTTCGAGCTGAATTTTATCTTCACTACTAGAATATTCCGTAAATTTCACCTACTTACTTTTAATGCAACATGATTTGGTTGGGTTCCTTGCTAAATACCCCCTTTCTAAAATTAAGAATCCCTAATTTATGTGATGGATTACAACAATTGTTTCCGGTAAAATTAAATGAGATTCATCCCCGAGAAGCTAATGAACAATTTCTTGTCAATGATCAGAGCATTATGAATTATGTGAGTGACAACGTATACCCGAATTACCTGTTACAGCAGGACAAAATACACTGCCTTCTTACTTGAGAAAAGGTTTGTAGGTCCAGTGATTTCAATATTCGGAAAGAGGAAGCTCGCAATGCTACTTCGCAGTCTTTCTGAGGTCTCCTTGGCCCAATTAAAGCTACTCGGGATCTTCTTCCATTCAAACTTTCATAAGATATGTTGATTCTAACCCATCTATATTATGTTCAAGTTAAGGCCCAGAACAAGCTATTTCGACTTTATCATCATTCTGAAGTATATAGTTAATTTGAAGTTGATTTGCTCCCAATTTTTGTACCATTATTTCCAGATCTGCGATCTAAATAGCACTGTGCTAAAAAGGTTCCTATATTTGCGAAGTTCGTTTTTAACGCGAAAAAAAGGAATTCCACATCAAAAAGGTTGAACGTTTACTTGAGGTGAAAAGTCTGTCCCTCCAATCCAACTCAAAATTATATTCTTCTATACCCTGATATTGAGAGCATTTTTTGCACTTCTGTAGCAATCTAAACTTTTGAGGCGCAGAATATTTCAGTAGGGTCGAAACTCTTGGATATTAATTCGTTCGATGGTTTTTCCCTTCTCAAAAATTTCCATTCCTATAATTATAGGAGTTGAAAAATTATCGTAAAAATGATGCAATCGAGCGTAAATATCGCCCGAGACCAGTTTGAAATGAACATAAGTTCATTTAATGTGCATTCTGCGCATCATTCCCGAAATCGATGGCTCATTTCCGTTTCCAGGCAGATTTGTGTCATGTCAGAATGACAGCCAATCCTACTTTCCTTGATAAATAGAAATTTTTGTTTAAATTTCATAATTTAATTCTATGAACATGCTGAATCGGTTTTCCTAAAACCAAAAAAGCAATAGTCACTTTGTACTCATGAATACGCTCAACAATTTCTTCACTGAATCCGAACGAAGGCAAGCATCACTTGAATGCTTTCATTGCTCTTTCACTTGAATTTTTGATGGACTGTACTTCACTGATATACCAACATATAATACGTCACTGATTAATTCATTGATATTCATTAAGTGTTGGAAAGGCAAATGAAGTTCATTCATTTGGCTGAATTTAAAAATTAATATCATTAAATTTTATTTCGAGAAAACTGTTTAATCTATTCTTCAAAAGTACAATTACTCTTTAAATATGATAAAAATATGAGTAGAATCAAAAAATATTGAAAGCTATTTGATTAGTAGATGTAGACCAATAAAAAACAACGATAGCTACAAATATTTATAAAACAGTTTTTCGAAAAAGTTAAGGCCTCCGTTTTGCTTTCAGGCTATAAAACTAACAAAAAAACTCAAAATATCGTTCGTTATTTGGTATGACAGAAGCTACTACAGCTTTATTCTAAGCGCATCTTGCCTAGCTGCTAAGAAATCACAAGTTTCAACAGGGTAGGAATGGTGTGTACGAAAATTAAATATTTTTATTTCAAATAAAATACTGTATTAAGAGATCAGCCATCGATTTTTATACACTGTTCCATGCACTCTGTGCACTAAGACTCACAGTACAGCAAAAAGGCTTTCTACTTCGCCGAGTATTACTTACTTACATATGCTTCTTTTCTTGAGCTAGAAATAGTACAAATTTTATTTTAATATAAATCAGACACATATTCTCAAAAGCTGAATTGATTGTGCGTGCAATAAGATGGTTCCTATATATATATATATATATATCTGTGATAATTTGAAAGATCCTTTGGATAAAATTTTGCAGCGACTAAACCGAACAGTAGATCAGAATATTGTGTGATTCTCTGCTCTAAAACATCGCCCGTGGATATTTATACTTACCGACCATGGAATCTTTGATTGCATAATTGTAGCCTGAATAGATTTGTGACAAATTTGTAATATTTTAACACTGCAATAAACTTTTATGCTTAGACTTTTAAATTGAAATCAGAACACAGAGCCTTTATCAGAAACTATAAGGAAAATCAGGAATTTCGGAACGGTTAATTTCAGTTTACAGTACGATATATTCTTAAATTATTACTTTTGTTCGTATTACCGAACCCAAAACAGTTAATCTAGCACCATGTACGAGCTTTCAAAAATTCAGAACGAAATATTTCTCTGTTTACACGCGACTTAGAATTCTTACTCACAAGATTAGAGTGAGCATCAAAATTTCGAGAATTTGTATAAATCTGTATTTCCCAGTTAGGATTGGGAGATATCTCAATGAATGCTGACAGTTCTCTAAGTTTTTCCGCGTTTTGGATACAAGAATCTACATTTTACACGGTTCATCTAATTGGCATGCCAGCGTACTTCGAATTCAATTTTATTAATTAATTAAAATTTCTGTTCACCATTAATTTCCTGTTCTTTACTTCTATGATTTATTTTTCCTTCCAGATCCATTTAGCACAATATTGTAGAATTTCCCTGCAGAAGTACTGATTCTTTCCATTTAATAGAATTAATGGTAGGATGAAGAATCATTTAGTTTTATTATTCTCTTGAGGTCCTAAAATCAACATGGGCTACTTTACCTATTCCCTAAATATTACTAATAGTAACGCATGTAACAATGTACGCTACTGTACAAGATGCGAATTCTCATCTTGTAACTTTTAAGTTAAGCGTAATTGGGATCCCATCTCCCACCGCCAACATCACGAGTCCTGTCCTCGCGTTGTTTGTCCCACTGCTCTTCCTATTGCGCGCGGGTCTCCTGTATGTTTCTCTGTACCGTGGACGCTTAAGTAGATGGGCAGTGTCTGTAACGGAAACATAAATAGGGGATATCTTGGTATCCCTGAATCCATGCCCTTTTGCATTGGGCCGTTTCGAAAGGATTTGGTTTTAATCTTGGACTACAAACAGTGTGACATGAAAGCGCAATTGCCTAATTTCTCCAGCGTAAAACGGTGAACTCATCACCCCATCACACTGACTAGCTCAATTCTAATAATTGTCGTCGTTTTGCCATCATTTTCACACGACGACTTCCCGAGTTGCCTCAAGTACTGCGCGGTGCTCGGGGAGTCCCTTTTCAGATTCCTATGACTCCCGACTGGCGTTTGCTGAACCAGAACAGATGCAACGAGCTACAACAAAACGTTGTTTCAGGCCACTTGATTCACAAAAGTATGTCTCGTACTATTTATTGTACAAGGGGGTGACAAAAACCTAGAACACCCTAGTTCTGGGTACAATCCGCAAGCAGTAAATCGATCGAAATTTAACTAATATTTAGGGTTTTCGACCAACAAGCTCGGATGAAAGCGCCTCAACAATTGAGAATCATCAACCCGAGAAAAATTTTCCAAGTATCACTTTAATGTTCCTTCGTTAGTGAGGAAGGTACTGCATATAGTAGTGAAAAAAAGTTTTCTATTGGTGAATGAGAACTCTTACGAGAGCCATGCAATTACAGATTTACTTTTCAAAGAAGAACAGACGATTTCCTATACAAAAATGTTCGGCATTTTTGTTCTGATACAATTATGTCTGTGAAATACTATATAGATCGATTTGCTGAAAGCGATTTCTACCAGAGGACAATATATTTGGTGCAGATCATTGCATACCTTTCAGTGGTGTTAAAAGAATTTTTCTCGGGTTGATGAAGCTTAATTTCTGAAGCGCTTTCTTCTGAGCTTGTCTGTCGAAAACACTAAATATTAGTTAAATTTCGATCGATTTACTGCTTGCGGATTGTACCCAGAACTAGGGTGTTCTTGATTTTTGTCACCTACCTTGTACAAATTTTGTTGTCATCTTCAATACGTCGAATCATGGGTGAGCAATCACAGCTCATATTTCTGCATCAAAGACTTCCCGCTGCGTGTGCCGTTGCGCTCTTTTCAGGTTTCTCTAGTCACTTGCAACAAGCCCATATTTGCTGTCCCTCATCACCAATAAATACAGTAGAACTACTGCAAATCATCAGATCCTTCCTGGGATTTCTGTTCCAAATCATCACCATTTGATGACATCATAGCTGCGTGGCCGTTTGATTTGCTCTTAAACATCATCTCCTTCGATCGATACATCCATCTCTGCGTTCTCTCCTGATGCTATTTCTTCTATCACTCGTTCAAGACGTGATACTTCATCCTCTGTTATCCGCCGTTCCTCCTCTTCCAGCGCCCCGTTCAGATTAACATCACAAGCGGCAAGCCATTGGTCCAACTCAAACTGACATATTTGCGTGTCGAACGGTGGCCATCCCGTCCACACCCGAGCTGTGCTTGTCCTTTTCACCGTTGCATCAATTCCATGTCCGTGTACACGCAGCGGACACAGCTCCACTACCGGCTTACGCAGGTCCGTCCGCACTATTTGCCGACCATATCCATAATCACTATTTTCTATCTCCTCAATCCCTTTCAGACAGCCCATAGCCGCGTCCACCCAGTCTTGCCATCTGAATCGTTTATCCCCACTACTGTTTTGCAATCTCAATGATACAGTATGTTTTGTTGAATCAACTCGACACATCAACGAAATGTCTTGTGGAGCAAGAACGGTCCACACACGCCACAATTGTACATCCACATCCACACTACTTTGCCTGTTTGAGAAAGAGGAGGTGCTTGTTTCTTGCACTTCTTGTGCCCAAAATTCAGTATCTAGCACTGTTTCCGCGCTCAAAAGAGGAAAGCCCGACAAGAGCAACATTATAAGTGCTGCATTCCCTGGCAAATTATCATCCTTCATCCTCATTTTCGCGACCTTTTTCTGTAGTTCTCGTTGGCACATCCAAATTAGTCGGTGCTGTGGAACCATGATTCCAGTCTCGTATGGCCCATAAAAGAGAACTGTGCCGATACTCGTTTCACCTAGGTCGAACTCGAAATAGTCCTCCGGGACCTCAGGTTCCCAGACCGGCTCCCTTGTACGCTCAACAGTCCATTCCGCAAGGAACGATCGTACGGTTTCAATAAGTACTCCCACCGAGCCTTTCGATTTGATAGTTTGTTTCGTCCATTCACTGCAGTAGTCAAAAATATTGACTTCGCACGACACATTGTGCAGGACTTTTTCCTCGTTCTCGATTTGTAAACGTTCCCAGCATTGAAGTGAATTCTCGATATCTTCATGCGCAGAAGCTTGCAACACACGCCAATTGGTTGCGTCGTCCCACAGTGCCACCGCCTGCATTCGATATGGAAATAGCGGGATCTTATAGGGACTGGAATGAAACAACTTCCAAATGTCGTCATCATTTTGTATGGAGCACATTGCCTGCTTTTTTAGTAGTTTGAATGCCTTCCCACGTATAGAACCAAATGGAACTTGATAGTGGTCATAGTACTGTCTTATCGCTTTCAGTTTCTCGACTTCCAAATGTTTCGCAAGCACCAGCGAGTGCGCAAGTCCCACTTTGACTCTCTCGCGATTTTCACTTTCCAATTTCTTCTCACTCACCACAGGGTAAGAACTCACGAGAGTACTGAATTCGAATGAATACAACTCAACATTATATGTACACCCACATAATACCCATCAAAACCAGTTCCATACGCAGTACTCATCTCTCCGGTTAGTTGCAACACCCCGTGACTTGAAAGTCCTTGAATGCTCAGGAGCTCATAACCTCCATTCACATCGGCAATGTTCCATTCGACCCATTGAAGTATATCAACTACAGGGTGCATCTCCCTCGAAAAGAACTTCTCCAATATTTCGCTATCTTTTCTTCCAATATTTCCCTTGATGCTCCACTGTTCACCGATTCCGCACAAATATGCGCCACTCCATCGCACGGTGTTCAGCATCACTTGATCTGTACACAGCCACCCTTTCTTCAATCCGTTCCACATTTTCTCCCCCGACGGCAACACCGTCACTTCCTTCCCACCTAGCTCGTTATCAACGACCATGTTGTTCACTTTGATCTTCGTTTCCATATCCTCGTCCTTGATATCGTCCACATATCTGAGATAGGCATTCGATGAAAGGTCGTTGTCCTCTTCATCTGCAGTACTGTTGTGTTCACTGTTCTCCTTATTCCCATGCATGTACTCACGAATGCGTTTCAGGGCTCGTTTGCACCACTGAACAAATACTTCCAATTGCAGTAGTCCACAGTACTTTCTCATTCCTTGGACGCCCCTTCGCTCCCCGCTCACCGCCCTTGACCTAGCACTTCCCTCGCTAATTCCAGCTCTTGAATGTCTATCCATCTCACTCTCCTCGTCATCCTTTCCAGACAGAGCACGCGCGCGTTCCAATGCATCTCTGCACCATGCTACAAAAGCATTCAGCTGCACAATGCCCATTGCCGTCCGTAGTAACTGAAACACATTGAACATCAATGCTGCTAGTGCTGCGCTGAATTCCTTATAATCCTCGTCCCTACGCTGTGCCTCCGCGTACACAGCGACGTAAATGATTGGAAACATGTAGGATGCGAAGTGGATGCGTGCGAGATTTCGTGTGCGGCGGCACGTGCGCCATTTCTCCGAAATGAAATCCACGTTGTTCATTATCGCCCAGGGAAAGAACGCGAAAAAGTAGGCTCCAAGAACGAACCAAATATTGTCTGCATGGTCTTTGAGGACGTCGCCGGTTTCTGTGTTCAGCTTGGTACACAAGAGCTTATGTTGAATGCTCACAGAAGGAAGTGCGTCGGCGGTGTTGGTAACCATGATACACGAAAACTGATGTTGACGATTCATAGTGCAAGATATGTCAATGGTGTCGAATGCACTTGCTGCAGCAGATTGAGAGCGGCGATAAGATTTCGTTGGGAGGGAAGGCGGTTGCGCAGTGCTTTGGGTAGTAATTCTGATGAAACGAGGATAAGCGAGTTCGAGTGTCTGCAACAAAAAAACAAGATGCATGGGAGAAAGGGTGTAGCAGAGATATCGTGAGCTGTGAAGGGCGTATTACAATAATGCAAAAACCTGCACAGTCCCAGAAACAGCCTTTTCCTAAAGTCGATTTGTGATCCTCAGCTCTTCTCAAGTTACAGTGCCCTGTACCGTACAGTGAAATTAGTTTGGCGATGTTACCAGCCATTGGCAACACTGAACACGGGGGTTCTCGAGTGGTAGGGTAGTACTGTACCAGTATTTTGTGAAGCAGTACAAAGGTAAAAATAGGTAAATGATGTGTACCTTACACTGTGCAAATAGTGTCTCGCATGTTGACAATATGTTGTCGTACTCATTTCTCGTACTCATGATCCTTACAGATAAAATTCTGAAAGTATTTCATTGAGATATAGAAGTTTTCATGTCCGGAGGTCACGTTCTTCTATAATGGCCAGTGTTAGCAAGCAGTTTCAGATTGAATGAAGGATCTTCGCAGTAACGTTGAGGAAACTTAGAATAGGTAAATTAGAAGTGCGAATTGCTTTCTGAGATCTGTGTCATCTTAGAAATAAATCACAGAGCCAGCCAAGTTGTCATCACGTTGGCAGATCGGCGAAGGGTGATGTTGCGGATATGTGTAGCTATGGAAACGGAAGAAGTTGAGAAGCTGCCGGCAAAAGCAGTCGATCAATTTCCGACAGTGTCTACTACAAGATCGAGAGCAAGTATTCGGCGCAACGCAGCGAGATGGCTGTCGATTGCTCCACAGTATCTACAAGCGCTAATGTCAGATACGAACAAAATTAGGTCATTGACAACACGCAGAAATCATGGATGAGACGGGTGCACCGAAAAGCGTTAAGCGGCAGGGGTTGCAAGCGTTCTGAACGGAAATCTGTAATGTTTACTGCTATCGAAGATGAGTTCAGGCGATTACGGGCTCTGGGAGTGAAGCTAACAAGGAAGCTCGTCTGTGAAATGGCAATGCATCTAGTGGATGATCTCTTGGATACCCATAGAATTGTCACAAGAAGAAGAACAGGGAACAAGTCGTTCTCTGTTGAAGCCGAACTAGAGATGGAGCAAGCAATGGCGTATCTTCTGGGAACTTTGAAGAGAAATTATGATGATGGGTTGGATAATAGATGTGTTGAAAATCATGATGAATGCCACTTTCTGTTTGACCTCGATGATGGTCGCTGTCTCGACTTTGTAGGAACTTCCACACTTACATTTGCGCAAATTGCATCAGCTGGGAAAGGTTTTACGGTATGTCTGAGAGTAAGCGGAGGAGTTGCTGCAAGATTGAAGTTCCGCTAGTAATCTTTCAGAATGAAAGTGAAAGTTATCCTATCGCTGGTCTTCCAGATACGGTTAATGGGATAGCTTGCAGATCTCAAAGAAAGGGGTGGATGACACACTGCTTGTTTGCTGAATACTTCTGTGAACCAAGGGTGATCAACTGCTTGCCGAATGAATTGACCAGGCATTTGTGGGTAGATAGATGCTCGCTGCGTAAGCAAACAGCTTGCTTGCAACTGGAATTGGATTCGATCCGAAC
>JAAUYH010111439.1_pt1 | contig 14855 bp, 9 predicted proteins | sample 7278061 | NCBI WGS metagenome assembly JAAUYH01 (sample SAMN14350203, study PRJNA611818) | marine sediment metagenome | isolation source: surface marine sediment (0.6m) | place: French Polynesia: Moorea | collected 2018-08
AAGATAGCGTTAAAGAAGTCAATGCTGGTTATGAATGCGGTATCGGCATCGAGCGGTTCAATGACTGGGTTGTTGGTGATCTTATCGAAGCCTTCCAAATGGTGACCCAGCACCGTACCCTTGCAGTAGAGAAGTAGATTGAGTAATTACCCGTTATCCGTATTTTGTAGAATGACTATCTTGACCAGCGACTACAATCAACAGGCTCTTTGGGGTTTGATGCTGTGTCTTCCTGTAACTGTTTAATGAAGTCTGAGTTATCACCTTCTTTAGCTTCCCAAGCTTTCTTTTCCTTATTCCATTTACTTTTGTAGATTGCTTGTGACCAGAAACAGGCTGATTTTATTTGTTTATGGTTTAGGTCTTTTACTTCCCCTAAGTTAGCTTCTTGAAGATTTGCGGACTTTAGGTCTACTTCTTGAAGATTTGCTCTAATTAGGTCTACTTTTTGGAGATTGGTCTCTCTTAGGTCTGCTTCTTGAAGATTTGCGCCAATCAGGTCTGCTTTTTGAAGATTGGCCGACCTTAGATTAGCTGATTGAAGATTTACTTCAATTAGGTAGGCTTCTTGAAGATTTGCGCCAATCAGGTCTGCTTTTTGAAGATTGGCCGACCTTAGATTAGCTGATTGAAGATTGGCCGACCTTAGGTCTGCTCCTTGAAGATTGGCCGACCTTAGATTAGCTGATTGAAGATTTGCACCAATCAGGTCTGCTCCTTGAAGATTTGCACCAATCAGGTCTGCTCCTTGAAGATTTGCCCCAATTAAGTCCGCTCCTTGAAGATTGGCGGACATTAGGTTAGCTTCTTGAAGATTGGCGGACATTAGGTTAGCTTGAGACAAGTTTATTCCCGACAGGTTGGCATTTTTTAAGATAAATTCAGAAAGCTCAGCATCACGTAAAAAATGTATAATTCTTGCCTGACGTTCTCGATCGTTTTCTAATCTTCTGAGTATTGTTATTGTTATTATTCGTGCTACATCCCCCACAGGATTATCATTATTTTCATTATCTAAAGACTTCAATTTATCATAAGTAAATAGTTCTTTTTTTAATTCCTTATCTAGCAATAACTTATCCATACTGTCTAGGTAATTTTGTATGGCTTCTTCAGCTAAATTATCCTGCGCTATTCCTCTTTCCAGTTTAGCTTGCTCCTCAGCTCGTTCCTTTTCAAGTCGTTCTTGCTCCTCAGCTCTTTTCTTATCTCTCTGTTGAAACTGATACCCAAAAAAAAATAACAAAATAGGAACGGCTAATCTACTACCTAGCTCTAACCAATCCCAAAATGTTTTTCCCGAATGGGTTGGCTCGCTTATAGTGGTTTTTTGGATTTGTCCTTGTTGATCTTTCTCTGTATTTGTCGTGATGACTTGAGTTTCACCAAATCCAGTCCAGTCCCCATCAAGGTTTTTAACTATATTGATAACTGAGGGATAAATCCGAAAATCTCCAACAGTAATTAGAGAAACTAAAATAACTACCACCAGCAGTAAACGCCAATTAATAGACCAACTACTTTTTGGCTTTTTCTCATCGCTCATACTTACGTTAATAGTGCGCCCACTACCAACTTGTTGACATAGTTGAAAGCTTACAACATTAATCAGCCATTTGATGACCACAGGTATGTCTTAGCTGGTGATGGTGGAATGGACGGCTTAATTTAGCTTCTAGTGATATCTCTTTACATATTTGCCTTACCCGTGAGGTACTTAGGTTATTTCTATTATTCAAGTGATTCTTTTGTCTGCCAGAAATAATGAAATTCCCCTCACTATGTTTCTTTAAACGCTTGAGTAAGTTAATTTCATCGAAGGGCTAGGTCATGAAAACCATCATAAGAACCGTAGGGGATAGTTCAAATTTATTACGCTAAATATAGTGTATAGCCAAAACAAGAAACACTATATGTCAAAAATGAGCGAACTTTCAGTATAGACTGGCACACATAAACTCACATTTAGATGTTATTTCCCCGACCACTCCTGGAGTTTTTTTGTAGATTTTCACGACAAAGGCGATCTAATTGATTAAAAGTCTGATATTTTCAAAAAAAAAAGTTACTCCCTTGGGGAGTAACCTTAGTAATAATACAATTTCTAATTATGACAATAGAATACCAGGGAAAACACTTAGAAGTTTCTTATGTTTCTGAATCTTCACCTTGCTTACACTGCGGTAAGCCCGATTGGTGTTATGTTTTAAGCAATGGATTAAATTTATGTAATCGCCAGGTCGAACCAGCAGAAGGCTGGTATAGGACTAAAGGGACTGACAAACAAAATAAATTTTTCTACGCTCCCCAAAATAATAAAGTCGTCTCCCCCAAACAGACAAAACATTATTATTATCCTGACAGAGAAGGAAATAAATTTATCCGCGTTACCAGAAAAGACAATGGGCAGGGAAAAAAACAGCTGCCCCAAGCCCAATGGAAGCAAGGAAAGTGGGTCTATAACTTAGATGGCGTTAAGCGCGATGATATTCCCATCTACAGATACACCCAAATCAAAAAGGCGCTCGCCAATCACGAAAAGATATTTGTAGTCGAGGGAGAAAAATGCGCCGATGCTTTATGGAAGCTTGGCCTTCCTGCAACTACAAATATCGGTGGCGGAAAAAAATGGAATGCTTCCGATACTCAAGATTTGACAGGAGCTCATCTCGTGCTTTGCCCAGACCGAGACAAACCAGGAGTCGAACATATGTTGAGGATAGCAGAGGACTTCCCCAATGCTCAATGGTTATACGCTCCTCCCTCCGATTTCTTTTGGCAAACTAAAAACCTATCAACGTCAAAAGGGTTAGATATTTACGATTGGATCGAGACGGACGGAGTGACCAAAGATGACATCCTAGCAGCAATCACTCATCGCGCGCCGACAAATCTACACAAAAACGTGCAGGATTCTGTGGTAGATGATCGGGCAAACCTTGAAATCAACCTTCCTATGGAAGGTTTGCCCGAAGTAGAAGAAATGTACACACAAAAAGCTATAGATGCTTTGTACGGGGGTGGGCATTATATTGCCCTGCACGATAAGCTGTACCACTGGACAGGAACTCATTATGAGTTCCTGTCTACACCCAGAGAAAAACGCCGAATAGCTCAATGGTGTAAATCAACGCCCCTACAAGTTGCTGGGGGAAAATGGAAGTACACTCTAGCTACCCCGGCGAAAATAGAAACGATTTGGAATTGGGCCTTGACTGATTTTGCGGTCGACCCCGAAGAAGTTAACCCACCAGGCATCAATTGTCTTAACGGTGTCATTAAAATTACCTGGGAGGGGAGAAAACCTTCTTGGAAGTTAGTCGAACATTCTCCCGAACATTTTTACACTCATGTAGCCAATATCAATTACGACCCTGGCGCAGATGACCGCGACTGTAATCGTATGTTGGCAGCTCTCGAGCGACCACAGCAAGATATATTTTTAAGAACGATCGCTGCTTCCCTTGACCTCAAAACTATTCGTAAATACAGAGGACGGGCAGTCAAAGCTCTACTCTGTCAGGGGACGGGGTCAAATGGTAAGGATACGTTACGGGAAGCTGTCCGGATGATTTTAGGTGATGGTATGACATCAGCTTCTGTGACAGATTTTAAGCAGTACGATGAGGGGCGTAAATTCCCATTATGCAAACTAGAATCTGCTCAAATTAACTGGGCTAGTGAAAACAGTCATTTTGCTCGTTTGGATGGGCTACAAGGACTTAAGGCCGCTATCACCGGAGAAACTATCGATATTGAGCCTAAAAATGGTCAGGAGTACCCCATCACCCCGAGAACTGTGTTCTTGTTCAATGTTAACGAAGCACCTTTATTAGAGGGGGGGATGGATGCGATCACCTCACGGTGGAGTATTCTTAGTTTTACGAAAATTTTCAAACAGAACGCAGATATAACCAAGGGAGAGTTAGAAGCTGATTCTCGATTCAGGTATGACCCTGATTTCCTGGAGAAGAACGTTTGTCCAGCGTTGCTTAACAAAATCCTCCTGGCGTTAGTTGAGGTCGCTAAATCAGGCGTAGATTACGCCTCCACGTCAAACGCGTTACAACAACTCCAAGAGGAATCTAATCACCTTTGGGCTTTTACACAAGATCAACTCAGCCAAACTGCCTCAGCACCCTCAGCAGTCGATGATAGCGTTGATACAGCCTCAGCAGTCTCCTCAGCAGTCTCCTCAGCAACTGGCTCTGCACCAATAGGAAATGTCACTTACCGTCAAGAAAGTACAACTAAGACTAGTGAAGATGATTTTGGTAGTCAAAATGTAACTGTTTTTAACTTTGTTAATGCTCAAGAAAATACTGCTAGTAATGATCGTAATGTAAACGCTTTACATCACGATAAGCTCGACGGTGTTAAATGGGTTAAGCTTAAGGACGGGCGGATAATGAACGTTACGGGAAGACAAGGGCTTAAATTAGAGGGTAGGCAGTCCGGAATGCGCAAGTATGAGACATTTTATCTTGATGAATGCACCGAAATTCATTATGAGGATAATGATGTTCGTGTAACCGAGGATTCTGACTAATTCGGTATATCGTCCCTTTAAAATTATTCATGTCTGTCGTCTTCTCTGTCTGTACGTACAGACGATAGATCATGCTGTCTGTCACCTCGTCGCCCCAAACACGCAACGAATATACCGTACTACATTCTATTTTTTTTTACGGCCTTTGAGTAGCAATTGTACCGATTCTGACGCTAAGGCTGAAACCCTTGCCCTGTAAACGTTTCATCAACCCTTTTTTTGAGACAATCTCGTGTATCATTTAAACCTTAGTCTATTTGGCACAGCAATTACGAACGAAATTTCAATGGTTTCAGGGGTCTAATTTTCAATAGGTTTAATTGGTACAATCAAGAGCGTAACTTTCTGCACGAATGATACTCAAACCCCTTAAATAATAAATTCAAACTTACTTACAATGTCTACAAATTAAAATTTAAAATCTTCTTCTTGAGCGATTTTCTCGTTGAAGTAATCTTTCTTGCTGCAGACGTTTAAACTCAGAAGCAGAATTTCTAATTTTTTTTCTAGATTCACTGCTAAAGTTTCTTGAACTTCGATCATTACTAATATTGGCACGATGAATTAATTCTAGAGGATTAAAACTATTAGAATTCTCAATAAAAACACTGTCAAGCAATTTATAAGTCAATTCAATCTAGATTGCATCTATGTAATAAAACAACGCATATATTATAAATATAGTGTATTACGATATGTAAGCAAGACTTAGTTCGTGAATTTTCTTTTTTTTTAGGGGTGGGAGTTTATACAAAACATTCTTTCAGACGCACAAAAATACCCCTAGGAGTTTTGAAACTAGGAGTAAGTAAAGGACGCTATGTAAAGAAAAATAGTTAAAGAAATATGAGTTTGTAGAAATGCTACAAAAAATTTGCTTATAAAAAATCGGTGTTTATACGCAAGTTGAGTAATACTTTTGTCGTGATTGTTTGGGGCTAATTTTTCCATCAAATAGCAATACTCTAAAATACTTACTACACAGACATTTCATGATTCTATCCTCTTGTCCCAACCCATAGGTTGAGAATTATGGAAAACAATGTGGACTAAGCTAAAAATCTTTTTTGATACTACAAAGTTAAGATTGTGTTGTGTTTAATAAAAAGACTGTCGTAGTTGCTAAGTTATCGGTATTAGATATTGACTTCATATAACATTATTAAATAAATATGCCTCTGTAGCTGTAAAAAACTGAAATATTTCAAAAGACTTTTTCATATGCGCATACAGACGATGAATTTAAATTTTCTTTTATATATGAGATAGTCAATTCTTACTACAAATATTTAGCTAAAGACTTAATAAATTACTTAGAATTTATGAAAAAACGTTGTGTAAGTATATATCCAGAATTTGAAGAATATTATAACTTTTATACAGCAAGGCTTTTGGGGTTTTTTCTAGTTCACTCGAACAGCTTTGATCGGAAGTAGAGATTTTTCCGAGAACGCTGTGAGTTGAGAGAACTATCTATCCTAAGAGATGACAAAAAACAACCTCTATTCACCTTGAAAAATCAAGCCTTTCCCAATCATTTTGCCGGATTTTACAGCTATCTCGACCAATGCCCACATTACTTTACTATCTAGATGTATTTACTTAAAATAAAAGGTTAAAAGGAGCTAAGAATAATCGGAAGAAGCTTGGGAAGAGTTCAAGCTTCAAGCAAGTGACCTTCAGCCCTCAGCCTTACTCCAAAGAGCCTTCTATTGACGTTTGGTGGAGATTGAACATGGGAATAGTTAATACTTTAAAAGTAAAAGTAAGCCAGTTTCTAGCTAAGGGAGTGCGATTAGTACTCAGAGAGATAGCTAAACAATCGGAGCCACAAAACATCTGGGTTCATTTGCGGCAAAAAGCGGCAAATGAAACGGCCGATTATGTCGAGAAAAATATGCTAACAGCACCTTATTACGACTACCGCTCTCAATTGTTTGAATTGGCGTTGTCAAGAGTACAAATAGATGGATTAAATTTAGAATTCGGTACTGGCTGGAAAGCTGAATCAATAAATTTTCTGGCAGAACGTATTAAAGGGACTTTGCATGGATTCGACTCCTTTGAAGGTTTGCCAGAACCTTGGTTCGGTAAATTGGGTAAGAGCTCTTTTTCAACAAATGGTCAACTTCCCATTGTTAGAGAAAACGTAAAGCTACATCCAGGCTGGTTTGACAAGACTTTGCCGAAATTTGCTGCCACCTATGAGGGTCAAATAGCATTTATGCATATTGACTGCGACCTATATTCTTCAACAAAGATTGTATTTGATATTTTGGGCGACAGAATAAGTTCTGGTACGGTTATACAATTCGATGAATATTTTAATTATCCCGGTTGGAGAAATCACGAATACAAAGCTTTCCAGGAATTTATAGATAACAGAGGATTAAAGTATGAGTATTTGGGATATTGTGTTTCTGGCTTTGCTGTAGCAGTGATTATCCTCTAGTATTTGGCGTAAAGCTAAGGGTGCGATGTAGAAAGTCGAGTGTCATAGGATAAAAAAATATCCTGAGTGGAGAACCGTTTCTCCCGGTAGAGTCTGTCCTACTGTTCGGCCTAAATATAGGGTTCGTGCCACGAGGGGCAAGGTGAAATAGTTTCACTTTTGTCAACCCCATTTTCAGCCATTTTTGATCGAAATTACTTATGTAAACATTGCCGAGTTTGGACTCTTTTAGACAATGTTTTAGAAATTTGAGACGGAATTACAATGCTTTAGCCTCAGTGTTTTGATCTGTCTCGACTTCCATTTTAGGCAATGTTTTTTTTCATATGTATGCGTTCACTAAAAGATTTATGTAACTTATATTTTAGCGATCGCTTTGTAAATCCAATTCGATTCATTGAAAAACATGTGTGTCGCACCCTTGTTTTAGAGCACGAGCCAAGTAATCTCTTGCTTTTTTTTCCTAGCTTGTTCCCATGGCCTTCTTGCCAGTAACTTCTATGTAGGGGTTAAGTCGGGGTTAGGCAACGAGTTGAGGCTCCATGATGCCATCTTCTCGCTCCAAAGAAGACAAGCAGCCAGAAGAGCATGACTCGTGGTCGATTGGGCCACGAGTCAATATTTCCAATCAACCCAAATACCGCTCGACACCTCATGAAGCATTAGTTCCACTTATAACCTTGACGTGGTAGGGCCAAGAGTCTTTTTTCTAGTTCCCTCTAATCTCACCAAGGGGTATAAGAGCGGAAAGCTAGGCGGAGAAATACTTTGAGCACTTATTCCCCCTTTTTCAGCTTTTGTGTAAAATGTCTTGCTCACGACTTGGAAGGTTTCTCTGAAATCTCTGCAACATAAGGACTCTAGAGAGCGAACATGGGTACGATTTTAACGGAATTACGTTGTTTTAGTCGTGCTTAAAAATGCTGACCTTCCAAGTCGTGTATTGCTCCTAGTGCATTGGACTTTGGACAAATCACCTACTCACGTAAGCTCTAATTGATCGATTTGGCGTTGTTTGAGGCTAAGTCAGGCTCTGCTTAACGAATAACTTTGGAGTTTTATGCAAAAACTATTTTTACACCTTCTGCCAAGTTATTCGTTAAGCAACTATCCCTAAATGTTCGAATTCGGACTAACCGCTCTCTCTGTAAGCTTTTGAGAGGTTGTATCCTCTGACGGCAGATGTTTGGTTCCCTTGATTTTGTCCAAAGTCCAATAATTGAAAGGTAGTACTGTATATTATCTTCGATTCGTACTCGACCTCGAGCTTGTACTCCCCGGCTGGAAGGTTGGCATCTAACCCAAAGCCTTGCCAGAGACAAAGTTCTAGATCGTCTTCTAAGGGACGAGGCACGCGTTCGTATACTTTTGTCCCACCTGGTCCATAAACAGTCCAATAGAGCATCTTGCCAATTTCATCTTTAGTGTACGATGAGGCGAAATAGAACCATGGATCTTCTGACAATTGTGTTTTACTTACAACACTCGTCTGAACTTCTACTTTACACGGCTCTCCCAGAACGTGTTCTCTTCCAAAGGTGAAGTTTCCCAGAGGCTTCCGACCCGGTGTATAAGGGGGAAACTCTGAAGATTTTTCTACAGTAAAAGTATTTCGGTGAATAACATCTCCTTCCAATTTGATTTCAAGCATGTACTGACCAGGCATTGTCTCCTTAGATAATTGAAAACCCTGCCAAAAGCAATTGTTTTCATAGTTCTCCGTTGTCAGTTGTCGTCGGTTTTCATCTCTATGCAATCGCTCGCCAGTAGGAGAAAATACAGACCAGATAAGCGTCTTACCAATATCTGCTTTTTTGAAAGGTCTGGCGAAGTAAAGCCATTTGTTCTTAGCAAGTGCTGCTTGAGTGATTAGAGAGGTCTGATGGGCAACTCGGCAATCGTCAGTTATTCTTTCGCGCCCAAACGTGACAGCTTTGTCACGTTTGGGAAGAATATACCAAATGAGCGCATAAGTAGCAAAACCCGTCAAAAGGACAGCAAATAATATCCCCTTCGAGCGATACCGCAATCGGAGTTTTAGTTTGCCAGGCCACCTTTTTGGCCTCCACGCTCGAGCCAGATCCGCAATTTCTGCTTCCACCCACTCAATTCGTTGGTATTTTTTAATCCACAACCGCTGCAAATCTACCGCAAACTTATACTTGTCTCGACCGACACCGACAATGATGTCGCGCACGATAAGGCTTTTGAGCGCTTTTCCCTTTTCTTCTTTAGGGATGACAACATCAAACCTCGCCCAGGTGCGGTCGAGCTCGTTGGCACTAACCGGACGATTGCGTTTGCCAGCGACTACAGCCATAGCAGACAACATCGCTTTCTCGCTCGCTATCGAATCGTCCCAGCTTTGTTTGAGCACCGCTAATCCCCGCTCTACTACTTCATCGAGGAGTTCGTCTACATCCTTGACCTCCATACGAGGAGTGCGCTCCTGCTGCCACCGATTGAACAGGCTGTGGCACAACAGTTGCGTGTAATAGGGGTGACCGGACGCGAGCTGCCAAATCCGTTCCACGGCATCCGATTTGACTTGATAATAGTCTCTGACTGGCTCGGTGATGAGGGAGATTGTGGCATCCCGCTCGAGGAAGGAAATCTTTTTGCAAAGCCCGACATTGAAGAGAAAGGTATATTCCTGCGCCATCTCGTCCAGCCTGCTACCAAGGGAGAACAGAAAGTCAAGGCGCTCGTAGTGCTGCATTAGATGGCGGAGATATTCAAAGATTTCTCGTTCCATTTTCCCGTTTACCACCTGCTCTTGCAGGCGTGCTGCCTCATCGATCGCGAGCAAGAGGTGGCGATCGCCGATGGCTGACCAGACTGTATTCAGAAACTCGCTTTCAAAACAGTCGCGCGGGTCGGCTGCGAACTTAGCACGGTCTGGGTTCATCAGTTCAATTTGATGGTCGCGCCACAGAACTCGTACAATATGATTGGCGAGTTCCCAAAGGAAGCCACCTATACCTTCGAGCGCGAAAGCGTGCAGATCGACGAAGATACAGAGGTAGTGCTCGTCAAGATGACGACTCATTTGATAAAGCACAGAGGTTTTGCCAGAGCGCCGTTGCCCGTAGAGAACAATAACATTATCGCGATGCTTCCCAATAAGAGCGTTCTGGATAAAATCGAAGACATCTTGGCGACCAAAGAACATTTCTTTGCCAGTGACGGGGCTGCCAGCGATGTATGGATTGACGAGATTAGGCATGGTATCCTCCTAAGCGGGGCTTCACAATCCCAGGGCGGTCTTGAGTAATCCAGCAGCAGTTAGCAGGTTTTTCGGATCGCTGACCCAGGCAATTATAAGATCGCGGTACTTACTGCCAATCTTGGGCAGAATCTGACGCAATTCTCTTCTAGCCCTACCTGAAAGGCGTTTCATCAGACTTTGGTTGGACTTGAGCCAATCTTGGTAATTGTCTTGCTCATGTCTGGTGTCGGTGATTTCGTTGCGGATCCATTGACCGAACGAAGAATTAAACAGGGAATAAGCGTTAGCTTGAGAAACCAGAAGGCTACGCTTCTTCAGGTGCGCCAGGGTCTGGGGAGAGCGCGTGTAAAAGTGTTGCAGTTGCTTCAAACTGAAGGCTCGTCCGCCAACCTTTCCCCAATCCTCTAACAAAGCCAGCACGGTTAACAGTATCTTCTCGTGCTCGTCTGATCTGTACCAGTAAGCTCTTAGGTGAGGCGTAGCTTCCTCGTCAAATTCTCTCAACATAAACTCGACTCGCTGCTTTGGACTCAAGTTTTTCATGTAGGCCTCGAATAAAAAGTGGCACGCAGCCTGCAGAAAGAAGGGATGGTAGCCAGCGATTTGAAAGATGGTATAGATCTCTTGCTCAGTAAAACCGATCTCGGTCTCAGCAAGCGCTCCAGAGATAAGTTGTCGGGCTTCCTCCTCACTGAACAGTCGAAGGTTGATGTTGGCAAAAATGTTAAAGAAGGGCGAAGAGCGAATCGCCTCCGAGTGGCACAGTTCAATCAACTCTCTGCAACTAGAAGTGACGAGAGAAAAGTTATGGTGAGTGGCTAAACTCCTCAGACCGTAGAAAAAGTCAGGACCAAAATTTTGATTATCAGTTACATTTTCAAATTCATCCAGCAGAAGCACGATATACTTGCCTTTTCCGTTTAGGCTGTCGAACAGATCGGTCAAGGCAAAATTGTCTATTGGCTTTTTCTCGACCAACTCTTGGATATACTTCTCGATCTGAGCATCCCGACAATGCTGCCCTATCTTCTGCAGCATCCACTGCCACAGTTGCTGCGAGGTAGTGGTCTTGTCCAGTAACTGCAAATCTATGTAGACAAAGATATATTTCTCTGGAGCGAGTCCGCGCTCGCGACAAACATCTGGATGTGACAGGTAATTGAGCAGTGACGTTTTGCCTACGCGCCTTTCGCCTACTAACGCACTCGATTCAAACTCAACATTGAGCAAGCGACTGAAAATCTGCTCGATTTCGCGTTGGCGACCGAAAAAGCGATCTGGCTCGGAAATCGGATTGCCGTAAGTAAATGGATTTTCAGATTGATGCGCAAGGCGAGTCAAAGATGTCATATCGATTGTCTTCAAGAACTCTGACTTGGGAGCAGGTCAAATGTAGTAGGACAAAAGAACTAGGCAGCCGATAACTTCTAGTTCCAGCCGACGAAGTATATACACAGTTCAAATGTTCTTACAAAACTGAATTGATAATTGTGTATTTGAGAGAATAAAAATTATACTTCTACCCTTGAATTAACTCTACTCAGAGGTTAAGCAAAGATTATAAGGAACTTGTGTGCAAACTTAAATGGGTGCAACTCTTTTCAGGTAAGGACTTCAATTTTCTCATTTAGGGGATGTAAGGCTTCCAGAAAAAGGATTCTATTCATTTCGAGCTCCTGAACTGTATCTGAGTACAACTTTTAAGTCTGGTTTTTTTTTGGGTCAAAGTCTAGCCCTGTCAAGGTTAACTTAATAATTCATGAGACTTCTTCTAAATAAGGATTTTAGCTAACAAGGGTAAGCTATATGTAGGGTTGATTGATGAGGTTTTCCGATTTTAAGCCACTTTAGATAGTGTGGTCATCTTATTCTTGAAGATGTCTATTGAGTTAACGCTTACTCAAAAAAAACGCGGTTAGCGATCGTCCTAGTGCAGATCTTGAAAGATCGTTACTATCTTAATTTGAGTTAACGAGTTTAGGTCAAAGCGTTAACTCCCACTCAAAAAAGAAGATTATCTATTCCACTTTATACATATCCGGCTTAACCCCTACATAGAACTCTCGGTTCGGTAACACTATAGGTAGTGTATTTATCTCTGTTTAGATCTACTTATAGTGTATAGTTCAAATTTATTACGCTAAATGTATTATATAGTCAAAATCCAAAACACTATATATGGAAAATAAGCGAACTGTCAGATAGAAGTTACTTTTTTTTTCCCGCGCGCGCAGGTCAAAAAAATGTAGTACGATATTGTTCTTTCGTGTGCAGAAGGACTACGTGACAAACAGCATGATATGTTGCTAGCAGTTTGATGTCCCAGTTCCACTTTGGCCATAATAGCGGTGAAAAAATCTTACTGCACGGGGGTTTTCAGGAAATCACAACAGTGGAGTTTCTAAGCCATTTAGAATTATGATAAGTCCAAGACTTACTAGACTTTATCGGAAATAATCGAAAAATTAGGATAAGTCCTTTTCTACACAAGGCTTTTAGCTATTATGACTCTGAAAGTCCCAAAAGTCTTTACTGGTAAAGCTTTTACCTCACTTTCTCTCTTAATTCCAATAAAGTCTACTACATAAACGTTTAAGAGAACAATGACTAGTAGCAGTGCTCGCCCTCAAGAACAATATGCAGTCTACCGAATAGCACGTAGAGGAAGCGGTATCGGGTTAGAATACAATCTAAGTGCTGGTCCTTTTACAAAACGTAAGCAAGCTCTTGATAAAGCTAAAGAACTAGCTCAAAGTGAATCAGAGGTCTATTTTGATTATGTTGTAAGCGAGTATAAAGGGGAATCTTGGAGTCCAGAAAGACCTATTCGCTTTAGTTGGGAAAGAGAAAATAGAGAGTTTCCTTGAGGGGAAATAACCCAAAAATCCGACTCGGTTAACTTTTTCTCTTTCCCAACATTGGCTATTTAATTGGCTCTTAGGGAAAGGATTCCCTTCAGAGTTATTCTTCTTCTTTTTCCGTCCTGAGCGGAGAGAAGATAATCTAGCTGACTTCGTAGGTCTTGCTCGCTCTTGTTAGATGGATTGGTGTTGATGTACGCTCGATTATCTGGGATGACAATTTCTTTCTTAGTATCTTGAACGGAAGAAATGATTTGTCTGTAGGAGGCTCCATCTTCTATCCAGTCAAATATATCTAACCCAAGAAGAACTAAACTCTATTCTGAAAGTAGCTGAATATTACACCTTCTGAATAGTAGATTTTAATCGTCTTCTGGATCAAAGGCCTCTGAGAAGGCTTCTTTAATACTCTTGGTAGAGGAGGGTAATGCTTCGCTCCAGTCTGATGTTTGTTTGTCAAGGGCCCAAGCGATTTCTCCCCTTTTTCTCATCCCGACGCGAGTGAAAACAAAACCAGCATCGCTAAATTCTTGTCCGTAGCTGGTAATGGTCTTTTGTGCTAATCCCAGCAAATTAGCTACCTCCGAAGTACTCAACAGCCAGCTGTTTTGATAAGCTTCTTCTAATTCTCGTAAATAAGTTAGACGACTATTGGATGCTGGTATAAACCTTTTGACTACTGCTTCGACTACGCCAACTAAAGTATTTGGTTGCAGGGTAATTGTTGGCTCACTATGATTTTGAACCGAGAGCGGGCTGTTGAGGGATAGGTCAGCATTAGAACCTGTGACTATTTGATGGTTGAGATTATTTTGTCGTTTGATAAAGTCCGACGTTACACCACCTTCCATAATATGAGCGTGTAGTCGATCTAGTAACTGTAAAGAAGAAGCACTAACAAAGGCTTTTCGACCCTGTTTGACAGGGTCAATCTTTAAATCCTTGAGTCGGTTATATAAATTGGAGCGGGCAATGCCATAACGAGAAGGGAGTTGGGATAAAGGGATTAAATCAACTTCCATCATCATATTGATATATCCAGGACTGTCCAGGACAAAAACTACTCTTTATTAGTAACATATTAAGAAGCCACTGGCACAATAGGATTCTTAGTAGGGATTCGACCAAACCGCATAATCGTATAATTATGGCCTCTAAGCCTGAATGTAATTGATAGATTCCCCTTCCACCCATAGCCAAATTGGTAGAAAAACTCCTAACTGAATGGTTAAGTGCACAAAAAGACGAAAAGTCAAAAACTTAAGTTTTGAGCAATTCAAATGGTTAAAGCACTTGCTGTCTGTCTGCTCTGTACTTAAATCCAACCCAGAATAGAAGCTATGGCCAAACCGATAATTATTCCTGCTGTCCCACTAAACATTGAGGGCAAAAAATACCAGTCAGAGTGATGTTGAGTAGAAGCTTGAGTGTGTTGGTAAGTTGTCATCATTTCTCTTTTCCCCTTGTGTTATTTTCCTGTTTTTTTTTCTTAGGTAAAGATTTTAGTTTCTATGCAGATATTGACATAAAGTTGTGGAATTTTTTCTCTATAGACTTGTCCGAAAATTAAATTTATGGGAAAAAAGAGAAGAAAAGATTGAGAAGTAGTCTATTAATTCATGGCAAATCCTTTAGAACATATCCGTAAACATCCTAAATTAGCTAAGCAATTAATCGGTCTAAGTTTACCTCAGTTAGAACAGCTAATAAAAAAAGCGATCGCCACAGATGAACAGAGGAAAAAAGAAGCGGAAGTCCACAAAA
>JAAUYH010136563.1_pt1 | contig 14852 bp, 10 predicted proteins | sample 7278061 | NCBI WGS metagenome assembly JAAUYH01 (sample SAMN14350203, study PRJNA611818) | marine sediment metagenome | isolation source: surface marine sediment (0.6m) | place: French Polynesia: Moorea | collected 2018-08
CAAGCAATGCAGGTTTACGCCTTACATCTGGATTTAGGAAAACATCTAAAATCACCTCGTTTTATTCAACTTCTTGACCACAAAACTGTGTGGAAATATCGCGGGCAAATTTCGCCCGATCAACCAGAAATGTATTTAGAAGTCCATCTTTCTAAAATTGATATTAATTCAGAAAAAGTTCTGATTATTGGAGATGCTAGTTTATGGAAACCAAAGATGAGAATTTATGAAGTAAAAGATCTAGCAATTTGTTTAGTTAACTCGACCAAGGAGAAAATCTATGAGTAATACTAAATTTGATAAAAACATAAAAATTGTGATCATAGGTGCTGGTGCGGCAGGTTTATCAGCAGCTAATGCTTTAAAACAAAAAGGATATCAAAATATCCAAATTTTAGAAAATTCAGATAGGCCAGGGGGTAAGTCTAATACTATTCTTATTGATGGCCGTTCTTATGAATTAGGTACAACTTTCTTTAATTCTTCTTATAAATCTACTTTTGAATTTTTCCTTTATTGATAGCGTAGTTGAATATTCAAATTTTTTAGTGCAAAAGTATTTTTAGTTAATAAAAATATCTAATTACATAGTTCACTTTATAACAATAAACAATGTCTATTATTTCAATAAATAATCAAATAACTGTTCCTGAAAATCATAGTCAAAATCCTGTTTGGATAGGCTCTGATGATTCAATTAGTTTTGATGGAGAGGGGATTAAAGCTAAACTATTAAACCTAAAGCAACCTTGTTATTTTGTGAGAAAAAAAGGTCAAATTGGTGTTACGAATCATGGTTACTTAGGTGATAGTAATAATGGGAGATCTCAAGAAATTGAAACCTTAACCGCTATTCCTCCTTTACTTACTCAACAGTTAGGCGATCCTAGTTTTTTAGACTTTCATCAAGTGAAATATGCCTATATGACAGGCGCAATGGCTAATGGTATTGCTTCAAAAGAATTAGTAATTGCATTAGGCAAAGAAAATATCTTAAGTTCCTTTGGTGCTGCGGGTTTAGTTCCTGATAGAATTGAAAAAGTAATTCATACTATTCAAGATGCTTTACCTGATAAACCCTACTGCTTTAACTTAATCCATAGCCCCAGTGAATTAGCTATTGAAGAAAGAACAGTTGACTTATATTTACAATATCAAGTCAATACTGTAGAAGCATCTGCCTTTTTAGATTTAACTCCTAATATTGTTTATTACCGAGTAGCAGGTTTAAGTGTAAATTCTAGTCATCAAATCGAGATTAATAATAAAGTTATTGCTAAAATTTCTCGTCGAGAAGTAGCTACAAAATTTCTGCAACCTGCACCAGAAAAAATACTCAAACAATTAGTATCTCAAGGATTAATAACTGAGTTACAAGCAAAATTAGCTTCTGAAGTACCAATGGCAGATGATATTACTGTAGAAGCTGATTCTGGAGGACATACCGATAACCGTCCCTTAGTTTGTCTATTACCTTCTATTCTCGCACTACGGGATGAAATTCAAGAAAAATATAATTACAAAACTCCTGTGAGAGTTGGAGCAGCAGGAGGAATTGGTACCCCACAATCAGCATTAGGTGCATTTATGATGGGCGCTGCTTATGTGGTGACAGGTTCAATTAATCAATCTTGCATCGAAGCAGGTGCTTCAAAACATACTAAACGATTACTCGCTCAAACAGAAATGACCGATGTAATGATGGCTCCGGCGGCTGATATGTTTGAAATGGGAGTCAAATTACAAGTACTAAAACGGGGTACAATGTTTGGTATGCGATCTCGGAGACTCTTTGACTACTATATAAACTATAACTCTATTGAGGAAATCCCTACAGTAGAAAGAGAAAAACTAGAGAAACAAATCTTTAGAAAAACTTTAGAGGAAGTTTGGCAAGATACCGTTACTTATTTTAACCAACGAGACCCAGAACAAATTACCAGAGCAGAAAATAATCCTAAGCGTAAAATGGCTTTAATTTTCCGTTCTTATTTAGGACTATCTTCTCGCTGGTCTAATACTGGAGAGAAAGGTCGGGAAATAGATTATCAAATCTGGTGTGGCCCAGTGATGGGAGCTTTTAATAACTGGGTAAAGGATTCTTACTTAGCTGAACCTAATAACCGTAAGGTTAATGATCTTGCTCACCATATTATGATAGGTTCAACCTATTTATACCGATTACAAAATTTGAAATTACAAGGAATAATAATGCCAGCAAAATATTGGAATTATTGCCCACAACCTTTGTGGGTAGTGTTGTAAACATGTTGTTAAACGTGATATCTTAAGGTAAGAAAGCTAAATATCTTTGAAATTTTAATGACTGTTTTTATCACTGTAACTTGCCCAGATTGCCACTCTACAAATGTTGTCAAACATGGAAAATCAGGAGAGGGGAAGCAGCGATATTGCTGTCGGAATGAAGAATGTCTCCGCCGTACTTTTCTACTCGATTATAGTTACGAAGGTCATAAGCGTTCAGTGAAAAAGAAAATAGCTGATATGTCAGTTAATGGTAGTGGAGTTAGAGATACAGCTAGAGTATTAAAAGTCAGCACATCTACGGTAATTAAAGAAATAAAAAAAACGAAAAAAACTCAAGAATGTTAACAAAAAAGCTTTAGCTAAAAAGAAATCAGAAGAGATAACCATTGAAATTGTCCCATTAATCTTTGAAGCTATAGAGGAAAAAGTCAAATCTAACTCTCATTCTCGGAAATTTAAAGTAGAAGTAGACGAAATGCAGAGTTTTGTGGGCAAAAAAGCAAATCAAAGATGGTTGTGGCATGGCATCGATCACTACACAGGAGAAGTACTAGCATATGTTTTAGGTTCCAGAACGGATGAGATGTTTCTCAAACTAAAAAAGCTTCTCGAACCATTTGGAATTACTAAATTTTATACTGATGGTTTAAAAACTTATGAACGTCATATTCCACCAGAAATCCGACAAGTAAGCAAGTATAAGATGCAAAAAATAGAACGCAAACACTTGACGTTACGAACCAGAATTAAACGTCTAGCTAGACAAACAATTTGTTTCTCAAAATCAGAAGAAATGCATGATATTGTAATCGGCTTATTTATTAATAGACATGAATTTGGTCTAGATATCTAAATACTATTTCTACAGATTTACAACACTACCCTTCCCAATGGGCCGGAAATGGCAGTGGCCTTTTTAGCGATTGCCTCTACAGCTACCTGTGCCCCCCTCAACCCAGGTTATCGAGGCCCTGAATTTGAATTCTACCTCAAAGATCTCCATGCTAAAGTGTTGATCCTTCAGCAGGGAGTAGCAGAGCCAGCCAGAAGTGTTGCCAAAAAACTCAACATTCCCATCATCGAACTAACCCCTGTCACTGAAGCAGAGGCGGGGATTTTTACACTTACTGGTGCTGAAGTAAAGAGTACAGCAACTACCGAATTTGCCCAGCCAGAAGACATAGCTTTGGTACTGCATACTTCAGGCACTACTTCTCGTCCCAAAATGGTGCCTCTAACTCACGCGAATCTCTGTACTTCAGCCCGTAATATTCGTATTGCTTTGGACTTAACCGAAAGCGATCGCTGTCTGAACGTAATGCCTTTGTTTCACATTCATGGTCTTATGGGAGCTTTGCTTTCATCATTGAGTGCTGGAGCCAGTGTTATTTGTACCGCAGGCTTTGAAGCTCCCAAATTCTTTGATTGGTGTTCAGAGTCTTACCCTACTTGGTATTCAGCTGTTCCCACCATGCATCAGGCGATTCTAGCAAGGGCTGAAGCTAACCGCCACATTATTGCCCAGTCTCCTATCAGGTTGATTCGCTCATCATCTGCTCCCCTGCCACCTCAGATTATGAGGGAGCTAGAGCAAGTATTCAATGCTCCTGTAATTGAATCCTACGGAATGACAGAAGCCTCTCATCAAATGGCTAGTAATCCTCTGCCTCCTGGAATACGCAAACCTGGTTCAGTCGGCATGGCAGCAGGCCCAGAAATAGGGATTATGGATGAAATAGATAATTTGCTCCCATCTGGGGAAATAGGGGAAGTTGTTATCCGAGGAGCTTCTGTTACTGCTGGTTATCAAAACAATCCTCAAGCAAATGAGAGCGCTTTTACCAATGGCTGGTTTCGCACGGGGGATCTCGGTTATCTAGATACTGATGGTTATCTTTTCCTTCAAGGGAGGATTAAAGAGATTATCAACCGTGGTGGGGAGAAAATTTCCCCAAGGGAAGTGGATGAAGTATTGTTAGATTATTCGGCTGTAGAGCAGGTAGTTACTTTTGCTGCTCCCCATGTCCTCCTAGGTGAAGATGTAGCCGCCGCAGTGGTATTGCGAGATGGAGCATCAGTCACAGAACAAGAAATCAAAGAATTTGCAGCAGCACGACTGGCTGATTTTAAAGTTCCCCGAGTAGTACTATTTTTGGATGAAATACCCAAAGGGCCAACTGGAAAACGGCAGCGCATTGGTTTAGCTGAGAAACTGGAACTAACTGCATCAGATCCCAATGCACCCAAAGCAGAGTATGTTGCTTCTCGTACCAGTATAGAAGCGGAGTTGGTGAAAATATGGTCGAGTGTTTTGGGTGTTGAAAAAGTAGGCATCTATGACAACTTTTTCCAATTGGGAGGAGATTCTATTCTGGCAGCTCAAATAATTAATCGCATCCGAGAAAGTATGCAGTTTGAGTTGTCTTTTATCATCTTCTTTGAGCAACCTACTGTTGCCAGTATGGCAGTGAAAATTGTCCAAAATCAAGCTGAAACATTGGAGTCAGAGGAAATGCTGGGTTTGTTAGCCGAGTTGGAATCTCTTACAGAGGAGGAAGCTCAAAGACTTATCAACCAAATGTAATTTTAGAGTGTTATTTAGGTTATGCAGAACAAAAATAGCTTACAACAAGAGCTGATAAAGAGAGAAATTATCCCTTTTATATGGGTTTATGATGTTTTTTCCGCATCAATCGCAGCGAAGTATTATGACGGTATTTTTATTAGTGGTTTTAGTTTTGCTGCTAGTCATTATGGCTTACCAGACATTGGCTTTATTTCCTGGTCCGATATTGTAGCTTTCGTCCAAAGAGTCAGACGGAGGATTGGATAATGAAAGACGTTAACCTAAGGATTGCTGAACTTTCACCAGCAAAGCGCGCTATTCTAGAACAAAAACTCAAACAAAAGGCTGTTAATGCTGAGGGTCAAGAGAACATTGGCATCAAAAAGAGAAGACGACAATATTCTGCACCACTCTCTTCTGCTCAAACTCGAATGTGGTTGCTCGACCAGCTAGAACCGGGCAATCTAGCTTACAATCGTCCCAGCAATCTGAAGCTTACCGGTAGACTAAATATAAACGTATTAGAAAAAAGTCTCAATGAAATTGTGCGTCGCCACGAAATTCTACGCACGAGTTTTCGAGAATCAGATGGGCAGATTTTTCAGGAGATTGCTTCGAATCTAGCCTTAACTTTGTCAATTATAGAACTCTCTCATCTCTCTTCAGAAGATAGTAAGAATGAAGTACGAAGGCTAACAACGGAAGAAGCTCAGCGTCCCTTCGATCTATCGCGCTTACCCTTGATCAGAGCAACCTTATTAAGACTCGGCGAAGAAGAACATATCCTGTTGTTGACCATGCATCACATTATTTTTGATGGTTGGTCCATGGGAGTTCTGCTGGGAGAATTAGCAACAGTCTATGAAGCTTTCTGTACTGGAAAGCCCTCGCCACTGCCAGAGTTACCGATACAATATGCTGATTTTGCTCATTGGCAACAACAAAGGTTACAAGGGAATTTGCTAGCATCTGAGCTTGAGTACTGGAAGAAACAACTTGCAGGTGATTTACCAGTGTTGGAATTGCCTACTGACCGACCACGAACAGCGGTTCAAACCAATAAAGGAGCAAGACAAGGTTTATTATTACCCAAGAACCTGAGTGAATCTCTCAAAGACCTCAGTCGCACCGAAGGGGTAACACTGTTTATGACCCTGCTGGCAGCTTTTGGGATCTTGCTCCATCGTTATACTGGACAGGAAGATATTATTGTCGGCTCTCCCATTGGGGGTCGCGATCGCATAGAAACCGAGAATCTGATTGGATTCTTCATAAACACTCTGGTATTACGCACCCAGCTAGATGGCAATCCTACTTTTAAAGAACTGTTAGCTCGGGTAAAGGAAGTAGCCACTGGAGCAATAGCTCATCAGGAGATTCCCTTGGAGAAGCTAGTAGAGGAACTGCAACCAGAAAGGGATTTAATTCACACGCCTTTGTTTCAGGTGCTGTTCCAATTGAGAAATATACCCCAAGCAGCTTTAGAACTACAATCTTTAAAATTCCAGGAATTCCAGTTGGATAGGGGCATCGCTGCTTTTGATTTAACCCTGGATATTGTCGAGGAACCCGCAGGACTATCTTGTGTATTCGCGTACAAAACAGACCTGTTTGACGCAGCCACTATTACCCAGATGGCGGGGCATTTCCAGACCTTGTTATCAGCAATTGTGGAAAATCCTCAACAAAGAGTGGGTGAATTGCCATTACTTACTCCAGCAGAAAAGCATCAGTTATTAGTGGAATGGAATGATACAAAGAGTGAATATCCATCTGATAAATGTATTCATCAGTTGTTTGAGGAACAAGTAGAAAAAACACCAGATGCGGTGGCGGTAGTGTTTGAAGATAAGCAACTGACCTATAGAGAACTCAACGCCAGGGCAAATCAGTTAGCACGCTACTTGCGCTCGCTAGGAGTAAAACCAGAAGTGCTAGTGGGAATATGTCTAGAGCGCTCCCTGGAGATGGTGGTGGGACTGTTAGCCATTCTCAAGGCAGGTGGAGCCTACGTACCGATTGCTCCAGCATTACCTACTGAGAGAATAGCTTATATGCTCGAAAATTCTCAAGCTAGGGTGTTACTGACTCAGCAAGATTTATTTGAATGGCTACCGAAGCTGAAAACACAGGTAGTGTACTTAGATAGCCAGAAAGAAACTATTGCCCAAGAAAACTCTCAGAACTTGACTAGTGGTTTAACCGCCTCTAACTTAGTCTACGTTACTTACACATCTGGTTCTACAGGAGCTCCGAAAGGAGTTCAAATAGAACATCGTAGTATGGTTAATTTTTTAAGTTCCATCAGCTTTAAGCTAGGGATAACACCTAACGATACGCTTCTGTCGGTCACAACCATCTCCTTTGATATTTCTGTCTTAGAAATATTCGGACCTCTGACAGTTGGGGCGCGATTGGTATTAGTGAGCCGTGAAGTTGCCTCCGATGGAACCCAACTGTTAAAGGCTCTCAAGGAATCGACTGCTACTGTCATGCAGGGGACCCCAGTAACTTGGAGACTGCTACTGGCTGCAGGATGGGTTCATAGTGAGCGGCTGAAAATACTCTGCGGTGGTGAAACTTGGTCACCGGAACTGGCTAATCAGTTACTCGAAAGAGGCAGTGGCCTTTGGAACCTTTATGGTCCGACAGAAACCACCATCTGGTCATCAACCTTTAAGGTCGAATCAATTGAAGGTTCTATCTCTATTGGTCGTCCCATTGCCAACACCGAGTTTTATATTTTAGACGCTCATCATCAACCAGTTCCTATCGGGGTTCCAGGAGAGTTGTTTATTGGTGGTGATGGTCTAGCAAGAGGCTATCTGAACCGCCCAGAATTAACTCAAGAAAAATTTATTCCTAACCCCTTTGACAAGTCAAAAGTCAAAAGTCAAAAGCGGCGGAATCCCGCGTCGGCGAAAGACGCAAGGGAACGTCCGCCAAGACAGTCAAAATTATTATATAAAACGGGAGATTTAGCTCGTTATTTACCGGATGGCAATATTGAATGTTTGGGGCGCATAGATAGTCAAGTGAAGATCAGAGGCTTCCGCATCGAACTAGGAGAAATCGAATCTGTCCTGTCGAGCCACCCTCAAATCCAACAAGCGGTAGTTATTGCCCGTGAAGATGTACCAAGGGACAAACGCTTGGTAGCCTATATAGTTAGCTCAGATAAATCAATCACTAGCAGTCAACTACGTCAATTCCTCAAACAGAAGCTACCAGAATATATGGTGCCCTCGGCCTTTATCCTGTTAGAGAATTTGCCCCTTACTCCCAATGGTAAGGTAGACCGCCGCGCCCTGCCCATACCAGAGGTCGAATTAATTAGAGAAGGGGAATATGTAGCACCACACACGGCTACTGAAGAAATAATTGCCAACCTTTTCGCTGGGGTTCTGAAAATCGAAAATGTCGGTATTCACGACAACTTCTTTGAATTGGGGGGACATTCTCTCCTAGCAACTCAATTAGTTTCTAGACTGCGAAAAACTTTATCTGTAAAACTCCCCCTGCGCAGTTTGTTTGAAGCGCCTACTGTTGGGCAGCTAGCCGAGCAAATTAATACTGCTACAAGAGGAAATATTGCTCCTATCCGGCCCGTCTCCAGAGACAAAAACCTACCTCTATCCTTTGCCCAACAACGCCTCTGGTTTCTCGACCAATTAGAAGGCAAAAGTCCAGCCTACAATATGCCCATGGCTCTGCGTTTGATGGGTAAACTTAATGTAGCGGCCTTAGAGCAGGCGCTCGCAGAGATTATTCAGCGTCACGAAACCCTGCGCACCAAATTTTCGATTATCAATGGTTCTCCCGTGCAAGTGATTAATTTTACTGGGAAGTTTACCTTACCCATAGTAGAAGTAAAGCATTCAGAGGAAGTAGAAAGGTTAGTTAACCAAGAGCGCTCCCAGCCTTTTGACCTAGTAAAAGAGCTTCTAATCCGGGTCAAGCTGCTACGGCTAAATTCCTCCGAACACTTGCTGTTAATCACCTTACATCACATCATCTCTGATGGCTGGTCAATGGGAATCTTGTCGAGGGAACTGACAGCACTTTACTCAGCTTTCTGTCAGGGAAATCCTTCCCCTCTATCTGAATTACCCATCCAGTATGCAGATTTTGCCGCTTGGCAGCAAGAAAAGTTCACCACAAAAGTCTTAGAAACCCAGCTAGCTTACTGGAGAAAACAGCTATTGGGTGCTCTCCCCGGACTGGAGTTAACCACAGATAAACCAAGACCAGCAGTACAGACCTTCACAGGAAAAAGAGAATCTCTATTACTCCGGGAGAACCTAAGTAAATCTCTGGTAACTTTGAGTCAACAAGAAGGTGTCACCCTATTTATGACCCTGCTAGCAGCATTTAAGATTTTGCTTTCTCGCTGGTCAGGTAGTGAAGATATCGTGGTGGGTTCTCCCGTAGCAGGTCGCAATCGACCGGAAATAGAACCATTAATAGGATTTTTTATCAACACGCTCGTACTGCGCACCAACCTGGGGGATAATCCTAGTTTTCGCTCCCTCTTAGGTCGAGTCAAAGAAGTAGCATTAGGAGCAATTGAGTATCAGGATATGCCTTTTGAGAAGTTGGTAGAGGAACTGCAACCAGAAAGGAGTCTCAGCCATACCCCTCTGTTTCAGGTGTGGTTCAATATGATTAACTTGGAGAACAATCCACTGGAACTACCAGGGCTAAAAGTAGAGCGTCTCTCAAAGAGTGATGCTGCTTCCAAGTTTGACTTAACCCTGTATGTCAGAAAAACAGACTCTTGTATCAAGCTAGACTTAGTTTACAATGCCGATCTGTTTACATCAGAAAGGATGGTTGAAATGCTTCATCAATTGGAGCATTTACTGGGACAAATTGTTGAACATCCAACAAAGCGAATCGATCAGTTTTCTCTTGTAACACCTAAAATTGCAAAGTATTTACCCAATCCGCAAGACCCACTGATTGCTAAAAAACAGGAGACTATTCCTGCACGGTTTATTCATCAGGTTAAGGCTAGGCCTCAGCATTTGGCCATTGTAGATTCACAAAACAAGTTAAATTATGACACTCTTGACAAATTAAGCAATAAGCTAGCCAATTATTTAATTCTACAGGGGATTCAACCTCAGGATACAGTGGCTATTTACGGTCATCGTAGTGCTCCGCTGGTGGTAGCTTTAATAGGGATTTTGAAAGCAGGAGCAGCCTTCATGATTTTAGATCCTGCCTACCCAGCTTCTCGACTGGTTGATTGTATGGAGATGGCCAAGCCAAAAGGATGGATATGCTTAGAGGCAGCTGGGGAGATTTCGTCAGCCTTAGAAGCGCATCTCAAGAGCGGTTCTTTAAAATTCCGCTTAACTTTATCCCCAACCTTCAGTACAGACCAGGACCATTCTCTAATAGGACATGTAAGTCAAGCCCCCAAGGTTGAAATTGCTGACGATAGCTTAGCTTATATCGCATTCACTTCTGGCACCACCGGCACCCCTAAAGGTATATTGGGAACTCACGCTCCTCTATCCCATTTTTTGCAATGGCATACACATACTTTTAACCTGCAAAGCTCAGATCGATTTTCTTTGCTGGGGGGTCTCGCCCACGATCCTTTACTAAGGGATATTTTTACCCCACTTTGGTTGGGTGCTACCTTGTATATCCCCACCCAAGAAGAGATCGAAACGCCAGGTCAGTTGAAGTTCTGGATGGCCCAATATCAGATCACTATTGCCCATCTCACACCGGCCATGGGTCAACTTTTGAGAATGCCATCACCGACCGAGAGCAACTCTCAACTCAACTCTTTACGCTATGCCTTTTTTGGAGGCGACGTCTTAACACAACAAGACGTTGCTGGGTTAAAAGAAATCGCGCCTCAGGCGACCAGCGTCAATTTTTACGGCACCACTGAAACCCCACAGGTGATGGGATATTATGTTGTGCCAAAGATAGCTCAGCCAGAGATAAACGCATCAGAGCCTAAAACCTCATCGGCTCCTGACAGTTTCACCAGCCTCGAAGGAAAGCCACCCATCGGGGTAGGTATTGAAGGTGCACAACTTTTGGTTGTGAAAAATTTGCAGCAACTAGCTAGTATCAGCGAGGTGGGGGAAATATATGTGCGGACGCCTTACCTGGCAAAAGGTTACCTCAGTGCACCTAACAAGGCCCGTTTTATTCAGAATCCATTTTCTAAGGTTCCTGGCGATCGTCTTTATCGCACTGGAGATCTCGGTCGCTACCGGCCAGATGGTCAGGTTGAATATTTAGGTCGGATAGATAGTCAAATCAAGCTGCGAGGTTTCCGAATTGAATTGGGTGATGTAGAGACAACTATTAGTCAACATCCAGCGGTTCAAGCAGCTACAGTTGTGCTTTTGGAAAAAAGTGACCATGATAAATGTCTCGTCGCTTATTATGTTTTGAGACAAGATCGTAACCCGATTGACTCAGGCGATTTACGTCGATTTCTGAACCAGCAGTTACCTAGCTATATGGTGCCATCTTTTTTTGTTGCTTTAGATGAACTCCCATTAACCCCTAATGGCAAGATAGATCGCCAGAGTTTGCCTAATCTCCAAAGTATTCGGGTCCAAAACAATGATGATTTCGCCGTCCCTCAAAATGAGTTAGAACGCCAATTGATAGACATTTGGGAACGAGTTCTTACACTTAAAACTGTTAAAGTAAATGATAATTTCTTTGATTTGGGCGGTCATTCCTTGATGGCTGTACAGCTTTTTACGGAAATTGAGAAAATATTTGGCAAAAAATTACCATTGGCTACTCTTTTCCAAGCCACTACGGTCAAAGCACTTGCCAACATAATCCGCCAAAAGAATTGGCTCGCTCCTTGGTCTTCACTTGTACCAATTCAACCTAACGGATCAAAACCACCGTTGTTTTATATGCATGCGGGTGGAGGTAACTTGCTTTTCTATCGCGATCTAGCGCTGAGCCTAGGAAGCGATCAACCGGTTTATGGTCTTCAACCTAGAGGACTTGACGGTAATATTACGCCTTCCAGTAATATTCTGGAAATGGCGGAATTTTATATTTCGCAAATTCGAACTATTCAACCAGAAGGGCCGTATTATTTAGCAGGTTTATCTACTGGTGGACTAATCGCGTGGGAAATAGCCCGACAACTTGAAAAACAAGGACAGTCAGTGGGGTTACTCGCCCTCTTTGATACCTATGGTCCTGGCTATCCTAAACTTCTGCCACTGACAACACGCCTAGGATCTGTAATAACTTGGGTAGGTATTGATGTGATTCGTCGGGTGATGCGCCTTCCTGGCAATATTTTGAGCGAGATAAGAAACCGTGGGCTACGAGCTGCGGGCTTCAAGGTTCTCGAGAAATTTAAACTTGTTAAACAGTTTAAGAATAGTGATTCAAGATTACAGGAGACCCGTTTTAACCACCAAATCAATAAAAAAATAGACAAGTATAAAAATGTAGTGATGCATCCCAGCAAGGCTGAAAAGACGATTAATTTGATCATCACCGCCCTTCTACGAAAGTCTTCTCGACCCTATTATGCTAGCGCCTTTACCAATGGCTTATTTCAAAGTCGTAAAATGCTTTTACCAGAAGAAATCCAAACTGTTAGGGCAGCCAATTTTGAAGCAAGAACAATCTATAGGCCTCAGCCTTTTTCTGGACGAGCAATTTTGTTTCGTGCAAGTGAACGACCTCCAGGTATCATTAGAGATCCAAATTTGGGGTGGCAGGGACTGGCTGCTGGGGGGATGAAAATCTACGAAATTTCCGGAACTCATACGTCTATTGTCAAATCCCCTATGCTTGCAACCATACTGAAGCGCTGCTTGGACGAGGTTAAAAGTGATTTTTCAATCTAAGCCACATTAGACAAAACTAACTTAGCGGTACTTAAACAATTAACAAAGTTAAAAAGAGGTAGAATGCTTACCATAGTTATGTTTTACGTCAAAACAATAACAGATGAAAGAAACTACTCCTACAGCCATGCTTCCCTGTTTTGATAAATGGTGTCAACGCTTTGATGATTTATTGAAGACTAAAGCACAGAAAAGAGAGTTTAGACAGTATTTAGGAGGATTATTGGGTGAAAGTGAGAGAAAAAATGTATTTCAGATGGCTAGAGATGCGGTAGAAGTAACTTATCACAAATTACACCATTTTTTAACAGATGCACCTTGGTCATCAGACAAAATTAATGAGCGCCGCTTGGAGGTGATGAATCAATGTCGTCAAACTAAAATAAGGCCGAAATATAGGGTTCGTGCGACCAGAGGCAGCCTGTCATTAAAACGATGTTTTTTACGCTATTTTCGAGCTTAATTGATAAGAAATACAAATGAGAACTTTGCCTAGTTAGGATCGTTTTAGGCAAAGTATCATAAGAATATAAACGTCAGCATGAGGACTTGACCCATGCTACTTTTCATCGCCCAACTTCCGTTTTCGGCAAAGTTTTTATCTTCTTTTCCTCCCCCACCGAAAAAACCATCGACGAGAGACAGAGAATATCTGCGTACCTCAGAAATTAATGCCATGATTCGCTCCGCTAAAAAAGTAGGTCGTCATGGAGTTAGGGATGGAGCAATTATTTTACTGATGTTTCGTCACGGCTTAAGAACCAGCGATTAGCTCCGACTACCCAAATTTCCTTACAACAGAGTCTTTCTCTGAGGGCTTGAAGAACACAGATTTCGTAGTTGATGCGATTGATTCTCTCATTGCCCTCACTGTCTGTTTCGAGCATAATCTCTTTAGCTCCTGCTTTCAATACGCCTTCAATGGCGATCTCTTCAGAGGAGTCATAATATCGAGCTTTACTGTAAGCATATTTTTTGAGAAGTTCCAGGGCTTCAATTACGGGACGATGAATGTCATTGTTAGAGCGAAACTCCAATACCTCTAATAGTTGGGGAATCATTCGGCGATAATGACTGGCAAAGGAGTTACGAACTACGGTATGAACCCTTTGCTGATAGATTGTTCCTGTAGATTTATATTCTGCTACCAAATCTTTGAGGGTTTTTAGAGAGACAACAGGATAAATAACTTGTTCGATGACTCCTTGAGGAGAGGCGATAGCTGCTTCGGCGAGGCGAAATAATAAACCCGTTTTGCCTGAAACTGCTTTGAATTCATCAATTAATTCTTTGTTGATACGTCTCACGGCTCTGGTATCGATACGATGAATAATTTGATTAAGTAACTCAATTAGATTGTCTGTAATCTCTTGGCTACGTTGAATACAGAATGCTGCCATTAAGCTGTAGCGGACTGCGATTGGGTGTTGACGAATATCATAGGGTGATTCTGTCGCTGCTCGCTGACGATAGGTTTTCACCAATTTTGTCGAAAGATCTGTAAATAAATCAGGAGCTAAACCGACCGCACGAATTAACTTCAGCTTTTTGATTTCAGTTAGAAAACTGTCCAATCCAACTGCTCCAGGGTCAGTTTTCAAGAAAGCAAAATCTGATGCTTTAAGTTGTCCTGGGTGCCATGGTTGTGATTCTAATGACTCATCGTTCGCTTCTTCTGTGGTGAGAAGCAGATCAATTAGTTCCTCTGTACCCCAATTTGGTTTCACCATTCATCTTCTTCTCACGCCAGTTTATCTTGAGACAGCATAGAAGAAGAGGGGACGATATTATAATTCGTTTAGGAAAAATGCAGATTTGAAATTTTTTGTCAAATCTCTTTAATAAGATATATTTAGAAAACTTATCAATTAAGGAAAAATTTGGTTCTAACCCCTTTGAAGATTCTAAGAGCTATAACGTCTATATAGTAAAGGTTTCAGCTTCTCACTGCCTCTGGTCGCATGAACCCTATATTTCGGCCAATTACTTGTTATCCATTTATTGTTGATGCCTTATGTGTAGCAAACATTTAGTGATTTGATATAATTTATGCCTGGGAGGTTGAGTGTGCTGATAAATCAACTCTGCTGAAGATAAAAACCTTTGGGCTTGCTTTGCTGATTTAAATCTTCGCATCTTCTTTTCTCTCAATC
>JAAUYH010015319.1_pt1 | contig 14851 bp, 13 predicted proteins | sample 7278061 | NCBI WGS metagenome assembly JAAUYH01 (sample SAMN14350203, study PRJNA611818) | marine sediment metagenome | isolation source: surface marine sediment (0.6m) | place: French Polynesia: Moorea | collected 2018-08
CAGAAAACCCAACTCCCTTCAGTCCCACCCGGACGGAGCGCGCCCAGCCTCAGTACATATGCTGGCCGCCATTGATCGACAGGGTCGAGCCGGTGATGAAGCCGGCGTCGTCGGAGACCACGAACAGCACCGCGCGGGCGATCTCGTCGGCCTCGCCCAGGCGCCCGACCGGGATCCTGTCGATGATCTTCTGCAGCACGGGCTCCGGCACCGCGCGCACCATGTCGGTGTTGATGTAGCCGGGCGCGATGGCGTTGACGGTGATCCCCTTGGCCGCCCCCTCCTGGGCCAGCGCCTTGGTGAAGCCGTGGATGCCGGATTTGGCGGCGGCGTAGTTGACCTGGCCGTACTGCCCGGCCTGGCCGTTGACCGAACCAATGTTGACGATCCGCCCGAAGCCGCGGTTGCGCATGCCTTCGATCACCGCGTGGCTCATGTTGAAGCAGGAGCCGAGATTGGTGTCGATCACCGACTGCCAGTTGTCGTGGCTCATGCGGTGCATGGTGCCGTCGCGGGTGATGCCGGCATTGTTGATCAGGATCTCGACCGGCCCGACCTCGGACTCGATCTCCTGCACCGCCGCCTGGCAGGCCTCGAAATCACCGACATCGAACTTCTTCACCGGGATGCCGGTCTTCTCGGTGAAATCGGCCGCCGCCCGGTCGTTGCCGGCATAGCTGGCGACGACCGAATAGCCGGCCTCCTTGAGACCGATGCTGATTGCCTCGCCAATGCCGCGGGTGCCGCCGGTGACGACTGCCACTCTTGCCATGGTGTTCCTCCACTATTCGTTCGTTGTTGGTTCAGGCTAGTCGCGCTCGAGGCACATGGCCACGCCCATGCCGCCGCCGATGCACAGGGTGGCCAGCCCCTTCTTGGCGTCGCGCTTCTGCATCTCGTGCAGCAGCGTGACCAGCACCCGGGCGCCGGACGCGCCGATCGGATGCCCGAGCGCGATGGCGCCGCCATTGACGTTGACCTTGTCGGGATCCCAGCCGAGATCCTTGTTCACCGCCAGGGCCTGGGCGGCGAAGGCCTCATTGGCCTCGACCAGGTCGAGGTCGTCGACGCTCCAGCCGGCCTTCTCCAGCGCGCTGCGGCTGGCCGGGATCGGGCCGGTGCCCATGATCGCCGGGTCGACGCCGCAGGTGGCCCAGGAGACGATGCGCGCCAGCGGGTCGACGCCGCGCTCGGCCGCCCTGTCCGCGCTCATCAGCACCACCGCCGCGGCGCCGTCATTGATGCCGCTGGCGTTGCCGGCGGTCACCGTGCCCTCGCGATCGAAGGCGGCGCGGAGCTTGCCGAGCGATTCCGCCGTCGTGCCGTGCTTGGGATGCTCGTCGGTGTCGACGATGTTCTCGCCCTTGCGGGTCTTGATGGTCACCGGGACGATCTCGTCCGCGAAGCGTCCGGCCTTCTGCGCCGCTTCCGCCTTCTGCTGCGACCACGCGGCGAAGGCGTCCTGCTCGTCGCGGGTCAGCTGCCACTTCTGGGCGACGTTCTCGGCGGTGTTGCCCATGTGGTAGCCGTTGAAGGCGTCCCACAGCCCGTCCTTGATCATGGTGTCCATGAACTTGACGTCGCCCATCTTGGTGCCGTTGCGCATATGCGCGCAGTGTGGCGCCTGGCTCATGGATTCCTGGCCGCCGGCCACCACGATGTCGGCGTCGCCGAGGCGGATCGCCTGCTGGCCCAGCGCCACCGCGCGCAGCCCCGAGCCGCAGAGCTGGTTGATCTGGTAGGCGGTCTTCTCCACCGGGATGCCGGCGCCGATGGCGGCCTGCCGGCCCGGGTTCTGGCCGGCGCCGGCGGTCAGGATCTGGCCCAGGATCACCTCGTCGATCTCGGCCGCGGCGACCTCCGCCCGCTCCAGCGCCGCCTTGATCGCGACCACGCCCAGCTCATGGGCCGGCAGCGTGCTAAGTCCACCATTGAAGGCGCCCACCGGGGTCCGTGCCGCTCCGGCAATGACGACGTCGGTCATGAATTCGCTCCCTATTGCGCGAGGGTTGAAAAGGCGGTCCGACCGGCCGTTCCCCCGACCCGCGACCGCCGCTCAGCAGTTTCACCGCGCAACATAGGACCGGCTTTGATGCAGCGCAAGAAAGCAGCCGGGGGTGACCGAATTCGCGGGTGCGACACCGGCTTCCGTGCGCGTCGAACGCCGCTGGATCAAGGCGCCAGGACCGCGGTGCCCGCCGCTCCCGCCAGGATTGCGGCGGCGTCCGACAATCGGCCGATCCCGGAGCGGCCGCCGGTGGCCTCCACGAAGCGGCAGGCCGCCTCGACCTTGGGCGCCATCGAGCCGGGCTCGAAGTGATGGCGGCGCAGCTCCTCGGGCGTCGCTCTGGCGATCCGCCGCGCCGCAGGTGTTTGCCAGCCGGCCTCCACCGCACCGACGTCGGTCAGCAGCAGCAAGGCTTCGGCCCCCAGCTCGACGGCCAAGAGGGACGCCGCCAGATCCTTGTCGATCACCGCCTCGACTCCGGACCGGCCGCCGGAGGCGGTCTCGACCACCGGGATGCCGCCGCCGCCGGCACAGACCACCAGCACGCCCGCCTCGACCAGCAGGCGGATCGCCCGGAGCTCGACGATGCGGCGTGGCTCCGGTGACGGCACCACCCGGCGGACATGGTCGCCGTCACGGCCGACGCTCCAGCCCCGGCGCTTGAGCGCCGCCGCCTTGGAGCGCGGATAGACCGGCCCGATTGGCTTGCTGGGGGCGGCCATCGCCGGGTCGTCGGAATCGACGACGACCTGGGTCAGCAGGGTGACGACATCGCGCCCGGGCAGGCGATTGGCCAGTTCCTGCTCCACCAGATAGCCGATCATGCCCTCGCTCTCAGCCCCCAGGATGTCGAGCGGATAGGGCTCGACGTCGCCATAGGCCTCGGCCTGCAAGGCCAGCAGGCCGACCTGCGGCCCGTTGCCATGGGTGACGACGAGGGTGTGGTGCTCGACGAGCGCGGCCAGTGCCTGCGCCGCCACAGCGACATTCTGCCGCTGGGTGTCCGCCCTGGCTGGGGCGCCCCGCGGCAGCAGGGCGTTGCCGCCAAGCGCGACGACGACACGCATCAGCCTGCCCCGGTCCCCGCGAGCCAGCCATCCACCAGCGCCATCAGGCGCGGCTCGCCCGGTTCGTCGAAGGCATAGCGCACGCGCGCCACCGGCCGATCGATCCGGATCAGCGCCGCGAGGTCGATGGGCGTCGCCACCACCACCGTGTCGATGTCGGCGGCCGCGATGGTCTGCTCCAGATGCGCCAGCTGTTCCGCCCCATAGCCGAGCGCCGGCAGGACGGGTCCGATATGGGGGTACTTCGCATAGGCCGCCGCGATGGACGGGGCGGCGACCGGACGGGGATCGACGATCTCCGCGGCGCCGGCGTCCCGCACCGCAGCGAACCCGGCGCCGTGCGGCATGCCGCCATGGGTGATCGTCGGGCCGTCCTCGACCACCAGCACCCGGCGACCCGCCACCGCCTCGGGCCGGTCGATCGTGGTCGGCGACGCTCCGGCGACGATATCCGCCTGCCGGGCGAGGACCCGGGCCGACGCGGCCACCTCGGCGACCGCCGCCTTCGACGCGGCGTCGGTCTTGGCGATGACGACGATGTCGGCCATGCGCAGCACGGCCTCGCCGGGATGGTACGCGGTCTCGTGACCGGGGCGCAGCGGGTCGACCAGCACCAGGTGGAGCCCGGGGCGGACGAAGGGAAAGTCGTTGTTGCCGCCCTCCCACAGGATCAGGTCGGCCTCGTCCTCGGCGGCCGCCACGATGCGGGCATAGTCGACGCCGGCGAAGACGACATGGCCTTCGGCCAGGTGCGGCTCGTACTCCTCGCGCTCCTCCACCGTGCAGTCGGCGGCGTCCAGATCGGCACCCGTCGCGAAGCGCTGCACCGCCTGCGCCTCGAGGTCGCCATAGGGCATCGGGTGGCGGATGACGGCGACCCGCTGACCGCGTTCGGCCAAGCGGCTGGACAGCCAGCGCGAGACCTGCGACTTGCCGCAGCCGGTGCGCACCGCCGAGATGGCGATCACCGGCACGCGCGCCGGCAGCATGGTCCGCGCCGGCCCCAGCAGGACGAAGTCGGCGCCCGACGCCTGGGCGCGCGAGGCGGCCCGCATCACCGTGGCATGGCTGACATCGCTGTAGGCGAAGACCACCCTCTCCACCGCCTCGCGGCGGCACAGCGCCTCCAGATCCTCCTCGTCGACGATCGGAATGCCGTCGGGATAGAGCGGGCCGGCCAGCGACGGCGGGTAGAGCCGCCCGGTGATGCCCGGGATCTGGGTCGCGGTGAAGGCGACCACCTCGCTCGCCGCATCGTCGCGATACACGGTGTTGAAGTTGTGAAAATCGCGCCCGGCCGCGCCCATGATGGCCGTGCGAACGCGGGCCTCGGGATTCCCCATCGCCAACCTCCGACTCCAAGTTCACCGGCCATTCCAATAGCCAGGGCCGCGACAGACCATGAACTGTGTCAATCACACATGTCGAGGAGTGCCGGACCGTCGTCATTGAGATCCGAAGCCGGGTCTTGCCCTCTCGCGTTTTTGCTAGCCAATCCGCAAGCTTCTGTCAGATCAGCTCTGGCGCCCGGCCGGCCACGACCATGCCGATATGGCCAAGCGGCGGGTCGATGCGCAGGGCGTCGGGCAGGGCGTCGGCCAGGGCCCGGGGCCGCCCGGTGGGACGATGCGGTCCTGCCGGGGGGATGAGATGCAGGCTGGGCTGGGCGATGGCGGCAGGGTCGACGGGGGTTTTCGGCTGGCGTCTCAGGAGAGATTGGCGACGCGTGCCAGCGACGACCTGATGATCCTCGATCCGGACGCCGCTCCAACGACGGCAGCCACCGCCGAGCGCTAGTTGAAGGCTGACGGGTTTCTCAATCGGCAGCTCAGTGATCTCCGCCACAGCCTCCCGGACACAGATTGAGGCAGCCTATGCACGCGCGTGCACGGACTTGCGGAGGCCAGGAACCATGTCGATGAAACTGCTCATGAAACTGCTCGTAGCCACGATCGGCCTTGCTTCGGTCTGCAGCACCGCGGGTGCGCAGACACTCGTTTGGCCGGAAGTCTATATCACGGGCATCGACGTCTCTGCGGACGGTTTGCTCAACCAACCTGCCTATTCTGACCTGCATAGGACAGCGCTCAGCAACACGCTCGATCTAGCGGTTCGCAATGGCGTTCCGGCTGCCGGCCTCCTGCGTTTCCTGGACCAGGTGGAGAGAGACGGCTTGATTGCACTTGAGTTGCTCGACCAGGCAAATGCGCGAATGCGCCTTGCCGATCAAGAAAACCCCACTCGCGCCGCCCAATCCTCCGCCATGGCCACGATCCGAGCCCTTGCACGCGCTCATGCTGAGGGTGCGCCCATCCCGGAAAGCGCAGCCATGCTCGCCGCTGCAATCGAGAAACTCGAAACCGGCATCGCCGAGGGTGGTGCGCAGAGCTTGATCGATATGGTGCGTGCGTCGATGACGCCGGAGGAGGCGGAGGGTGTTCTTGGCTTCATGGAGTGGCTGGACGAGAATCGCGATGTCGATCTGACCGATGCCGAGGCGCTTGAAGCATTCTTCGAGCAAGTCGACAGATTGCTCCCGGCGTCAGTCTCCGGTCCGCTCTCAGGACAGATCGTCGTCTTCCAGAGGTATCAGAAGTGGGTGCAAGAACTGACCGCCGTTTCGACCGACAGCTTGGAAAGCATCGGCGAGACCATCGAGACGGGAAAAGTCGATTACGCCCGACTGGAGCGCAACGCCGCCGCGCTGCAGCGCCTCCGTCGTGGCCCTTGGGGTGCCGAAACGGCCCGCGACTTCATCAACCGTTGGTGCCAGGTGCTTCCAATCGGCGCCGATTTCTGCACCTGGGCGCTTGAGGCCTGGGACGGCGAAGCCCCTGTCGACATGTGCGAGGCGGCAATCGGCTGCGACTGCGCCAACAGCGATTTTGCCGGCGATATCGGCCGCAACCAATGCATTGCCTATGAACAACAAGCGCGGGAGACGTGCCGACAGTCGGGCAGCGTGCTTCGCGGGTTCTGTGACCCGGTCACCTCCGGGCCGGCCGCCTTTCCCTGACGCCCCTGTTGCTCAGGGAGCTGCCGCCAACCAATCCGCCAGCGTCTGCCAGATCAGCTCCGGCGCCCGGCCCGCCACCACCATGCCGATATGGCCGAGCGGCGGGTCGATGCGCAGGGCGTCGGGCATGGCGGCGGCCAGGGCCCGGGCGCTGCCCGGCGGGACGATGCGGTCCTGCTGGGGGATGAGATGCAGGCTGGGCTGGGCGATGGCGGCAGGGTCGACCGGGGCATCGGCGATGGTCCATTCGCCCTTGGCCGGGGTGTTGGCGCCATACCAGCCGGAGATGCATTCCTCGGCCACCGGGGCGGCGAGCGGGATGCCGTCGTTGAGCCAGTCCTCCAGGGCGACGAAGGCCTTGGCCTTGGTGGACTCCGGGTCGAGGCGGGCGAAGCGGGAGAACTTGTTCAGCCCCAGCAGCGGGTCGAGGCCGACGAACAGAGTCTGGATGCCATCGACCGGCAGCTCGCCCCATTGCCGGATCATCGGCAACATCGGCGTCATGGTGGCGACCAGGCGCTGCACGGTTTCCTGCTGCTCGGCGTGGAAATCCCAGGGAGTGGCCATGTAGACCGTGGCGGAGACGGCATCCGGGCGGCGCTGGGCGAGCGCGGCGACGAACAGGCCGCCCATGCAGTAGCCGACGACGGGCAGCGGCCCGCCGATCTCCGCCACGATGGCGTCGAGGGCCCGTTCCAGGCGGCCGGCGACATAGTCCGTCAAGGTATAGCGGCGCTCGACCTCGCCGGGACGGCCCCATTCCACCAGGAACGGACGGAAGCCCTGGGCCGCGAGCCAGCGCATCAGGCTGGTCCTGGCCGACAGATCCAGGATGTAGCCGCGGTTGACCAGCGAGGGGACGAACAGCACCGGACGGCCCGCCGCGGCGCCGGGGGCGGTCTCGCCATAGTCCAGCAGGCGCGTATCGCCCTCGGTCCACAGCGCCGCCGGGTCGGTCACGTCACGCCGGTAGGGGTGGTGGCGGTAGCGCTCCAGCCCGGTCAGGAAGGTGGAGGACCGGGCGCAGAGCTCGCTGCTGACGGCGGCGGAGAAGCTATCGGTCTTTTCGGGCTCTAGGCTTTGCAGCAGATCGCCGAGCGGGCCGCTTGGCCTCCAGCTTGGCAAGCCGCTTTTCCAGAGCGGCAACACGGTCAGCGAGCTCAGCCACATCGACTGCGCCACCGTCAGGTGCAGGCCCAGCGGCCGCGGGCCCAGCCGGCTGGTCGGTGTCTGCGGATGCATCGGCTGCGTCATGGGTGTCCTGGGTAGCGTGGCCAGCGGCAAACGGTGCGAGGATCGCCGGCAAGGCGGAGAGGAACGCTTCGGCCATCGGCGCCGCCGCGGCCATCTGCTGGCCCATCATGCCATACAGGCGGGTCATGGCCTCGGCGGCCTCCGGATCGGAGGCCATCGCCGACCACTGCTCCTGCCAGAGGTCGAGATAACGACGCGCCAGGTCCTCGAATTCGGGCGATTCAGCCATGGCGCGGCAGTATAGGGAGGCCGGCCGGGGCACGCCAGCGGCGATGCCCCGGCCGGATGGGTCGACGTCAGGCCCCGGTGCGCCGAGACGGCGCCGAAGCCAACGGATCAGTCGTCGTCATCGTCGTCGTCATCGTCGTCGTCCGCTCCGATCAGCGCCAGAAGCGGTTCGTGGTCGCTGCCGAAGTCCGGGCTCACGCGCGGGAAGTCGACATTGACGTGGACGATGTCGAGCACCGTGCTGTCCTCCAACTCCTCGCTGACCAGGAAATGATCCAGGACCTGCGAGTTGCCCTCGAAGTTGAAGGTGTAGACGTTGTCGTCGTCCAAGCGATCGATCAGGTTGGTCAGCACCCGATCGTCATCGTCATCGTCGTCCCCGCTCGCGCCGGTCAGGATTTCGGCGATGTCATTGGTAAACTCGAAGGTGTTCAAGTCGCCGAGCACGATGATCGCCCGGTCGTCATCCTCCTCCAGCAGGATGTCGACATAGTCGTTGAGCGCCTGGACCTGTGCCTCCCGCGCATCCTCGCCGGCCTGCACGAAGGGCTGCGGCCCGCCGAAGATCGGGGTCGAGCCGAAGCGCGAGGTCAGGTGGTTGTTGATCACGGTGAACTCGTCACCGTCGAACTCGAACACACCGACGAGGGGGTTCCGGGTGCCGGCAAAGGCATCCGGATTGCTGACGCCGGCCAGGGTCAGTTCGGTCGGCGTCAGCGAGACGAAGCTCACCAAGTCGATCCATGCCGGATTGTAGAGGAAGGCGTTGCGGATATTGCCACCGGGCACGCCCCCGGATGTGCCGTCGACCGGCGCCACATCGAAGAATGCGTAGATGGGTCCGCCTTCGCTCTCAATGGCATCGACCAGCGCCTGCAGTGTCAGCGTGGCATCGGTGGTGCCGTCGTTGGTGGTGCCGTTGTTGTCCTGGATCTCCTGCAATGCGACGACGTCGGGACTGCCGAGGTTGTTCACGATGTGCGAGGCCAAGGTGGCGCGTTGCTGGTCGTCCCCGGACAAAGGATCCAGATTCAGCACGTTGTAGCTGGCCACGGTGTAAGTGTCCCGGGAGCCATTCAGCTCAGTCGTCTCAAGCCCCAGCCCGGAGGGGGTGACTGTGACCTCCTCGATGGCATTGACCTCGAAATTGCCGAAGCTGTAGCCGACGACGCCGGTGACGTTGCTCAGCCTGTCGCCGACGGTGATGGCCGGCACCGAGGACGGGTAGAGGGTGCCGTCGAACTGGATCTGCACCCGCTCCGGGTTCTGGTCGCCCCGGTTGTCGGGATCGGGTTGCAGATTGATGCCGCCCCTTGCGGTGCGCGCGTCGGACGGCGCGATGTCGAGGCCGTTGTTGGCCAGGGTGAACATCTCGCTGCTGAACGGGTTGAAGGTGCGGGTCGCGGAGACCGCCACCGGGTCTTCCACCGTAACCAGCATGCCCTCCAGGCTCTCGTAGAAGTCGATGCCGTCGTTCGCCGGGTCGAACTGGCCGGCTACGTCCTGGAGGTTCACCGGCAGTTCGTCATCGCTGATCACGTCGACATTCGGCGGAACGCGGCCGCTCCGTCCAATCACGACCGGGTCCGGCAGATCGTTGCCCACAGATAGGACCGTGATGGAAGGAAACGACAACTGCGTGATCGATAGGTTCCCGGTTCCTGCCCCCCCAGGAATGAACTCCGAGACCCTGTCGGTCAGCTCCACCTCGTCGCCAACAACGGGGATATTTCCGAACTGGAATACGAAGATGCCATCCGAGGTCGCGTCGTTCCCATCGCCAAACCGATCCTGAACGTAGTACCCGTTGAAAGCGATGGCGGTCACGATGCCTGTGGTCGTGACGACGTCGCCAGCGAAGGGCGATATGTGCCCGGCCCCCTGGATTTCGTAGATTCTGACAAAAGGAGGCGTCGTCTGCCCTTGCGCGGAGGCGCCGGCCCACAACGGCATGGCAAGCGCTCCCAGCGCCAACAGCGCGATCCTGCGACCTGATCTTCCGATCCTGCTCATCGTCTGCATGTCACTCCACCTTTCCTGACCCGATTGACGGGACCCGTCAGGTCGCGACCCGGAGCGCATTGCCGCACCCGGCCGCCCGCTGCGGTCCCATATTCTGTTGAACCGGTTGAGCTGAGCTGCGCCATCTCGGAGCGGGCCAGGGCCGCACGCGGCGAGACGCGCAGTGCCACCGGCGACGATCGCGACGGATCGCCTCTTCGAAGTCCTGAAGCCCCCAACCAAGCCGACGGTCCCTCCGTGGCGGGAACGCCGTTTGTCCGGCGACGCTTCCCGCACCGAACGCTAGCAACTCACGGTAGCCGGGTCCATCGGGGGAACTGTGAATTTCCCGTGTAATTCAAACACTTATCGAACAAAACAAGAACCTTCTACGGCCCGCTTTCCACAACGCACTGGTCCTGTTGGCAAATCGCAGGACCCTGGCAACCGAGGTTGCCTGCACGGGCAGAGGTGTCCTCATCGGCGCCGACGGCAGAAGGCCGCGATCTTTGACATTGATTTCGGGTTATCGATCCGGCTGGTCAACGCGGACGCTATCGTGCTGACGGCACGACCGGGGGTCTTCAACCTCACCTGACAGACGCCTGCCTTGGCAACAGGCGATGCCTCCGGCCGGCCGGCCGGCGGGTTCGTGAACCCGCGGAAGGCTTGCGCTGGGCCGCGTTGATCGCGTACGACATATTCTGCGGTCGCGAAGACGGGCCGCACAACGCGCAAAGTGTCAGACGCGATGGCAAAGACCCCGGCCGGCAAAGACGCGCCGATCACGATCAAGAAGTATGCGAACCGGCGGCTGTACAACACCGCGGAGAGCAGCTACGTGACGCTCGATCATCTGGCCAAGATGGTCAAGGAAGGCACCGATTTCGTGGTCTACGACGCCAAGACCCGCGAGGACATCACCCATTCGGTGCTGACCCAGATCATCGTCGAGGAGGAAGGCAAGGGGCAGAACCTGCTGCCGATCAGCTTCCTGCGCCAGCTGATCAGCCTCTACGGCGACAATCTGCAGTGGCTGGTACCCAACTACCTGGATTATTCCATGCGCGCCTTTGCCCGGAACCAGGAACAGATCCGCCACTATTTCAGGACACCATGGCCGGCATGTTCCCATTCGGCGCCTTCGAGGAGATGGGCAAGCAGAACGTCGCCATGTTCCAGCAGGCCATGAAGATGTTCACCCCGTTCTCGCCGGAGGACGAAGAGCAGGCCGCGAGCAACGGCGAGGCCGCCAGCCCGACGCCGGACGACGGCAAGTCGATCGAGGAGTTGCAGAAGCAGCTCGACGCGCTGCAGAAGCAGCTGCGCTCGATGCAGTCGGACTCGAAACCCAAGAAAGACTGAGATTCCAGCGACCCCGGTTCGCGCGAACCGGGCCGGCCGTCGGATCGCTCAGCCGATGCCGCCGACCACGCGCTGCGGGGTGACCCGCGCCGCCGAGTCCGCGGCCTTGGACTTGGCGCGCGCCGGCTTCTTCTTCGACTCGGCCGGTGGCGTGATAACCGACATATGCGGCCAGGCCCGCTCGGGCGCCGGCTTGGCGAAGTAGTAGCCCTGGAGGAAGTCGGCCCCCTCTTCCGACAGGATGTCGGCGGAGACCTTGTTCTCGACGCACTCGGCCACGGTCTCCAGGCCAAAGCCCTGGGCCAGCCCCACGAGCGTGCGCACGAACAGCCGGTTGTCGCGGTTGGTCGCGATATCGCGGACGAAGGATCCGTCGATCTTGACGACGTCGACGGTCAGCGCCTTGAGATGGCGGAAGGAGGTGTAGCCGGCGCCGAAGTCGTCCAGCGCCACCTTGCAGCCGAGATCGCGCACCGTGGCCACGAAGCGGGCGCTCTCCTCGATGTCCTGGATGGCCGCGGTCTCGGTGATCTCGACCGTGAGCCGGCTGGCGATTTCCGGATGGCCGCCGACCAGGGAGATCAGCCGCCGCAGCCAGCTCTGGTCCGACGCGGTGAGGCCGGAGATGTTGAGCGCCAGGCAGACCTCCGGGTCCTTGTGCAGTTGCTCGACGCCCAGTTCCAGGACCTTGCGGTCGACCATGCGGCTCAGGCCGAGCCGCTCGACGACCGGGATGAAGACGCCGGCGGGCACCAGGCTGCCATCCTCGGCCTGCATGCGCAGTAGGCATTCATAGAAGGCCACCGCTCCGGACTTCGCCCCCACCACGGGCTGATAGGCCAGGGTCAGCCGGTCGTCCTTGACCGCCTCCTTGACCTGCTTGCCCAGCACGATGTCGCGGCGGTGCTCGGAGCGCTGCTCGTCGGTCAGATGGTAGAAGCAGTGACAGTCGCGGCCCTGCCCCTTGGCCTCGCGCAGGGCCATCTCGGCGCGGGTCATGGCCTCAGCCGGCGTCTGCACATAGGCTGGGAAGGCGACGCCACCGATCGACACCGAAACATGGATCGGCCCGACCGGAGTCTGGATCGGCTGTTCGCGGAACATGCGCAGGATCTTGTCGGCGACCTTGGCCATTTCCGCTTCGGGACACTGCCCGAGGACCAGCCCGTAGACGTCACCGCCGATGCGGCCGATGGTGTCGCATTCGCGCACCGCCTTCTCAAGCCGCTGGCCGGCGCCGACGATGACCGCGTCGGCGGCCAGGTAGCCATAGGCGTCGTTGATGAGGGACAGCTTGTCGAGGCCGACGCACAGGAAGGCGCCGTCGGTCTGATAGCGGATGGCGTGCGCCATGGAGTGGTGCAGCGCATCGCGAAGGCGATTGCGGTTCAGGTGTCCGGTCAGCTCGTCGAAATTGGCAAGGTGCTCCAGCCGCGCCTCGTTCTGCTTGCGCTCGTCGATCAGCCTCAGCAATCCGCGCATGCGGATCGGCTGACCTTCGGCGTCGAAATCCGCGAAGCCGCGCTCGTGCACCCAGCACATGCGGCCATCGGCGCGGCGCACCCGGTATTCGCAATCGAAGGCCTCGCGGCCGAGATAATGGTCAGAGAGCAGCTTCAGCCGGAACGGCAGATCTTCGGGGTTGATGCGGCCGTGATACAACTCACCGATCGAATAGGCCTCGATCTTGTCGGTACCGAAGAACTCGTAGACCGGGCCGACCCATTGGATTTCGTCGGTCGTCAGGTCCCACTCATACACGACATCGCCCGCGGCAAGCAGCGCCGCCCGCATTACCCGGTCATGCATGTTATCCGTGGTCATTGTCGGCTGGCGATCCCGGTATGCGCATTGGCTTCCGCGGCGCTCCGGCATGCCGGACAGCACGCCGAGAGGCTCGAAGACCTTAGCGGCGGAAACCTTTAAAGACCCTTAAATCCGGCGCCTGCGGCCGGGTTAGGGAAGTCCCTTAGTCGGCGCTAACCAGCCGCGTTTACTACGATATTTCGTACATCGAAGTAATTTTCTTTTATTTTCTGCAAATGTAGCCCATGATGGGTTTTCAGGATTGCGGGGTCCCATCGGGACCCCGTTTTGGTTAACGCCCGCCGGATCGCACCGGGCGGGCATGGAGAGAGGGATGATCGTTCCGTCGTCAACCGCACTTACGGTATCGCGAGGCACTGGTGCCCGCTTGGTCCCGGCGGTTGCGGGCCCGGACCGGCAGCGCATGGAGACGCGGCGCCCGATGGACGGCGCGCCCGGCGTCGTGCCGGACCGGAGGACCGGGCCCGGCGGCGGCGAACCGCCGTTCATCGAGGCGGAGGTCCTGGATGCGCTGAGCGAGGCCGCTGCCATGGCCAAAGGCCACGCGCCCGAAGATGAGACCCTGCGTCAGGCCCTGAAGGCCTATCGGAATGCGGCCAGTACAGTCTCCATGAGGGGCGTGCTGCTCGACCACGCCACCTAGGCGCCGCGGCCGCGCTCCCGCCTGAGCGCCTCCAACAGCTCGGCCACGCCCGGCTGCTCGAAGATCCGTTCCAGGTCGATGGGCAGTTTCCGCCGCCAGTTCGGGTGCTCGTCGATGGTGCCCGGCAGGTTCATCTGCTCATCCATCTGCAGCGCATCCTCAAGCGGCACCACATGCAGCCGGCTTGGCGTGGCGGCCAGAAAGCGCTGGATCGCGATCATCAAGCCGGTGTCGTAGTCCAGCGATTCGGTGTCGACGGCCGGCTCGGCGGGCCAGAATCCGGCATCGATCAGGGCGTCGATCAGGCGCCGGCGATCGGCGATGCGGTCGCTGGCATCGGTATCGCGCACCTGGGCGTCCGGATAGAGGTCCAGCCGGCGACGCCAGGACAGGTCGCGGCCGGCCCAGAGTCCGGCCAGGGTCGCCAGATCGTGGGTGCTGCCGGTCACCAGGGCGCCGTCCGGATAGGTCTCCGGCCGCGCGAACAGCTCTCCATCGGTGCGTTCGAAAGGCAGGACCCGGTAGGACAGGATGCCCGCCTCGGCCATGGTGTCGCGGAAACCGGCAGGGACGGTGCCCAGATCCTCGCCGATGACCATGCAGCGCTGCCGCCGGGATTCCAGTGCCAGGATGCGCAGCAGGTCCTCGAACGGATAGGTGACATAGGCGCCCTGATCGGCCTTCAGCCCCTTTGGCACCCAATACTGGTGCATCAGCCCCATGGCGTGGTCGATGCGCAAGGCGCCGGCATGGCGCATGTTGGCCCGGATGGCGGCGATGATGGGCTGGTACGCGGCCTCGCGAAGCGCCGCCGGATCCAGCGGCGCCAGCCCCCAATCCTGGCCGACCCGGTTCAGCAGGTCGGGGGGCGCGCCGATGGAGGCCCCCGGCAGAAGCGCGTCGCCTTCGGCCCAGGCCGTGGCGCTTGCCGGGCCGACGCCGACCGCGAGATCGCGATAGAGACCGACCCGCATCCCGGCCTGCACGGCCGTGTGCTGGGCACCCCTGAGCTGCTCGTCCGCCTGCCATTGGAGGTATTCGTGAAACGCGACCCGGGTTGCGCGCTCTTGCGCGAACGCCTCGACTTCCGGCGTGTCCGGCGCGCGAAACGGTTCCGGCCAGCGGCGCCAATCCATCATCGAGAGATCGGCACCGGCCACGAGTTGCTCCTGCAACGCCATGAAGATCGCGAACGTCCGCAGCGACGGCCCCATCTCCGCCCGGAACGCCTCGAAGGCCCGGGACCGGGCGGAGATGGGGCCGTCGCTGCGGACGTTCGCAATCTTCATGGCGTTGCAGGAGCAGCTCGTAGCCGGTGCCGATCTCTCGATGATGGATTGGCGCCGCTGGCCGGAACCGCTTCGCGCGCCGGACACGCCGGAGGTCGAGGCGTTCGCGAAAGAGCGCGCAACCCGGGTCGCGTTTCACGAATACCTCCAATG
>JAAUYH010017850.1_pt1 | contig 14851 bp, 12 predicted proteins | sample 7278061 | NCBI WGS metagenome assembly JAAUYH01 (sample SAMN14350203, study PRJNA611818) | marine sediment metagenome | isolation source: surface marine sediment (0.6m) | place: French Polynesia: Moorea | collected 2018-08
GACAAGGACGTGGATCCGGTTAATGAATTTCTCGATATTAATGGAATCAAGTTCAAGATTGTAGGCATCTACGGTGATCATGCCGGTGACAGGGAAGAAGAGCGGATATTCATTCCAATTACCACAGCACAACGTGTTTTCAATGGGGCCGATAGAATTAACAATCTGAGTTATACTCTTAAACCCGCTGCTTCCTTTGAGGAGGCTGTAGCTGCTTCAGTCCGGTTCGATGAGGGACTTAAAAAATACTTGCAGGAGGCCCATATCGTGGCTCCTGACGATCCCAGCGCGATCAATACATTCAACTCTTTACGCGAAGCGAAAAGATACTACAACCTGGTGGGTGGAATGAAGGCGTTCTTCTGGTTTGTTGGAATATGTACAATAATTGCTGGTGTGGTAGGAGTAAGTAACATTATGCTAATTGTGGTTAAAGACAGAACACGTGAAATCGGAATACGGAAGGCACTCGGGGCAAAACCCTGGTCCATTATAGCCATGATTCTCCATGAATCTATTTTCATTACGGCTATATCTGGTTTTGGCGGTTTAATATTCAGTATGGCCCTTTTAGAACTTGTTGGACCCAATATCGAGATAGAATATGTACTTAATCCTTCGGTTAATTTCAATGTAGCCATATCTACTGTATTTGTTCTGATCTTAGCCGGCACGGTAGCCGGATTTTTCCCGGCATGGAGAGCAGCCAGAATACATACAATTGAAGCACTAAAAGATGAATAAAGCCTGAGGCTGATAGTTATTATAAGATGTTTAGCAGAGATCGTTGGAAAGAAATTTTGGAAGTACTAACCACTAATTGGTTCAGAACTGTTCTTACGGCTTTCGGAGTATTTTGGGGTATCCTGATTCTCATTTTATTGTTATCGGCAGGAAAAGGCCTGGAGAATGGTATTAAAGGAGAATGGGGGGATATTGCCACCAATTCCATGTGGGTATGGACAAGGAATACCACCATGCCTTATAAAGGTCTGCCAAAAGGTCGAAGTTTTCAATACAATCTTAAGGACGTCCAAGCATTGAAGGACAATGTTCCTCAATTGCGTATAGTATCACCTCGCAATAGCCTTGGTGGGTACAGGGGGGCAAATAATGTTATAAGGGGTATCCGTACCGGCGCTTTTGGCGTATATGGAGACTTTCCATCGTTTATCGAACAGGAACCTATGGACATCATATTGGGGAGATTTATCAACGAGACCGATATCAAAGACAAAAGAAAAGTTGCAATTATTGGTGAAGGGGTTAAAAAGAGCCTGTACGATAATGACGAGGAGTTAATCGGAAGTTATATAAAGATACAAGGTGTAAACTTCATGGTGGTCGGTATGTACCGCAAGAAGAATCTGGATGGAGACGGCGAAGAGGCTCAAAACCAGATCTATATTCCATTTACCGCATTTGGACAGGCATTCAACCGTGGTGAAGATGTAGGTTCCATGATGATCACCGCAGTAGATGGAATATCAATATCTACATTAAAAGACAAGATCATAAATGTTCTAAAAGAGAATCATAAAATACATCCGGATGACCGGAGGGCTATTGGTAATTTTGACCTTTACGAAGAATTCAGCAGGGTTGAAAGCTTTTTCGGAGCGCTCAATATGATGGGCTATTTTGTAGGTATCCTTGTGTTGTTATCAGGTATCATCGGAGTGAGTAACATCATGCTCATAGTTGTAAAAGAAAGAACAAAAGAGATTGGAATACGGAGGGCCATAGGTGAAGATCCCTGGTCTATAAAAAAGCAAATATTATTAGAATCCGTATTTCTTACCATCATATCCGGAATGATGGGTATCATTGTCGGGGCCCTGGCTATATATGGAATTAATGCACTACTGGATGCCAACGGGCCGGTGGATATGTTTGTCAATCCAAGTGTTAGTTTAGGGGTAGTTTCCATTGCACTTTTGATCTTAATTGTATCAGGGCTTTTGGCAGGCTTTTTCCCTGCCCAAAGTGCTATAAAGGTTAGGCCTATTGAGGCACTTAGGACAGAATAATTTAATAAAATGAACATCAATCAATAGAATACATTAACCATGAAAAAATCGATCACTATTATCATTCTGATACTAATTGTTTTAGGCTTTGGCTTTTCAATGGTCTATCTCTATCAGAAGAATGCTGAGGACCCCGTTGTCTATGAAACAGAGAAACCTTCAAGGCAGACCATCATCAAGAAAGCAGTTGCTACAGGGAGCATATTGCCATTGGAAGAGGTGCTTATTAAACCTAATATATCAGGTGTTATTGAAGAGGTATATGTTGAGGGTGGTGACTATGTCAAAACAGGTGATTTACTGGCCAAAATCAGGGTAGTTCCAAACCTGAACTCACTTAATGATGCAAGAAATGCAATCGATGAGGCTAAGATCAACCTCGATGACCAAAGAAGAAATCTCAATAGACAAACCAGTCTTTTCGACAAAGGGGTGATCTCTAAGGTCGACTTGGAAAGGGCCGAAGTGAGTTTTGATCAGGCAAAACAAGCTTACCAGGCTGCAAATAAGAGATACGATATCGTGAGAACAGGTTCAACAAGGGGTTTGAGCAGTTCTGCAAACACTTTAATCCGGTCTACTGTAACCGGGATGGTCCTTGAGGTTCCTGTCGAGATGGGCAACCAGGTTATTGAAAGTAATAATTTCAACGAAGGCACCACTATTGCAGCCATTGCAGACGTGGAGAAAATGATCTTTGAAGGAAAAGTAGATGAATCTGAGGTAGGTAAAATAAAAGAGAACCTACCCTTGGAAATTACAGTAGGGGCACTTGAGGATCAGGTTTTTGATGCTGTTCTGGATTATATCGCTCCTAAAGGAAATGAAGAGAATGGAGCCATTCAATTTGAGATCAAAGGCACATTGACCAAAGCAGATTCAGTATTTATTAGAGCCGGATTAAGTGCTAACGCTTCCATCATCTTAGGCAGGGCCGATAGTGTACTCGCACTTAAAGAGGCACTGGTACAATTCGATCCGGATACCAAGGCACCTTTTGTTGAAGTTGCTACAGGCGACCAACAGTTTGAGCGAAGGGATGTAGAATTAGGTATCAGCGATGGTATCTACGTTGAGTTGAAATCTGGTGTGGATTCTGAAGACGAAATCAAAGTGTGGAACGCGATTGAAACTGATGACTTTGGAGGCTAGTCCCTTTTAGCTGAAATTTTGTCCTAAAATTTGTAACATTTTTACTAATAGCCAGTCCTATTACAGAGACTGAAAAATCATAACTTTTCGAAATGGCGGCAATGATAGAAATAAAAGATCTTCACAAGTCTTATCAGATGGGTAAGAATGAACTTCATGTACTGAAGGGCATAGATTTTAAAGCTGAAGAAGGAGAACTTGTAGCAATTATGGGTTCATCAGGTTCCGGTAAATCCACATTGTTGAATATCCTTGGATTACTCGATGTCGCAAATTCTGGTGAATATCGCCTTGACGGCGTTGTGATGAAGGATCTCAATGAAACCAAAGCTGCAAAATATCGCAATAAATTCCTGGGATTTGTCTTTCAGTCCTTTAATCTGATCAATTATAAGACCGCCTTGGAGAACGTTACCTTACCACTTTACTACCAGGGGATCAGCAGAAAGGAGAGACAGAAAAAAGCCATGAAATACCTCGAATTGGTAGGACTCAAAGATTGGTCCCATCATCTGCCCAATGAACTTTCTGGTGGGCAGAAGCAACGCGTTGCTATAGCAAGGGCAATGGCTGCTGAACCCAAGGTGATCTTGGCCGACGAGTTGACAGGTGCCTTGGACAGTACGACTTCCTATGAAGTGATGGACCTCATCCAGAAGATCAACGATCAGGGTAATACGATCCTGGTAGTAACGCATGAGAATGACATAGCACATATGTGCAAACGCATAATATACCTGAAAGACGGTATTATAGAGAAAGATGAAAAAATAGAGCAAGTAAGAGCTTCCGAATATGTTTAGCAGAGATACTTGGAAAGAAATATTTGAGACTATCCAGAAAAACAAACTCAGGACATTCTTGTCCGGGTTCACTGTGGCTTTGGGTATACTCATCTTTGTATCTCTTTACGGTCTCGGTAACGGCCTTATCAACACATTTGACAAATTTTTCCAGGACGATGCGACAAACACGATTTTCCTGTTTCCCGGACGGACAAGTATACCGTACAAGGGATATAAATCAGAGCGGCGAATAGAGTTTGAAAATTCGGATGTTGAGGACATCAAAAAGAATTTTGCGATGTTCCTGGATTACACTACACCCAGAATTTCCAGAAATGCGTTAGTGAAATACAAGGAGGAATCCAATAATTATCAAACGCGCGCTGTAGACTGGGCTCATCAGTATGCTGAGAAAACCATCATGATGAAGGGCCGTTACCTGAATGTCGAAGATATTAAGGGGAAAACCAAACACGCTGTTGTTGGAAGACTGGTAGAAAAGGACTTGTTTGGAAGTGAAGATGCCATGGGAAAATTTATAGATGTCGGAGGCAGTGTTTTTAAGGTCGTAGGTGTATTTCAGGACGATGGGGGTGATGACGAAGAGCGTCGTATTTACATTCCCTACACCACCAGGCAATTGATAGAAAAGAACACGGATAAAATAGACTTCTTTATTGTGGGATTTAAACCGGAGATCGGTTATGCAGGGGCCATGGCTTTGCAGAACAGTATAGAGAAGTTCATGAAGGATAAAAAATTTATAAGCCCGGACGACCGTAACGGAATTTTTATCCGGAATATAGCTGATCAGCTAAAACAAAACCAGCAATTTGCAGGAGTACTTCAGCTGATAGTAACCTTTGTGGCCATCGGGACGATTATAGCTGGAATTATAGGAATTAGCAATATTATGGTATTTGTGGTCAAAGAGCGCACCAAGGAACTTGGGATCAGAAAAGCTCTGGGTGCTACACCTAAGGCAGTTATCAGTACCATATTGCTTGAATCTGTCTTTATCACAACTATATCGGGCTTTGTTGGCATGTTCGTAGGGATTGCTCTACTCAGGTCGATCGGCGCTGATCTCGAAGAAGACTATTTTATCTTAAATCCATATATAAGTACCGGAGTGGCGATCATAGCCACCATTATGCTGATTCTTTTTGGGGCCCTTGCCGGATATGTACCCGCAAGGAGGGCAGCTCGTATTAAACCAATAATTGCGCTAAGAGACGAATAAAATGAGGTTTCTGATATTCGATAGAAATACATGGCAGGAAATTTTCGGTTCGATAAGTAAGAACAAGGTTCGAACGATAATCACCGTAATAGGCGTACTATGGGGTATCTTTATCTACATTGCTCTGGCCGGTTCGGCTAAAGGAATGGATCACGGATTTGAAAAGGCTTTTGAAACTGTAGCGCGTAACAGTATGTTCGCCTGGTCTCAAAGTACAAGTAAGCCCTATGCAGGATACAAAACGGGTAGACAACTTCAGCTAAAAGTAAGGGATGGTGAGATCCTGGCTAACAAAATCCCTGAAATAAAGTACATAGCGCCCATCAATGCTAAAGGTGTTTTTGGAGATTCAGCAGCAACTGCTGTCCGTGGACTTAAAACTGGGAGCTATGCGGTGTACGGATATATTCCGGTTTATGCCCAAATAGCCACCAAGAAGATTTATGACAATGGCCGTTTCTTCAACCAGGAAGACATGGATCAGGCCAGAAAAGTCTGTATCATCGGCGAGAGGACACAGCAAGAATTATTCGAAAAGAACGAGGATCCAATTGGCGGGTATATAAGGGTAGATGGCATTTATTTCCAGGTTATAGGCGTACACAAGTTCACCCAGACCACACCCTTCGAGAACGACGGCGACATTTTTATACCATTCTCAACTTTCAGAAAACTTTTCAATAAGGGCGATAATGTAGACTTCTTTGCCATAGCCGCAGTTGATGAGGCCGATGTGGTCCAGGTAGAGAAAGACGTGAAAGCTGTTTTACGCCAAAATCATAAGGTACATCCTGAAGATGAGCGTGCTTTTGGAGCTTTCAATCTAGGTGAGATATTCAACAAGATAATGGGTTTTTCTAATGGTATCACCTTTTTATCACTTGTGGTAGGACTGGCAACCATACTGGCAGGGGTTATCGGAATTGGGAATATACTTCTTATATCGGTCAAAGAAAGGACTAAAGAATTGGGTATTCGTAGAGCATTAGGTGCAACACCAAGAGAAGTGCGTATGCAGATCATTTTAGAATCTGTTTTCCTTACAATGATCGCAGGTGTAGTAGGAATCATTCTTGGAGCAGCTGTCTTAAGTGCAATTAATTCGGCAACTCAGGATATTGATTTTCCGTATACGAACCCGACCGTACCGATACCACTGGTAATTGGAGCCCTTTTGGTCATGGTTGTTTTGGGAACGCTGATCGGCCTAATACCTGCCCAGCGTGCCGTTAGCATAAAACCAATAGACGCTTTGCGTGAAGAATAAAAAATTGACAAACACTGACAAATAATTGAGCAATGAATAAAATAGTTAAGTACATTTTAATTGGAATACTTGGCCTGGGAGCTCTGTGGGCTGCGGCATTTTTCATAAAGTCGAATAGTCAATCGGCAATAACCTATGAGACGAAGAAACCCTTTACTTCCAATATTGAGAAGAAAACGGTTGCTACCGGGAAGGTGATTCCGAAAGACGAAGTGGAAATCAAACCGCAGATATCCGGAATCATAGATAAAATTTACCTTGATGAAGGTGTCCTGGTAAAGGCTGGTGATCTGATAGCCACTATCAAAGTAGTTCCTAATGAACAATCACTTAACCAGGCTCAGGGCAGAGTCCGAAATGCTGAATTGTCGCTTAACAACGTAAAGATAGAATACAATCGCAACAAAGCACTTTTTGATAAAGGAGTGATCTCCAGCCAGGATTTTAACAACTGGCAGTTACAATACGATCAGGCCGTTCAGGAACTTGATAATTCCCGTGCAGATTACCGGATCATCAGGTTGGGATCGGCCGGAGGATCCTCAAGTGCAAACACTTTTATCCGTGCGACTGTTGATGGTACAATACTCGAAATACCAGTGAGAGAAGGGGACCAGGTGATTATGAGTAATAATTTTAATGATGGTACAACTATAGCGGCCATTGCAGATCTGGGCAAGATGATTTTTGAAGGAAAAGTTGATGAAGGGGAAGTGGACAAGTTGGAGATCGGAATGCCTCTGGAAATAAGCCTGGGTGCAATTGAAGACAAAACTTTTGGAGCAAATCTTAAGTTCATAGCGCCAAAGGGAACTGAAGAAGCAGGAGCCGTCCAATTTAAAATAGAAGGGGATGTTGAGGTAGACAGCAGCTTTATGATCCGGGCTGGCTTTAGCGCTAATGCGTCTATGGTGCTGGAAAAGAAAGACAGTGTGATGGTAATACCTGAAGCCTTACTGCAGTTCGATAAAGAGACTGACGAACCTTATGTCGAGATTATGACTGGAGATCAGAAATTCGAAAGAAAAGATATTGAGATCGGGATATCCGATGGTGTAAATGTAGAGATAGTTTCAGGTCTTACTGAGGAAGACGAGGTAAAGGTCTGGAATAAGACTGAGCCGATAAAGAAAGGAGAAGACGAGGATGAAGAGGAAGAAGATGCCTAGAAAATAGCCGACCATTAAAAGAATATAATACAATCAAAAGACGACAAATGAAATTCAAATTATCTGTTATCCTCTTATTACTAACTTTCGGAACACTCCATGCACAATTAAAGAAGTGGACCCTGGAAGAATGCGTAACCTATGCGGTAGAAAACAACCTTACCGTTCAGCAATTTGAGTTGGATCTGGAGAACGCCAAGATCGATAGATCTGATGCAATCGGAAACCTTTTACCGGATTTAAACGGTCAACTGAATGCGCAATCAAGTACTGGTCTTTCCTTTGACCCCACTAATAACAACCCTGTTAATGTATCACAATTTACATCAACCGGTAGTGTAACCTCAGTATTGACCATCTTCGATGGCCTGCAAAATTATCATCAGCTAAACAGGGCCAAGCTCAACGCGATCGCTAATCAATACCGATTGGACGACTTGATTGACGATATTAGGCTGAATGTAGCTAATGCCTATTTACAAGTACTCTCAAACAAAGAGTCCTTGAAGACCATTCAGGCTCAATTGATAGTTACACAACAAGATATGGAACGAACCAGGGAGTTGGTCGATTCAGGGGTGGTACCTCGGGGTGATCTGCTAGAAATAGAAGCTACAGCTGCCAATCAGGAGCAACAGGTGATTAACGGAAGAAGCCTGGTGATTATCTCACGGATCAACCTGGCCCAGTTATTACAAATAACGGATTACGAAAATTTTGATGTGGCAGACGAGGATTTTGACGTACCGCCAAGTGATATCCTGAACAATTCACCAAAGACAATTTTTGCCAAGGCGATGACTTTCAGGAATGATATCAAATTCTCCGAGGCTAACGTTGAATTGGCTGAAAAAGATCTTAAGATTTCAAAAGGGGCAGCATATCCTACATTAAGTGCGTTCATAAACTATAACACCAGATACTCAGATCAGTTTCTCGATCCTATTACTGGAGATTTAATACCCTTTAAAGATCAGCTCTGGATCAACGATGGTATTTCATTTGGAGGTCAGATCAACATTCCTGTATTGAATGGCTTTAATACAAAAAACAATATTAAGCGATCTCAAATTCAATTGGAACAAGCCAAATTACAGTTCGAACAAGACAAACTCGACCTGGAGAATACCATAAACCAGGCCTATGTAGATGTGGAGACTTTCGGTAAAGCATATGAAGCTGCACAGAAGACTCTCGATGCCAGGCAGCTAGCCCTGGATTACGCCAAGGAGCGCTACGATGTCGGGCTTATGAACGCATTTGATTACGGTCAGGCTCAGGCACGGCTCGATGATGCTGCCGCTGAAGTGATTCGTACCAAATACGAATATATATTCCGCATTAAGATCCTCGAGTTCTATTTTGGCTTACCGATTGTTTTAAACTAAGCTATATTTGTGGCCGTTATGGCCATCATTCTAAATCTTGAAACTGCCAGTACCAATTGCTCTGTCAGTATTGCCGATAAGGGGCAACTCATTTCCTTGGTTGAAGAGAACAGCCCCAAATACTCCCATTCTGAGCAGCTACATTTGTTTATAGATCAAAGTATTCGGAAAGCTGGTATTTCCTTTGAACAATTGGATGCAGTTGCAGTCAGTAAAGGACCAGGGTCATATACCGGCTTGCGCATTGGGGTATCAGCGGCAAAAGGCCTCTGTTATGCTCTGGATATTCCTTTGATCTCAGTAGGAACACTTAAGAGCTTGGCCCATTCGGTTTCCGTAGATAAAGGAGTAATAATTCCAATGCTGGATGCGAGGCGCATGGAAGTATATGCGGCCGTTTTTGATAGTGATCACCGCGAACTAAGAAAAACCTGGGCCGAAATCATTACACCTAATTCATTTGAAGAATACTATACTGGTCAACCCGTTTATCTTGTTGGTAGCGGGGCCGAGAAATGTAAGGAGGTATTAACGAATCCAAATATAAAATTCGATCCTTCTGTTGTACCAACAGCTAAAACCCTGGCCAATCTCTCCTTTAAAAAATACCAGGCAAAACAGTTCGAAAACACTGCATATTTTGAACCCTTCTACTTAAAGGATTTTATAGTTACTAAAGCCAAATAACAACCAGCACGCTTATGAGTTAAGGTATTCAGATGACGACTACTTATTTGTAGTATGTACGTCCAATTGAGGGAATGGAATCTCTATACCCTTCTCGTCAAATCTGTTCTTAAGCGTCTCCATAGTGTCGAAATGTGCTGGCCAGAATACATCGTTGTTGGCCCAGTAGCGCAATGAAAGTATCACAGCACTGTCTGCGAGCGTATCCACATATACCTCGGGCGCTGGGTCCTTCAAAATATTTTCATTTTCAGCACATAGATCGAGCAGAATACTCTTAGCCAGTTTGATATCCGATCCATAGCTAATACCGACATCGATTTTATCCCTCCTGGTACTCTCGGCGTTATAATTGACGATATTGTTGTTAGAAAGTGGTCCGTTAGGGATAATAGCCACCTGATTTCCAAAAGTTGTCAATTTTGTCGTGAAAATTGAGATTTCCTTGACAGTACCATCGATACCTTGGGCCGAAATAAAATCACCTATTTTAAAAGGTTTAAATACAAAGATCAAAATGCCGCCGGCAAAATTGGATAGTGAACCTTGCAGTGCAAGCCCGATCGCTATTCCAGCGGAAGCCAGCACAGCCACTAACGATGAGGTTTTTACACCCAATTGCGTAATTACTAGCACAATGAGAATTACTTTTAAGCTGATCCTGATCAGGCTGTACAAAAAAGACTCCAGCGTAGGATCGTAGTCTTTCCGATCAAAATACCTTCGGAGAAATCGGGTGATGATACCAATGATCCATAAGCCGACAAGCAGTATCACCGTGGCCATGACCAGGTCGGGTACTATACTCCAAAACCAATCAATTGCATTATCAATGTGCTGTTGGTAATTGGTGAGTTTTTCCATAGCTAAGGTAATTTTATCGGAACAAATTTATAGAAGAACAGCAAGTTTTCCCAGTGGTTTCTATTTTTGAATGTAGTCATTATGTTGAAGCTGACTAAGCGCTTCGGATGCATCCTCCACAGGAAGTTTGCAACTTCCTTGAAGGCAGATATATATCAGTGTTTTAGATTCAGAATTTCTGTTCTTTAAGATGTCGATCTCCCCTTCGTTCAATGTCCCTGCAAAAACAGCATTGGGAAGGTAGTTCGACTGCAGTGTTGCCCGTACATCCAGAAAGCCTTCACCGACGATCGCTACTTCATAGTAAGGAAGTTTACTGTACAAGTAGGCATGCATCCAATTTCCATGACTCTCCGGATGTTTCACCGTTCTTTCCTGCATTTGGGAGATCATCTTTTGTGCTTTCTCATCGTATTCCGTATCCATAAACAATCTGGAAAGCTTTATTAAGTTCTGGCACATCATTGAATTAGACGAAGGTATCACGTTGTCACCTGTTTCCAGGGTTCTCCGAATGATATAATCATCATTTTCTGAAGTGAAGTAAAAGAGTCCACTGACTCGATCATAGTAATTGCTTAGACAGTACTCACTTAAGTCCTTGGCCTTCTCCAGCCATTTGTATTGAAACGTCACCTCATACAGACCGATAAACCCATCAATTATAGCGGCGTAGTCTTCCAAATAGCCTGATATTGTGCTATTACCATCCTTGTAACTGTGATAGATCCGACCATCATTTAAGAGGAAATTCTTTGATATGAATTCAGCATTTCTGATTGCCATCTCCAGGTAAATATCCTTTCCCAAATAGCGGTAGGCATCTGTAAGACCTTTGAGCATAAGGCCATTCCACGAACAGAGGATTTTATCGTCAAGCCTGGGTCGGGGTCTTGTTTCCCGCGCTTCCAACAGAATCTTATGAGACGAACCAATCTTTTGTTTCACCTCTTCCTCTTCTAATTGGTGTTTAGAAGCAATTTCAGATACTGAACGGTCCTGTATCAATACGTAATTGTCGTGCTCCCAAAGGCCGTAGCTGTTGATATTGTAAAAATCTTTGAACAGATCAAAATCATCACCGAGAAGTTCCTCCAGTTCTGCCTTTTTCCATACATAAAATGCGCCTTCTTCCAGATCTCCTTTCTCATTATTGCTATCTGCATCCAGTGACGAGTAGAACCCACCTTCCTTGTTCATCAATTCGCGCTTAGCGAATTCGATGATACGATCTACAACTTCCGCGTACAGATCGTTTTTACCCTGGCCATAGGCTTTGGCATAGACACTGGTTAGCAATGCATTGTCATACAACATTTTTTCAAAATGAGGCACATGCCATTTTGTATCCACGGAATAGCGTGCAAATCCTCCTCCGACATGGTCAAACACACCACCGTAAGCCATTTTAGTCAGGGTAAGATCAACATATTCGTTAATAGTTTGGTCTCTGGTTGCAATGGAATAGTGAAGCAAGAAGTCCAGATTTCCTGGCATCATAAACTTGGGTGCCCGATTATAACCGCCCATTTTGGTATCAAAGTACTTGTACCATCTTCTGACCACAGCGTTTAATTCGTCTAAGGATAGTAATTCTGAACTGGGATCATTTTCAATGAGATTGATCTTCTGTAGACCTCCGGTCAACTGTTCGGCGTACTCAATAAGCTTTTGTGGGTTTTTGCGATACATTTCTGCAATTTGCTCAAGAATCCGCACCCACTGCTCCTTCTTCACATAAGTTGCTCCCCAAAAAGGACGTCCATCTGGCAGAGCAACTATATTAAGAGGCCATCCTCCATGCCCGGTCATCATCTGAAGTGCATCCATATAAATATGATCTATGTCTGGCCTTTCTTCACGGTCCACCTTTATGTTTATAAAATGGTCGTTCATGGTTTTGGCAACCTCTTCATTCTCAAAACATTCCTCTTCCATTACATGGCACCAATGACAAGCGGCATATCCAATACTAATAACTATAAGCTTATCCTCTTTTTCTGCTTTTTCCAATATCTCAGGCTTCCAGGGATACCAGTTTACCGGATTGTGGGCGTGTTGTAATAGATAAGGACTCGTTTCATTTATCAAGTCATTGGGAAACCTATGTGTCATTGTCTCAGGATTTTGTGAATAAGCGGCCAGTCCAACAATTAAGATCTTTAATGAAAGAAGTAATTTCATCTTTCGTTGGGAATAACAACTTAAAGAAAAAGCGCCAACCGGCGCTTTCAAAATTTCATGAGTATAGATCAGACAACTTCAAAAGTGATCTTGACATTTACCCGATATTCGGCAATCTTACCATTGTCAACTGTGGCACTTTGTTCGCTGATGTAAACAGACCGAATATTGTTCACCGATTTAGCAGCTTGTGCTACTGCTTTCTGTGCGGCATCTTGCCAGCTTTCAGTTGAGTTTGCCAGAATTTCAATTACTTTTAGTACAGACATAGTCAATGGATTTATAGGTTCAGCTTAAAGGTATGGAATCTTGCCCTAATTTAAGACTGAAGCCCACAAAATCATCCATTTAAAGCTACTACTTCATGTACTTTATCTCCAAGCATGTTTTTTAACATGGTTTCAATACCATTTCTAAGAGTATAAGTCGAGGAAGGGCAACCGCTACATGCGCCTTGCAGGATTACATTAACGGTCTTACTTTTACTTTCATAGGACTGGAACAGGATATTACCTCCGTCACTGGCTACCGCTGGCCTCACATATTCATCAAGGATGGTGATTATTTGTTTCGAAGTCTCATCCAAATCACCGTGATCAATTTTTTTGTTTGCCTCTCGTTTACCAACTTCTATAGCCTCATCAGAAACTACTTTGCGGCCGGTGGATAAAAAATCCCGTATTAATTCACGAAGTTCCATAGTAATGTCTTCCCAGGACGTCAGTTCGTGTTTGGTGACAGAGATATAGTTCTCATCCATAAATATTCCTTGAACAAAGGGCAATTGAAACAATTTTGAGGCCAGTTCGGAGTCCTGTGCTTCATCGATGTTCTTAAATTCAAACATACCTGGGACCAGTTTCCTGTTGGCAACGAATTTCATAACCGATGGGTTTGGAGTGACCTCAGCATAGACAGTTGTGGCGATTATTGTAGAACGTTTTTCTTCAAGTACTACAGGAGACCCCGAATTTAGATACTCTACCAATTGTTGTGCTACTTCATCTTTAACATCATTCCACTCTACGATATCATATCGCTCGAGAGCGATGAAATTGCCCGATATGTATACAGTTTTTATAAATGGGAGATAAAATAATTGCTGTGCAAGTGGTGAATTTTTAGCCTCGTCAATGTTCTTATATTCATAATTTTGACCTTCAACAAGGAAATGATTGCTTTCAAATTTTAGAATTGAAGGCTTATTTGTCTCAATCACTGTGATAAAATACTCTTTCATAGGCATAAATTTTGGCTAAAATACAACCAAATTACCAGCTTACCGCAATATAATAATGTAGTGTTTCGGCCGTTATACATTATATTCGAGCGTAACAGTAACAATTACCACTATCTTATAGATGAAAAAACATCTGCTCTTTCTTATTTCCCTCCTTTGTTTTAATCTGTCAAGTATGGCCCAAGAAGGGCTTCCGGTATATTTTGACTACCTGGCGGATAATTATTACCTCGTGCACCCTTCAATGGCCGGTATTGGTATGGGAGGTAAGATAAGATTGACGGCCAGAATGCAGTGGTTCAGCGTAGACGAAGCTCCAAATCTGCAAACATTAAGCGCAAATTATAGAATAACAGATACTCGAAGTGGGGTAGGTGCGATAATTTTTAACGATGCTAATGGCTATCATTCGCAAACTGGACTTAAATTATCTTATGCTCATCACCTGCCTTTTGGTGAGGACATAAGGGTCCTTAATCAACTATCATTGGGACTCAGCGCAGGTTTTATTCAAAGCCGTTTAGATGAATCGGAATTTGTATCAGTGATCCCCGATCCTATTATTACAGGAACCGACAACAACGTGGGCTATTTTAATGTCGATGTTGGTGCTTCTTACAATTTTATGGAATTCTACACGCATTTTACAGTACTGAACCTACTTGGCAGTGGTCGCGATCTCTATACTGCTATTGAATTTGATAATCTTAGACGGTACGTTTTACAGGTGGGATATATTTTCGGTAAAAGCGAATGGCGGGTAGAACCATCAGTTCTGTTCCAGTTAACAGAGTTTACCGAGGAGGAAACAGTTGATTTTAATGCCAAGGTATATAAGGATA
>JAAUYH010004926.1_pt1 | contig 14850 bp, 6 predicted proteins | sample 7278061 | NCBI WGS metagenome assembly JAAUYH01 (sample SAMN14350203, study PRJNA611818) | marine sediment metagenome | isolation source: surface marine sediment (0.6m) | place: French Polynesia: Moorea | collected 2018-08
TAATACGACTAATTCTTTCAAAATCAATCAATTCAGCGTTTGCTGGAAAAATATTGAAACTTCCATTGATTTCCTATTTCTTGATTTCACACTCCTGCGTTCTCAATAGAATATTTCGAACGAAAGAACTTCGATAGGTCTCACGAAGTTCCGCTATTCACCGGGAAACAATATTAACTATAAGCAGAACCTAGCGTACGAATAGACTTCATGATGGCAAAAAGTTCAGGAGAGCGACTTGCTGAATCTCAAATGATTTTGTTCATCAACTGATGCTGCTCATTAACATTTCGCTCTAAAGTTTCAGATGTTTTTCAGCCAATACTACATTGATCTTTTCATTCGTATTTTCAGTTGATCACAGCTACAAGATTGAAACTTCGTAGAATACAGTATTTTAACCGCGTCATGAGGTTAGGTAAGGAATTGAACAACTAATTTAATGTTTGGCAAGGGAAAAGAATTTATGCGTAGAAAAGTCAAGCACTTCCCGAAAGAATCTCGCTATAAATCAGTAAAGAGGCGGAATCAAGTTGGCTACCTTAAAAATTGTGCTGCCCTGTGTCAACATACAACGACCCTTGATTTCTTCTGATTAGTACTAATTAATAAATACGCAACGGTTACTCTCAAAGCGAGAGCTCCGATCGGTCTTAAAACTTGATTTCAAGTAGAAATGCAAAGTAGGGGGCCTAACAAGTGTATTTCTCTCTCAACTTGTACACTTCGTAGCACTATAAAAAAAGTAAGGAAATCAAATCAGTGCTCATACGTCATTTTCAGACTAGTAGATTTAAGATCTGATGAAATAATTCTTAGAAGTGCAGTGTATAACGAGTAACAACGATTTCAGGGAATATTGCCTTTATGTAGAGATCGAAGCAAAATGAGGCAAAAATATTTAGTTCGTCGATCTACTTAATTTTCCTGTGTACGCTACTTTTGATTTGGAAAGAGTCAAGTTCCCAATGATTTTCGATTCTACTAATCTAGATTTTCTTATCCATAGAATTATATCTATTTTCCGTTTCCGTTAACAATGCCTCGCCTAACGTCTGTTGTCAGAAACTAGGGAACAACTGATCCAGACTTGAATCTATCGTTCTCTAAGGGATTCAAACTTTGTTCAGATTGGTTTATACATCAATCCGAAGTTTTGTACTACAAAAGAAGCTTCTTACCTTTGAAATTCCTATTCGTGTGTGTTTCAGCCCAGCTTTATCAAAGATGATGGAAATCTAATTGGAGATTCTTCTATGATTCTAACAAGATATTCTGGTATAAGTGTCCTACCTTGAACGCCATGATTTTGTCAACTACAATCATTTGCGTTCCAAATCATTATGCCATTTCCGTTTTCATGTTTTTTTCTCGAGGTGGGTAAACTTAAGTTAGTCCTGCAACACTGCCTGATTACATCCAGGATGAATTCTACCTCAATCAATTCATAGAAGGCCTTGAAGCCATTCCGAACACAACTTTTATCAAAATAATTTCACCACTTGGAAAATATTCTACTTGATTAAACTTTTTATTGCAAAATAGCATAGGTAACATAGGGAACGCATTTTCGTAGTCTTACACCAACAATGCAGATGTTTTTTCTACCAGGTCTTTGTTGGAATACATTATGCATTCATTCCTTCCATTTTGAGGTAGATATGGGTGTTGACCTAATTTGTTGTGGACTTGTGTCCGTTTTGACATTTCTTACGCAGAATGAATTTATATCTCAAGAACGAAACTATGAATTCATTCGCTCGATGTAGAATCCAGGGCTGAATGTAACATTCTCAAATATCTCCAGTTTCTTTATTTTGTTTCACGGTCTGTAAGCAACATGTAACCAGACTCAAGATGGAATTTAATAAAAGAGATAGCGCAGAATTGGTAGTATATAGCTTTTCCGATACAATCCATGTCGGATAAGAAGCGTAACATGTTTCTGTCCATTTGCCCGTTACAAAATAGCAGGATAGAGTTACGGCCCGCAAATGGACCATTGAGATTTGTTTCAATGTAGTATACTGCTTCAACGATAGCCGCAACGAAAGATTCATCCGTCAATTTTTGTCATAGTTAGTTTTGAGACAATAACGCGAGATAAATATTTCTAGTTCTATTAGTTCGTTAGTTTCGTATTCAGAAGTTGTTCTTCAGCCATGCGCCAACCAATTTATAGAAATGCTTAGGGTTGTGTTTGTTCAAGGGCGCAGAAAGTAGTGCTTGCGCTTTTTCTCGAAATTGATAGTTTTGTTCAATCATTTTTTGTGATGCAATTGTTAATTCGGCTATTACAAGTTACATTGTTTCAGGTGATTCTATGATTTCCTTGCCTCTCACTGGCATTCCTGTTCTGAGTGAGCACTTGGATAATGGCTGTAGGTTCGGTGGTTCAGCACTAGTCAGAACTGTAACTATACGTAGAGAATAGCCCAGTTCCCTAGTACTTTTGGGGACCTGTCAGGCATGTGCGCTTTGTCGAAAACTTTTTAGAATGAGCTTCTTTGAGCGTTTTGCTGCATTTAATTTCTTCTAATTGAAGTACCAATCGCCCATAAAAACAAATGCTCTGGCCTCGAACTTCATGTTTCTCTGGAAATTCTCGAATGGATTGCAGATCATCCGAAACAGTGAGGTGCCATTGCGGCTCGTTCGGTACCTCTCATTATTCACCAAGAGAGGTGTATTTTTCGTGGATAGCTCTTTCCTGGTTTTCGTTTTTCCATTGTCGAGCTGATTTTGGATCTGCTAGTAAGCAGATACAAGTTTCTCTAGGGTTATTGTGTGACTTTTGAATCAAATATTGTATCTAGGGAGCCTCTGAAGTTCAATCACAGCCAGACTAGGAGTTTTTATTTTCGTAGCGGGTAGTGTTTTTGATGTATGCTGCCGGACAGCAGTTGTTCGAAATGGGAATGAAGGAATTATAGTACTACGAGAAAGAATCAGGCGCAGCATGATTAGATGTGTTCATCATTTTAAGAATTAAAGCAGCTGTTTGGTACTTGTTTACCCCTTCAAATTCGCAGTTCTCCTTCAAAGTCCTGGGAAAACGGTGAAATGTTGAGTAATTACACTTAAAAAATGCTGAAGAACTGAAAGAGGCAGGGGAAAGGCCTATGCTGATATAATTGATGAAATTCACGTTGGTTGCTGTATAAGTCCATATAGACTAGATAGGTCATGTTAAGAAAAATTGAAATTGTTTGACTTATCGTTGGATAACAACAAAAACAATCTAGAGTTCAAGAGAAGTATGGAATAGAGCTTAATATTATATTCAATACTGATGGTGTTGAGCAAAATATTCTTCAATAGGAAATGGATGCATGTACCAAAATTGAACTGACAGAGAACTAATGTAGGACAGAAGGACTTGATTTCATCGTTCTTCTAGCTTCCAAATAGATGGTCGCGACAGTTGAATTTGATTGGATACGCGAAGTCCATTTTGCTTCTTGATGCAGGTACTAAAGTGAGTACGGCCCACTTCATAAGTTGCTATAACTTCTGATCTCTGAACTCTGCTGAAATTGCAATTGACTTAGACTATTATATGATTGCACAACAGAAGCAGCGCATATCAAAGTTAAGTATAAAGCGTAGAATTGTTGCACTAAACATTGCGCAGGAGTAATCTTTGCCGCGCGTTACTGTAAAAGAAAGATGAAGAACTTTAACACCATCCACACATCGATTGTAATTTTGTAATTTTAACGTTTCATTTGCTTCTATTATAATAGTTATGCAGCATAAGACGTGTTTTCCTTATAACAGGTCGAATTAATTAACGCTGTAAGTAATATTGGGTAGCGTAAGAATTCATTGATTTTTTAACTTTGACATCTCATTGCACTATTTGCAACTGGCAGGTCGTCGTATTTTTTGGCTCTCGCCACTCAGCACTGGCATATAGAAGAGATTATTCAAGGAGAAAATGTACCTCCTGCTGTTCAGTGGAATAATATCTGACGTACAATGGTTTGCAAGTCCTGCTCATTGGTCAGGGAAAGGATACAGCGTTTTGTTTGAAAGAATCTCTGCCGTAATAGGTGAATCAGATACATATCCGTGGTCAAAAGCCACTTCTTTTCGATTTTTTCTCCTTTCCGCGGTTTCTACTCCCTGTACGGCCTTTCCTGCTCCTTTTATTGATACGAAGAAAGTCAGAAAGATAGCCACGACTTTTTTGTAAAATCGCTATGAATATCGAGTTATCTGCTTGCATTTAGCCGGAAGAGCGGAATTTTATGTAATTGAAATGAGTGGAACTGCCGTGAGCATTTTAGTCGCTGTAGAGAGACCTACATACGGTTCCAAGCAGCAGCAGTCGCAGCATCCATGCAGAAAATTGTCTTCAAGCCTTGTTCAAGACAAAAAAGTGTGCATGGACTGGGAATTACGAACAAATTATCGCCGACGTCTATGAATGCTTAGAAAAGTGTAGAGCAGGGTATATTTTCTCAATATGCCGCTGCAGTGACTCAGTTAATAAACGGAACTGCTATCTTGTCAAAAAACGCGGTGATAAAACCAAAACTACCTACTTTGGCCCTATTATGGCAGACGAAACAATGAATCTACACATCAAAGGATTCCTTGAAGTGGAGAAACAAACGCGTTCTATGTTTATACTGCAGGGTACGAACTCTTTGCCAAACGCAATTGAATTATGATGGACATCGGAGCGAGTTCTCAGACTACTAACTTTCTTGTTTTTCGTGAGGTGGTGTAACATATAGTAAAATTCAAGTAACGATGCAAGTTCAAAGAAGATTAACTTACTTTCTCAGTACTCTTGTATGGGATGAAGGAAATAACCGAAGTGGGTTAAGTTGCGGTGTGCCTTATGTCTAAGAATAAGCTACCTACTTCGTAATATATTTGAGCGCAAGAAGTCTTTCAACACCGCTCAAAATTGATTCATAATAACCTTACATAAGGTAGATTATCGATTTTTAATTTTCTGTTGTTGAATACTTGAAGAAAGAGCCCTGATAACACGAATATATTGCAGATAATTGATTGTAAAATCGGATAAATATTATCTAGTGTTGTGAGCCGGATACAGCGTATAATTGAAAGAGCAATCCGACAAATGTGCTCTCTCTCTCTACGTCGGTATTTTCACCATTTACAAATTTCAACTTCTTCAAACAATACAGCAGTGGAAAAATCCAAAATCAATCAATTTATTTATTTTTGTGTCTTCGTCTCTATGTTCTTCAATTTTTATCTAATTTTCACAAACTACAGTGTAGTATAGGTCCTATAATGTAACATTAAGGAAGAAGAAAATTCATTTTCGTCATGCCTGACGAGCAATAATCAATTACCTATTATGAGATTTCCATTGTTTCCGATCAACAGCGATACTGTCAGTTTTTACATTGTAGTTCCGCTGCAGGGCCTACTATTAGAGTTTCACCGGTTTCACTATTCCAAAACGTTTGATCTCGATCCTTTGACTCTGCAGTAAGACTGAAGGCACTGTGCTTTAGACATATGAAGCACTCTGTTCAACTTTCTTGTATACCATTTGATGAGAGAACTGCACATGTTCACCAGGCTGTCGAAGTGCATTCAATGCACTGTCATGCAACGTCATCTATGATGACTCGCGAACTATGAGGGCTTTTGATTCACAAGCATGCATTGACGTGCGATGGGATCTGTATGACTGGCGAAACTATTTCTAGAACGTCATAAGTAGGATAGCAACTGAATGAGTAAAGGAGAACAACGATTTACGAATTAATACTTTACCCACCTACTTCACGCCAGATCTACTACATTTGAATCCAGGTTCAGATGCATCTCACAGCAGTGTGCCTACCGATTGCAACGTCGTTTGCTCTGGAAAAAGTGTTTAGCTCAATCCAGAGGCTCGCACGTTTCAGCATCACCCTTCCCTCTAGATTAGATTCATACTCGCCGGTATTTTGGAGCTAGCGATGGAACTATGTCGTTTCGAGTTCGCTAGATACAGATAAATAATCTATTTGTTATCAATGGCCCGAAATATAGTAATAATTTCAAGATAAAGTATTTTTCATACATTTCTTAAAAGACGAAAACAAAATAACCCAAATATATCTATTGCTGATCATTTGATTCACTTCCGTCTTCTATTTATGTCGAAAAAAGTGTGATGCATGATCTCTTTTTCAGAGAAAAACTATAGCTCGTTGGAAATCTGCGGTTCCTTTCAAACTACTTTTAAAAATTGGATTACTGGAAATGCACCCACGAGACTCGATACAGATCTTCGTCTCTGGCACGAATCTACAAATCATCAATTATCTAGATTGGAGTGGTTACGCGAAAAGTGTAAGAGTTAAAACATTCAATACAGTTGCTGGATTATTTCGATTGTACCTGAAATCGCTGATCTAGTTAAAAGATCAGATACAACTATGAGTAAAGAAACCCATCAAAATTTCGGTCCGGTATAATGTAATAGTGCCTGTTTGACACAAGAAAGCAAACCAATCATTGAGGGAAATAAATGGTCTAGGTACTTGTATTCGAGAATTTCGTACCAAACATTAGGAAAAGGATTTTGATTGAAATTAATGAAATGAATTGCAAATCATTAATTCCGATAATTGAAAAATTTTTTCTTCAGGCCGATAATTTTGTTATTTCTCTGTCCCGATCAGCGAAATATATCGAAGCGCTTTCATTCGACCACCTTTTGCACAAAGAAGTGTTTGAAAACTATTGTGTGGCTAACATAGAAAACTCGTGCAGAATTCGGAGTCGAGATTGGGATATCCCTTGAATCATTGCTTATGGATTTTTCCTATTTTTTTATCGTGTATAGCTGTTTCTCTATGTTGTTTACATGCACTGCAGTTTTCTAGATTTTCAAATGAATATACGGAGTTTCGGATAAAAAAAACTGCTGAATGTGTTTCTTTCCGCCATAAGGCTTCGAATTAAAGCGTTATTGTTGCTCAAAGCGCTTATATACCTCCATAGAATAGCAAAATAGGTTTTGAACTGAACTTGAAGTATGTGGCTCAATCGAGTATGCAGAATTGCGTATATTTCTTGTATCACTTTTTCATTCTTTTTTCTTTATTGAACAAAACTTATACCAGGAATGATTAGGTATGAAGCACTTCAATAAAAATTGCGATGATAATTTTCGAGCTCTATGAAACTTTAGTGTTCAAAAATCTTCTGAAAAACCCACACATGTTTCGCATTCATTTTCATAAGCAAGTCAATAAGCTATCGTATTGATATTATGACAGTGTAGTGCATTTCGGCTAGAAGATTTAGCCAAAAAATGTCATCCCACCCTTGATAACTTTTTCTTCTCCTTAAACTTAGCTTTATTGGGCATGTTCTGGTTCAAAGACAAAACAAAGAGAATAATTAGTGGATAAATATAGTAACTTAGGGTAGAAATAGTGTACAAATATATCTTTCCCTGAGTTTTGTGGAATGGTTGATTGTTGAGCATCATTTATTGAATAATGAAATTTTTCTTTATGTGGCTGAGTAAGATGCTGCAAATGCGAAATTGATTATTCTCCTTTATAGTCTTCAGTCCTATGAAATTGAAGATTCATTTTGAACAGCACTATAGTATAGATCACTGCTACGCAGAATTTTGTTGCTATCAAAGACTGTTTCGAGTATGTGTTTCAGATTTTTTCCTTTCAAATTTGACCTAGGAAACAAGTTTTAATTGTGATGCATTCTGATCATACTAGCTTCGCTATCAAGATATGACTCGATGCAAAACAGAAGAGCTCTCGAATTTGCATCAGATTTAGAATTGAACATCTGGTTTGGTTTCTTAAGTAGCATTATTTTCTAGGTCTCTAACGCAAATAACAGATTTATCAATTCCCTGACCTTAAAAAATTTTATGCGGATCAATACAAACTCAACCTCGAGCAGGCCTTTCTCTAAAACGTATTTCAGTAAAACATGGCAGATGCACTTTGAATACTTTCTCTTAATTTCGATTTCTTGGAATTCACATTGCATCTACAACAAGCTCAGCAAATACTTTGAATATTAAAATTTCTAGCTGCTTCTGGGCCTGAATCTTTATCTTATTCGAAATCTCCAATTTCAGTAAAGCTAGTTCATGGTTCATAGAACTTTCTGAATAAGAATTGTCTGAGAAATTGTACGAAGAGTATGGTTCAATGCCCTAGAACCAAAACAGAAGGCTTCAGTGCACATTGAATGATGGTAATACCAGAAATTTCAATGCATTTTGGATAATCTTCGATCGGTACCTTTTCAGTTTGGAAATGGGCCATAGACACAACCAAAACGCCAAAAGTGAAAAAGTGACTTCTTCTGTGAAAATAATCGTGCTCCTGAAAATAGAGTGCTCATTTTAGCATGACTAAGCTGTGAAAAGCGTGTCGTAAGTTTTCTCTATGATATTAGTACAGATCTGGAGATCATCGGTTTCTTTTTCATCAGTACCTTACCCCTTCCGGTTTGGAGACTAAATACCTAAAATAACTGAACTTGCTGCGTGGTTGTCCTGGTTTTTCTAATGTTGGAATAGTTGTGTCGAACTTGGACACCGTCGCAAGCATTCTGACCAAGGTTGATATAGTTGCCCTTCTGACAGGTAGCTGTCAAGCCACAATAATCAGCCTCGATGGCCTAAACTGGACGACACTGCTCAAAAGTCTACATGAAACAGTACGTAATGTCTGAACCGGAAAGAGTGTAATCCGCCATTTCTTACATATGAGTGCAATAATTTTCCGGGAATGCTGAAGGCTTTTTATAGGAAAAATGACTTCATGAGATCTTACTTTTAGTCTTTTTTACCAGTCAAATTGTTTCCAACGCGTAGCTGTCTTTCAAAACGGTCTGCGGAAACTCATTTAGAAATGTTTTTAGAAAAAGAGTTGCTTCCAACACTATCACACAAAAGACCAAATTATCTGTACAGGCTCGCAGTGCATGCACGGCAACTAAACCCATAAAAGATTGCTTCGCTTTGGGTCCAACTCCAGCATCAACACTTCACCTCGCAGGAGAATTTTTGCCGAGCGTAAGAAATCCAACAGTACTACCATCCAAACGATAGTTCCGCTGGGTTCTGAGACCACAACAGACTCATCGTCAGTCGATTAATGTAGAACATTGGTTTTGTCGATTAGCACACACGCATGCTTAATAACAATTCTACCAACGAATTTCCTTCTGAAACCAGATTTTCCTCCTTAGCTTTCGCCTACGTTTGCAGAAAATTGGGTATTGCCGCTCGATATTTCATCGATCAAGCATTCATACCGGTCTTAAGTATTGTAACAGTCGTTCGATACCCAGCTAGTGTATCTTAGTGGATTTATCGAGATTCTGACTCAATGTAAAGACTCTCGCAGAAATATTCGGACCTGTTTTCAGACGTTTTGGTGCAAATACCACAAATTATAGTTCGGTAATCAAATTCACCCGCACTATGATCAACATCTCTCGAATTCAAATCCACAGAACGGTTGATTGGATGTTGTCGCCATTTTATGACACAATCTTCGTCTTGCCCAGCAGCTCTTCCATCCATTTTGTTTGTCGTTGTAGAAGTCATTTTCATCATGCTAAATTAAGTCGATACCCAGAAACTGTGATGGTTTCACTATGTATTTTGTTTCCAGCGTTTGAATTGCGAGATTTGACAACTCACTAAACTTCTTTGCTCGGAACCCGTTTGCGAAATTTCGTCGGCATAATACATTACGCCCGTTTCGCCCTCGATAAATTCAAATGGACCGTTTCGCATCTCGGTTAATCCAGACGACTTTAGATATACCGCCAATAATTAATTACATGCCTTTGGTGTCTAGGGATATTATTGGAGGCCGCTTCTAACCCATCTTACTGTTCTTCGACCTTTTTCGCCGTGGTAAATGTGTCTAAGAAATTCTGTTCACAAGCAAGTCATAGAATTCTGTTTAGCGAATCATCTGTTTACTTTGTGCATATATTGCCTCGAATATTTCCACTAATTTCAAATGAATAGGCTTCATTTTCTATGACTCACTGTCAGTAGCTATGTCTGAATTCGGAACACTATATCTTGCAAAATATGTTCAGAAACACAACCTATCATTCAGAACTGCTATTTTCATAGGTTTAGCTTCAATTTTAAGACTTGTAACTCACTTGTGCCTATTCGTCTGGCAAGTATACTTTTCCTGTGTCGAGAAGTCTTTCGAAGAAAATTGCTTATTCGATGCCGATGAGAGTTGGCGCTATTCATCAAACGGAACACGATAATTGGATTCAATGACCCAACTGAAGATTAAAAAGATATACAAAACGAGCGAAATCTGTCTGATCAAATAATCTTTCCTATTTCTAGAGACGATTCATTAATCCTCTTGAAATTGATGAACAACCTGCATAAACATGACCGAGATTATTTTCTTTTCTCCTAGCTTGACTAGTGCCGTTGTTTGGTTCCATTCACCCTTTAAGCGCTAGAAACAGAATGTGCAAAATATAAGGCTGAATTTCGATATTTTCGATTCAACATTTCAATGGAAGATAATTTCGAACTTTCGAAAATCAAAGATTAGCAACACAAGTATTGCGTAACATACAGTTCTGCACGTAATATCCTACTATCTTCCATAGTTCATATCCTTTCACTTTTTTGACTTTGTATAAGTTTTATTTTTCATTTGTTTCAGCTTTCCCTTTTTCATTCTAGCTTAGTATCATTTTCCGTAATACCAGCAGCCTGAGCAACTTAGAGCTCACCGTTCATATCAGCTTTGGTCCTATCATTTTGGTTCTTCAGTACTGTGTGGTTCTATTCAGGGCTGTGTTGTAGACCAAACGCAACTGCCCTAAGAATAATATCCCATCATACTTTGTACGGAACTCGTCAACTCTAGATCAACAACTCCTCGTTTTTGCATGCTCTACAGTAGCCTCAACAGTTAGAGAACGCAAAAAGAGACGATAAAGAGCCTTTTTAGCCAGCGATATCCGCTTCGGATGTATTTTCGCCGTTCAAACTAAGAACAGTGACTGACAAAGCCTACTTATATTCTAATATGCGCGGTGAATGGCTCGAAGATTTGTTCGTACGAATGCTTGTTCCTACTTCAGAATTCAAAAATTGTTCATTCAACTTCTTGTTCTGTATTTTACTACACATCCAAGTCAAGAATTAGGGCATCAGAGCTAAAAAGGTGTGCGGATATCGCACTTTGTTGGAAGATCGTTCCTGTTGTGGTTGTAGAAGACACGAGCAATTACGATTGACGAATAAATGGCATGCATACTAAACATAGAGGGTATTCTTCAGTAGGCGTGACAGCATACATTACCATCCATGCATTTGAGAGCTAAGGATAACCTGTGAAAGCTGACAAATGATTATCCAAGGAACAAAGAAAAATCTAAGTCGAGTAATAGTTCTGAGTCAGACGCGTAGTGGTGACTGCCAGACTAGACGATTATTTTAAAGAAAATGGCTTGTTAGAATACTTTGCTTTATTGATGAAATTTCTGCTCAGTAGAGGTAAGTAAAATGCTTCTTGAGCTTAAAAATGAAATCATAGAAATCGGTAACGTATCAGTGACTCCCAAAAGGCTTGTGAGTGAGATGATGAAAGAAAATCATGAGAGTAGGAAGCTCGAAAATGAGTGTAGTAAGGAGAACAGAGTATCGGAATCATTAAAAACCTGTATTCAGAAGTTGATGAAAGCAAGCAGTGTGTAGAAGAGAACTAAAAAAGAAAAGGTGAGGGAGGAACGCTGGATAAAAGTAGTGAATATGAACGAAGAATTTAGGAAGGGAATTGGAATTTTAGTAGAATTTCCAACAATACCGAGAAAAGCCTCTCGCATTGAGTATTGCTTGCCGTGTCATAGATTAGGATATTGAAGTTTAGAAGTTCTTTAGGTTAGAGATGGTGTGCAGAGCGGTCCGAAATTGAACGATTGGCGCGTGATTTTCGGCCTACCTGGTGATCACTGGATAGTCCGTAGATTCGTTAATAGCAGTGTAGGAATTTTTTCATCAGTGAATAGGATTCATTCCTTTTAGTACTGAGCTGTGAAGATATTAGCTAATTTTGCAAAGAATTTGTTGGTACAGGCGGAATTAGACGTTTCCTAATTGCATGCAAGAATCTCAGTATCGATTCTACCAATCACGAGGCAGAGTGTACCGAAAAAGAAATGCCTGTATTTTTTAATGGCCTACCAGGAATATTCTGACACAGCCAATTAGAAATTATAAACGGATAACTATATCCATTCAGGATACAAGTCATCGGAGCAATCTACGAAAAGTGTTTTCGACACCGATGGCGCAATATAACAACGGACAACTATACGCAGGTGCAGAGCATTTTGAAATTGATAACAAATAATGGTAGGCAAATAGAAAGTTCCATACTTCTGGATTTAATTTATTTGACTACTCGAAACATAAAGTGAAGCTACCACTCTATACATCCTCCACTCTAATCCGAATAAATTCGGTTTCAACCTCGTATTGTCAAGTACGACACTTACAACTATAAGTTGGATGTCTTGTGTTTGCATCACACTGGCTCTTATTTTGATACTTCTAATATAGATCGGTTCATTTTTTGTAAGTCGATGGATCAAAAATATATCTATGCAATTGGCGCCCAACACACTCACGAAGCTTATGCCATGAGAATCATTTTATTACGAGAAAACTCTGAGATTCTACTAATCGTTCAAAATATAAGTTTATAAAGCTCTTCCTAAGCAATCAAAGGTGTAGGATGTTCCAAAGACAATGACTTTACTGTACGATGCTGATAGACCTATTTACTCCTAAATCGACAAATTAAGAGATAAAGAATTTGCTGTTCTGTACAAATATGAAACGAGTAGGGAAGACAACAGTATGGTTCGACATACTGCATAACATCTATCTCGATACTTGGACTTTATTTGTTCCTGGGTACCTAATCTGGTATTTCACCGCTCATGACCCTGTAGCACCATGAAAAACGATCTATAGGTTCGATGGAGGCAGTTCAGTATTCCATCAACAGAGAATAAGACGGTAAAAATCCCGCATAAGCATAGCCTGGACTTCACTACACCATTATTTGGCAGTGATACGTTGCTCAGAAGTTTTTGTGACTTTTTAAATGCGTCTACAATGGCATTATATGCAATGAGAACTTTATGCAGAAGCTATCAGCACCGATCTTGTCTATTTCCAGTTTTATATTAAAGAGCTCAAAGTTTTGGCACGCGAAAAATATTTCATAGCGCAGATCGAGAAATCTTCGCTTGATTGGCTGAAACTTGAATTGATCTTTGCAATAGATCAATTACCTGTCAAAGATGCAAAGTCCCGATGCAGCTGATATACCGTGAGGATCTCGAGATCTCGTGATATTGAAAGAAAGAATATTCTGTAATAAAATGGCTCCGAGGTTAAGCAAATTTGTACGTAAAGTACGATCGGACATGAAGGAATAGTTGCAACATTGCTCTATCTTGACTGACTGCCTTGAAGAATTTCTACTGTGTTCAGTTGGCGAAATGTGAATGTAAAATTTCTTGTAAACGACCCACCGTTTTTTAATACCTCAAAACTTCTTGAACGTTCGCATTCTAACATTCAAGTTATTTAGGTAGGGTATCATTCTTGCACTCTCTGATGAACAGCGCATAGCATAGGTAGTACCTTGAATAACTCCCTTCGATAGTGGTGTAACATCAAGTAGCTTGGCATTCTTATGCAGGAGCGATTATCTAATGTTATTAAAATCTTTGTATTGAGAACAGATTTTACCGATCCTTCTGTCTTAATCGATAAGTGGCATTAAATATGTGATTTACTTTAAATAGATGCCCGTAATATGCTATTGAATTTTCTTATACTGATCCAACTTAGCTAAGGTAGATGGAAAATAAGTCCGATTGCGTCATTTTACTTTGAAATATGTGCATATTAGAAATTTCCCTGATAGTATCGTGTAAACGATTTTCGTATTTTTGCAATCTTTACTCGATTGAAGTACTAGAATTTTGGCTTTCAGGCTCAGACTAACTAAACAGCTCTCGAGACTGAGTTGTACGCATACTACTTTACTACTTTATGTAAATATGGCTTGTTACAGTTCAGCAGATTATTCAGTTCCTAATTGTCTTTTACTCATTCAGTTGCTACTCTACTTATCCTGCACTAAAACTGGGTGCGCAGTAAAACCGATCACATGGCACAGCTATACTTGCCTGTGAATCGATAGCTTTCATATTTCGCCACTCAAAGCATATTACGTAGCATTATAGTGCATTGAATGCACTTAGTCAGTCTGATGAACATGTTCAGTTCTCATATTTTGGAACTTACAATGTTATGATTACGATTGTCTTCGGTTAATTCTATGGTATTGGAATATCGCTTGTTAAGCCAATTCAAGACAAAGTTAGTAAAGTCATGGTGCTGAACATTTTAGCTAGACTCACTCCGAAAAGGAGAAAGATTTTAAAATGCTGTTTCAAGTATAATTTCTGTTTCTGAAGCAAAATATGTGTATCGCTAGCGTTGCAGTCCTCAGAAACTACTCCGAATGAATTTGAAAAAAATTTTCTGATTATATTTCCTACAGGACTGGAGAGTTTGCCCTTCTATTTGGCTACTCTAATTCTCGAAATACGTTCATAGCAAGCAAAATTTCGTAATAACTGTTTTCGATTGTTGTGAACGAGAAAAAAAGCTCGTAACTAGATTAAATTAGATGAATATTTGCTATAGCTTTTCTTGGGTGCAAAACGAGTTCGGAGTAGAAGACCATATTTTTGGGAATTGTTTAGGTTCAGTGCTTAATTTTTGATAATCTAGTA
>JAAUYH010193665.1_pt1 | contig 14850 bp, 10 predicted proteins | sample 7278061 | NCBI WGS metagenome assembly JAAUYH01 (sample SAMN14350203, study PRJNA611818) | marine sediment metagenome | isolation source: surface marine sediment (0.6m) | place: French Polynesia: Moorea | collected 2018-08
ATCGAAAACGCAGCCAATGAGGATTGGGCGCAATTCTGGGCCGACCGGCGACTGCGGTGCCATCTCCCATTTGTAGAGCGCGGCCTCGGGCAACGGATCGAGAAGTTCAGCGAGAAGATCGCTGAGCTGTTGCCCGCGAACCCGCCTCGGTCCCTCCTCCACGGCGACTTGTGGGGCGGCAACGTGATCTGGTCGGGCGGCACCGCATGGCTGATCGATCCGGCCAGCTACCACGGTCATCGCGAGGTCGACTTCGCGATGCTGACGCTGTTCGATCACCCGCCGGATAGCCTTTTCGAAAGTTGCGAGCTCGAACCGGGTTGGCGCAAGCGGCTTGCAGTCTACCGGCTTTGGCCGTGGCTGGTTCACCTCAGGCTGTTCGGAGGGAGCTACCGCAACGCGGTCGAGCGCGAACTATCGACCCTCGGCTTCTAGTCTTACCCGCCGCGCAGCAACTGCACGCCCCAGTCGCGTTCGAACAGATAGAGCAATATCCGGGCGGCCTCCCCGCGATCCGACGTCAGGCCGCCATCCCTGTCGATCAGGAGCCGGGCATCGGCATGTGCGGCCGGGAGAAGTTTTTGCACTTGCTCCAGGTTGGCGATGTGGAATGCGGCCTCGCCCGATTGCCTTGTCCCGAGCAATTCCCCACCGCCGCGCAATTCGAGGTCTTCTTCGGCAATGCGGAATCCGTCCTGGGTCTCCCGCATAAGCGCCAGCCGTTTCCTTCCGGTTTCGGAAAGTTCGTTTCCGCGCAGCAGCAGGCAGCGGCTCTTCTCGCTCCCACGACCGACACGCCCGCGCAATTGGTGTAGCTGCGCGAGCCCGAACCGCTCGGCTTGCTCGATCACCATCAAGGTTGCCGTGGGTACGTCGACCCCGACTTCGATCACCGTTGTTGCGATCAGCAGCTTGGCCCCGCCACTTGCAAAACGCTCCATATTGGCGTCCTTGACCTCGGGCTTCAGTTGGCCGTGGACAAGCACGACATCGCCGCCGAAGCGCTCCTTGAGCGAAGCGTAACGCGCCTCCGCGGCCGCGATGTCAGCGATTTCGCTATCCCGCACCATGGGACAGACCCAATAGGCCTGCTGTCCCTTAGCCAGATGGCGCTCGACCCCCGCGACGACGTCATCGATCCGTTCCTGCGCCACCACCAGCGTCTCTATGGATTGCCGTCCGGGCGGCAATTCGTCGAGGCGGCTGACGTCCATTTCGCCATATTGCGCCAGCGTCAAAGATCGGGGAATTGGCGTCGCAGTCATCGCCAAGGTGTGCGGCGCGCGCTTGCCCTTGGCCGCCAGCGCAAGACGCTGCTGCACTCCGAACCGGTGCTGCTCGTCAATCACCACCAGGCCGAGATCCTTGTAGTTCACCGTTTCCTGGAAGATCGCATGCGTGCCGACCAGAATGTCGATCGAGCCGTCGAGCAGGCCCATCAACAGCCCCTCGCGTTCGCGACCCTTGGCACGCCCCGTCAGCAGCGCGATCTCGATCCCGGTGGGCGCGGCCATCTTGCGCAAGGTCTCGAAATGCTGGCGCGCGAGGATTTCCGTCGGCGCCAGCATTGCAGCTTGCTTGCCCGCCTCGACCGCGATCAGCATCGCCGCCAGGGCTACGACCGTCTTGCCGGCACCAACATCGCCCTGAAGCAGGCGCAGCATCGGCGCTTCCTGCTGCAGACCGCCCTCTATCTCGGCAATCGAGCGCTTCTGCGCGCCGGTCATTTCAAACGGCAAATCCAGCTTGTCTCGCAGCGATCCATCGCCGGCCAGCGCCTGCCCCTTGCGACGTCTCCCCTCGGCCTTGACCAGCAACAGCGCGAGACTGTTGGCGAGGAGTTCGTCATAGGCCAACCTGTCGCGCGCTTGTTCGTGCGCGTCCTTGTGCGCAAGGTGCAATGCATCGCGCCAGGTCGGCCACGCCGCTTTCTCGAATTGGCCTGGCTCGATCCATTCAGGCAGTTCCGGACAGCGTTCCAGCGCTTGTCCCACCAGACCCGCGACGCGCGGTTGGGTCAGCCCTTCGGACAGGCGATAAACGGGCTCGTTCAACCGTCCGAGATGCGCCGCGCTGTCTTTCTCGATATGGTCGGGGTGAACGATCTGGAGCATATCGCCATAGCGATCGAGCCGCCCCGCAACCCATCGCTTCTCGCCCACCGGAAGTTGCTTTTTCGCGGTGTAGGAGGCGCGACCGAAATAGGTCAGCGCGCAGATGTTGCCCGCTTCGTCTTGCGATAGGACTCTGTAGGGACCCCTGCCCGGATTTCGGGCCGCACGATGCTCGGTCGGAGTAAGCGCGACGATCACCTGCTCACCTTCGCCAGCGTCATCGAGATTGGCAATCGCCCGTCGGGTCACGAACCGCTCCGGCAGGTGGTAGGCGAGGTCGCGCACGCGGGTGAGGCCGAGCTTTTCAAGCGGCTTCATCAGTTTTGGGCCGACGCCTTCGAGCGTCTGCGTCTCGGCAAACAGGGAATTGAGCGCGTCGGGCCTCATGCCTCCGGCTTATACGCGCTTGAACGCGAAAGCCGAGTGCCCTACCCCGCGCGAAATGACGGATATGCCCACATTCGACGAGCGCCTGGCGCGGGCCAAGTTTCGCGCGTGGCATCGCGGCACGCGAGAGGCCGACTACATGATCGGCGGTTTCTTCGATCGCTATGCGAAGGAATGGGGCGTTTCCGAACTCGAATGGTTTGAAGACCTGCTGGCCGAAGACGATGTCGACGTGATGGCGTGGGCAATGAAAACGGCCGAGGTGCCCGCACGATTTCAAGGCGAACAGATCGCCATGATGCAAGCGCTCGACTACGTCGAAATCCCGCGCTAGGGCGCGCGGCCCGGCAGGTTCGGGAACGCCCGCCAACGCCGATCTTTGACTGGACAGACATGCCCGACCTTGCCCGCATCCTGAACGCCGACAAGCCGTTGACGATGTCGTCGCTGCCGCGCGGCGCCCTGCCGATGGTGATGAGCGATCTCGCGCGCGCGGCGAAAAAGCGTGCCGTCTTTATCGCGCCCGACGACTCTGCGATGCGCGCGGTCGCCGAAGCTGCCCGGTACTTCGCACCCGAAGTGGAAGTGCTCGAATTTCCGGCCTGGGACTGTCTGCCCTATGACCGCGCGAGTCCCGCGCTTGCCGTGAGTGCAGCGCGTTTGTCGGCGTTGTTCAAGCTTCAGAACCCGGCGGGCGGTTCGCAATTGCTGGTGGCTACTGCCAACGCCGCGCTCCAGCGCATTCTTACTCCGTTCCGCATTCGCGAGAGTGTTCGAGAATTCAAGCCGGGCACTACGATCGGGCACGACAGTCTCGCCGCACTCCTCACCCGGCAAGGCTATTCGCGCACCGATACGGTGGTCGATCACGGGGAATTCGCGGTTCGCGGATCGATCGTCGACATCTTCCCTTCCAGCCTCGATCAGGGCCTGCGGCTCGATTTCTTCGGCGATGAGCTGGAAAGCCTGCGGTTGTTCGATCCTTCAACCCAGCGTTCGACTGGAACGCTCAAGTCGCACCTCCTGCTTCCCGCATCCGAAGCGTTGATCGACGACGACAGTATCAAGCGGTTCCGATCGCGCTATCGCGAATTGTTCGGGGCTGCGGCAACGCAGGACCCACTTTACGAAGCGGTGAGCGACGGCAGGCGTCTGGCCGGGATGGAGCATTGGCTCCCGCTATTCGAGGAAAGGCTAGCCACGCTGTTCGACCACCTCGATGGCGAGGACATCGTGGTGATCGACAACGGCGCTGTCGGCGCAGCGGAAGAACGACTGTCCGATATCAAGGATTACTTCGAGCAGCGCGGCCGCGTGGCCGGCGAAAAAGCCGGATCCTTCCGGCCGCTTGCGACCGACGCGCTCTATCTGTCGGGCGGTCAGTTCAAATCCGCGCTCGAAACGGTTCCAGCCCATCGATCCATCATCTTCCCCGCGCCCGAAAGCGACACCAGCATGGATTTCGGGTTCAAGGCCGCGCGCGACTTTTCGCCGGAACGCGCGCGCGGAGACAATGTCTACCAGGCCGCCGCCACGCACGCGGCGGCCGTCGCCAAGTCGGGAAGGAAGCCGCTGCTCGCCGCCTATTCGACCGGCAGTCGCGCGCGGATCGCCTCGATCCTCGAAGAAGCGGGCACGCCGACCAGGTTGGCCGAAAGCTGGCAGGAAGCGCTTGGGCTGTCGGCGGAGGGCGAGCTCACGCTCATGGTCCTCCCGCTGGAGGCAGGATTTGCCAATGACGATCTCGAAATCCTCACCGAGCAGGACGTGCTTGGAGACCGGCTGGTCAGGCGCAAGAAGAAGCGCAAGGACTCCGACGCATTTCTCGCCGAATTGCAGGCGCTTGCCCGCGGGGACCTCGTGGTCCATGTGGAGCACGGGATCGGCAAGTATCTGGGCCTCGATCCCATTGCCGTGGGCAAAAGCCAGCACGATTGCGTGGCGCTGGAATATGCTGGCGGCGACAAGCTGTTCATTCCGGTCGAGAACATCGATGTCCTTTCGCGCTATGGTTCGAGCGAGGAAAGCGTGCCGCTCGATCGGTTGGGCGGCGAGGCCTGGCAGAAGCGCCGCGCCAGGCTGAAAGAGCGGATCACCGCAATTGCCGGCGAACTGATGAAGGTCGCAGCCGAACGTGCGCTGAAAAAGGCGCCGGTCTTCGAGGTCGAAGAATCCAGCTACAACCAGTTTGTGGATCGTTTTCCCTGGGAGGAAACCGACGATCAGGACACTGCGATCGCCGACGTCCTGCGCGATCTCGAAAGCGGCAAGCCGATGGATCGCCTGGTCTGCGGCGATGTCGGGTTTGGCAAAACCGAGGTTGCGCTGCGGGCGGCGTTCGTGGCGGCGATGAGCGGACAGCAGGTTGCCGTTGTGGCACCAACCACCCTACTCGCCCGCCAGCATTTCCAGAATTTCGCCGAACGCTTCGCCGGGTTCCCGCTTAGGGTCGGTCGGCTCTCCCGGCTCGTTTCCTCGAAAGAAATGGCCGAAACGCGTGAGGGACTTGCGAACGGAACCGTCGACATCGTCGTCGGAACGCATGCGATCCTGTCCAAGTCGACCGAGTTCAAGAATCTGGGCCTCGTGATCGTCGACGAAGAACAGCGATTTGGCGTGACTCACAAGGAAAAGCTCAAGCAGCTTCGTTCCGACGTTCACATGCTGACGCTTACCGCTACGCCGATCCCGCGCACTTTGCAGATGGCGATGACCGGATTGCGCGAGCTGTCCACGATCCAGACGCCGCCGGTCGATCACCTTGCGGTGCGGACCTATGTGATAGAATGGGACGACATGGTGATGCGCGAGGCGCTGATGCGCGAGCATCATCGCGGCGGGCAGAGCTTCATTGTGGTCCCGCGCATTTCCGACATGGCCGATGTCGAGGAATGGCTGCACGAAAACGTACCCGAAGTGAAATCCGTCTCCGCCCACGGCCAGATGGGCGCTGGCGAGATCGAGGAACGCATGAGCGCGTTCTACGAAGGAAGGTACGAAGTTCTGCTCTCGACCACGATCGTCGAGAGCGGGTTGGACCTGCCGAGCGCCAACACGATCATCATTCACCGCGCGGACCGTTTCGGACTGGCCCAGCTGTACCAGCTGCGTGGAAGGGTGGGTCGCGCGAAGCTGCGCGCCTATGCCTACCTCACCTACAAGAAGGACGTGCAGCTTTCGGAAGTCGCCGAAAAGCGCCTAAAGGTGCTCGGCGATCTCGACTCGCTCGGTGCCGGATTCCAACTGGCAAGCCACGATCTCGACATTCGCGGGGCCGGCAACCTGCTCGGCGACGAGCAATCGGGCCACATCCGCGAGGTCGGCTTCGAACTCTACCAATCGATGCTGGAAGACGCGATCCTCGCCGCCAAGGCGGGTGAAATGGGTCTCGAACCTGCCAAGGACAGGGTTTCGCCGCAGATCACGGTCGACGCGCCGATCATGATCCCGGAAGACTACGTCCCCGATCTTGCGGTGCGTATGGCGCTCTATCGCCGCCTCAACCAAGCGCAGGACAAGGCCGAGATCGAAAGCCTTGCAGCGGAAATGATCGACCGGTTCGGTGACCTGCCCGATCCCACGAGGAACCTCGTGCGCCTGATCGAAATCAAGCACCAGGCGATCGAAGCGAACATCGCGAAGATCGACGTCGGGGCCCGCGGCACGCTCGTCACCTTTCACAACGACGATTTTCCCGATGGGCCCGGTCTCGTCGCCTATGTCGACAAGCTCCAGGGCACCGCCAAGCTGCGGCCGGACATGAAGCTCGTAATCAACCGCGTCTGGGGCGATCCGCAGAGTCGCCTTAACGGGCTGTTCCAACTGACCAAGGGGCTAAGCGGGATCGTACGAAAAGCCAGGAAAGCATCGGCGAAGCGGGCTGCCTGACGCGCAGGTCAGCCGTGCCCCTGTCCGCGAGCGGTCTGCGACAGTGCAACCACTTCATGCCCCTTCATCGGCGCGGCGCGCAGGAAGCCCTGCCAGTAGTCGCACCCTTCGCTGATGATTGCGGCACGCTGGATTTCGCTCTCGATCCCTTCGGCGTAAATCTCCAGCTCCAGCGCCCGGCACAGAGCCATGATCGCCCGGAGCACCGCCAGCGCCTTGGGATCGCCGGGAATGTCGTCGACCATGATCTTATCGAGTTTCAGCGCGTCCAAGGGCAGTTCGCGCAGGTACCGGAAGTTGCAGAATCCCGCTCCGAAATCGTCGAGTGCCGTTCGGAAGCCGAGGTTGCGCAACGCCCCAAGCGCAGCCGATGCCTGATCGAGATTTCGCAAGAGCACGTCTTCGGTGATCTCGAGCATCAGGCGATTGGGCGCGAGGTCGCATCGTCCGATCAATGCCGCGAAGTCCGAAGCAAATCGCGGGTCGCCGAGCTCCTCCGGCGTTATGTTGAGCGACAGGTTCAGCGGCTCCGGCCAGGAGGCCGCATCTTCGAGCGCACGCGCCACGACGTGTCTCGACAGCGGCGCAACCAGGGCCGCACGCTCGGCAATCGCGAACAGATCGCGGGCGCCGATCTCACCCAGCGTGGGGTGCTTCCAGCGAGCAAGGGCTTCCGCGCCGACAACCGCTCCGCTGCGGCTCGAAAATTGCGGCTGAAACAGCACTTCGATCTCGCGCCGGTCGAGCGCGCGCAGCAAATCCGCGTCGAGTGCAACATTCTTAACCCCCGGAATCATGCCGCGGGCGGGCTTGCGCAATGAGGTTGGGTGCGAATCCATCCGACCTTCCTAACCCTGCACCGACTGCGAATGGCGGATCAATTGCAATCCGACCGAATTTGGAACATCAGGATAAGTCATTATCTGGGCTGCGAACAGGCCGGCGGGGGTTTGAGGATCGAATGACCACTGAAAACGCGTTTGTCCGGCCGGCCCTGCTCGCTTCGGACGCGGACCTCGCGCAGGAAGCATATCGGGAATTGGTCGGGACGTACGATTGGGCCCCCATCGAGGAAGCCGACGTTGCGATTGTGCTCGGCGGCGACGGATTCATGCTCCAGACCCTGCATTCGATGATCGATGCCGGACGAATCATTCCTGCCTATGGAATGAATCGCGGCACGGTCGGATTCATGATGAACCGGTACCGCAAGTCCGGAAATCTGCTCGCGCAGACCAAACGTGCTCGCCCTTTCAAGATCGCTCCCCTGCGCATGGATGCCGTTACCCAGAGCGGTGAACATCACACCTTCCTTGCCATCAACGAAGTCTCGCTGCTGCGTGAAATGCGTCAGACGGCCAAGATCGAAGTGAGCGTGAACGGGCGCGTTCGGATCAAGCAATTGGTGTGCGACGGAGTGCTGCTATCCACGCCGGCCGGTTCGACCGCCTACAACCTGTCGGCCAACGGCCCGATCCTGCCTCTGGATTCCGAATTGCTGGCGCTCACCCCGATCAGCCCGTTCCGCCCGCGGCGCTGGAACGGCGCGATCCTGCCCGATCGCTTGCCGGTCAAGTTCCGTATACTCGAGGCGGCCAAGCGACCTGTTTCCGCCGTGGCGGACCAGCGGGAATTGCGCGATATCGCCGAAGTGACGCTGACGATCGAACGCGACACGGAACTGACCTTGCTGTTCGACCCCGGCCATTCGCTCGACGAGCGGATTGTCTCCGAACAATTCGCGATCTAACCGGGTTGCATTCCGCTGCGCCCGGCCATATAGGGCGCCTTCGCCTTCGGGCTGCTCCCCGATAGCTCAGCGGTAGAGTAGGTGACTGTTAATCACTTGGTCGTTGGTTCGAATCCAACTCGGGGAGCCATATCTCACTCAATTTTCTGTGTTTTTACCGTTTGATGGGCCGTTCGCGCCTGCGCGTTCCCATAGCGGGTTTCGATCGTGGACCGGTCGGTACAGGGAACTGTCTGCACCCACCCCGAAATCGCGGTACCAGTCTTCGAGATTCGTCAGCACTCCGTTGACGCTGAAGGGCGGCGGAGGTTGGGATGCCTGGCGGGCCATGCTCCGCAAGGCTTCCTCGCTCGCGACCATGCGGGTCTTCTGCACAAGCGCGAGCCAATATCTTTGCGGGCCGGTGAAGCCATCGAGCACGATGCCGGCTTCTTCCGGGTGATCCTGCAGGTACAAATCATAGGCTCGTCGCCCTATCAGCGCACCCGTCAGGTCGCCGACGATTTCGCCGATCATCTGATCCGATTTAAGCGTCACACCCGGCAACGCTTCATAGGCACCAAATTGCTCGATCAAGCGCCGTGTGCGCTCTTCGTAGGCGGCGCGCGACGCGGGCGTCCACCAATCCCTCAAGGCTCCTCGGCTGTCGAACTTCGACCCCTGATCGTCCAGCGAATGCCCGAATTCGTGGCCGATCGTCGACCCGATCGAGCCGAAATTGACCGCCATGTCCGCATCGGGATCGAAGAATGGCGGGAGCAACGCTCCGGCGGTGATGAAGATCTTGTTGTATTGCTGATGGAAGCCGAGGCCGACGCGGTGGGGATACATATTCCAATCGCCCCACCTCGAAATGGGCTGGCCAATGCGCGTCCTATCGGCAGCCCAATTCGCCTCGCGGATGCGGCGAATATTGCCCACCAGGTCGCCGGGCTGGGTGCGTAGCTCCGCGAGATCCGTCCGTACTTTGGGCTCGGCCATCTCGAAAATGATCGCATCCGCCTTGGCCAGCGCCTCTCTGCGAGTGAGATCATCCATCCATTCCGTTTCGAGCAATTGCTCGCGAAATGCCCGGCGAACGTATTCGCCGATCTCCAGCACTTTGCGGTTGCTCGATTCCGGAAAATGCCGAGCGACATAGAGCGAGCCGACGTCCCAACCCAGCTGACCCTGGATCAGCTCGGTCGCGCGCTCGCCACGCGATGCGCGCTCGGCCACGCCGAAAAGCCGCTGGGCGTAGAAGCTATGTCGGCGTTCGCCGAACCTATCCGGTAGGAAGTCCGCATGGTTATTGATCCAGTGGAACGCCAGGTAGCTCTTCCAGCTCTCGACGGGAACTTCCCGGAACAGGGCTGCGCTGTCGACAATGGCACCGATGCCGAAATTGACGCGTTCGAGGTCGCCCAGGCCTTTCGCATCGAGATACGCCGACCAAGGAAATCCCGGAGCTCTATCGCCAAGGTCGGATGTCGCGATCAGCTCGAACGCAGCGCCCGCGTCGCGCAAGCGCGCAAAATCCCACATGACATTGGCAAAGCGCGTTTCGAGTTCCAGGACGCGCTCGGCGTGGATTTGACCGCCGTCCAGACCCGCTGCGTCGAAGCTGTCCGCAATGTAGTCCCGATAGGCCGTCCGATGGTCGGGATAGGGCGCTTCGCCGCTTTTGTAATAGGCCTGAGCCGGAAGACCGAGACCGGTGACGCGATACTGCTCGAGCGACAGCACATATCCGCCCTGCATGTCGACCGGCGGTTTGACGACCAGATGAAATACCGAGCTGGCCATCGGATCGGCCATGAAACGCGCGACCTGATCGTGGCTTTCAATTCGTGCGATCCGATCGAGGCCCTCGCGAATGGGATCGACCCCGAGCATCTCGATCCGGTCTGCATCGATGTAGCTGCGGTGCAAATCCTGCAGTCGACGTTCGGCCGAACCCGCTGCTCCCCGCGGCGCGGCGAGAATGTCGGCCATGATGGCTTCGACATCGCGGTATATCCCGAGCTGCGCGACCCAAGGTTCGGACAGGAAGTTTCGATCGGGCGGAATCCGCGTGGAGTCGATCCAGCCTTCATTGACGAAGCGATAGAAGTCGTCGCCCGGCTCGACGGTCTCGCTTAGATGTTCGGTCTGGACGCCCCAGGCTCCATGCAAGGGCTTTGCCGCATCCGCATGGAGCAGTGACGGAAAACACAGCAATGCGCCTGCGACCAACCACCAACGTCTCGGAAGATCTGGCTTGGAATGCGACCTCACGACAAGCAAATCTCCCTCCTTGACGGACATGGATCGCCCGCTCCGGATCCCTGCGTCGCAGCGGCGAACGCATCCCAAGTCTCGGCCTTGCGCGCGTGTCCTGAAAGGACGAATTCCACGTCGAGCCCCAGCCCCTCGATTATTCGATACATTTCCATTGCCGAAGGCTGAACGCGCGTCGGGCCCACGGCGACAAGCCCATGATAGTGATCGTCCTGGAACAATGCCTTCGATGCGGCATGGTAGATAAACGCGTTCTCGCTCGCATGCGATGTACCTCGGACATGAATGGATAACGGGCCGACCGCGTCGTCGGTCGCAAAGACGTCAATCGACACCGTGTCCATATTCTTGCGTTCTGCCTCGAGAACGGCGTGCGCCTGTCGCGTCAGGTGCAGTGTTGCCCCCAGTTCTATCGCCTCGCCAACGGCATCCATGTGGTCGCTGTGATGGTGGGTGACTACGACGCTCCTGAGCGGCATTTCGCGACCGAGGTGCTCCTTCAATGCTTCATAGCGGTCCTTCAATCCGGCATAGGCATTGACCGCAATCACACCGTCGTCATCGAGCACGAACAGTCCATAGTCTTCCCGACCGACCATGAATGCGCCTCCGCCAATCGCATCGACGGTCATCTCCGATTGCTCGACGGTTGCGGCGGGAGGCGCGAATCCGTCTTCGATTGCGATATCGGGTCCGACATCGCGATTGGGAGTAAAGGTGAGGCCCTGATCGTACTCGGTCAGCGTATCGCCGACATAGATATGGACTTCCGAAGCGTAACTCACCCCATCGACCCGGCGATGCATCGAAAACAGCAGGTTCACTTCACCGATCTCGCGCTCCATTGTCAGCCTTCGGATCAGTCCGTCGCGTCGCGAGACATATGCAATCGCGCGCTGCGTTCCCGTGCTCACTTCAAAGGCTATCCTGTCCTGCAAATGGCCGCGATAGTGCGCCGTTCCGAGGTACTCGATATCCAGCGAAGCGGTTGCGAGGCGGTATGCGAGCAACGCGTCGGAACTGCGGAAATCGACATTGAACCATTGCCAGAAGCCGCCGCGCTCGCTCGGCGTCGCGGTCATGTCGAAATAATCGAGCGCGGTTGCACCATCCTGATCGACGACGTAGCGATTATGGTAGGCATTGCCGTTCTGATAGGTCCAGCGCTCGACGCTTCCGTGTTCGCGCACGAGATCGAAATGCTTGCGAAGTCGGTCACGCTCGAATTCGACGAAACCCGCAGTCTGCCCTTGCCCGGGCCAAGCCAGCCGCCGGTTGCTGACGATCGAAACGCTCGACAGGGATGTCAGTGCGTCGCCGCCATAGGCCAACGTCAACCTTTCGATCGTTTCGGCTACTCGCGCATCGAGCGTCTGGGCCGAAGCGGGCAGCGCTCCGAGCGCAATCATTAGAATCGCAAGCAGTGAAAATCGCATCTCAGCCTCCTCAGGAATCCCAGAGAGCCGAAGCTCTCGAAAGCTGATCGAAGCTAGATGCCGGCCATCCGGGCGTCCTGCGGATTTGTTGAAATAGCTGACGGATTTCGCGCCCTTCCCGAATTTTCGGAAAGCATCCGTCTGTAAGAAGAAGGGGTCATGCCATGCACAGCCTTGAAGGCCTTGTTGAACGATGACAGCGATTTGAATCCCGCATCGATTGCGAGCGTGAGGATCGGCAAGTCGGCGGTGTCGTCTTGCTCCATTGCCTCACAAACCGCCTCGATCCTCGCGCGATTTATGAACGTACTGAAATTCGTGTAGCCAAGACCGTCATTTACTAAACCCCGCAGGCGATGCTGGCTGACGCCGAGAACTGCCGCGAGGCTCACGATAGTAATCGTCGGATCGCGGAAGGCCTCCTTCTCGAATACATGCTGGCGAAGCTTTGGCAGAAGCGCACGGTCGCGCGCGCTAAGGGCACGTTCCGCCGCCGCGGCATTGTCCGGCGGGGTCTTTGGCAAATCGAACCGCAGCATCCAGCTCGCCCCGAAAGCCAGCGCGGGCAGGATTGCCAATACCTTTGCCGTGCGATGATCGATCGGACCGTCTCTGGGAAGCAGTTCGGAAGCCGCAGCCAGGATCGTCACGACGAACAGCAAGACAACAAAATATGTCCGCGAACTGCGTCGGCTTTCGACCAGATCGTCTCCGCGACCGCCTAGCGTCACCCATACGAGGTGACCAATCAGGGCAATCGAGGAAATCCCGCCATAGACCGGCAGCCAGTCGGGCTGGTCGGCCACAAGGTCCAAAGCGGCCAGTCGGGGCCAGAAAATCGGTCCCGCATAAAGGAAGCCGACGATCACGTGCCACGCTCTCAGCGTGAAGTCGCGCTCATACAGGCTCAGCGCGAAGAGCCACACGAATACCAGGTGCGGAATGTCCAAGAACCGGACGAGAGTGAACAATGGCTCCGGAGGACGAAGTTCGGGCGGGGAATAGCCAAGGAAGAGCGCGCTCACACTAACGCAGGCGAGAATGAGATAGGGTGCGCTCGGCCAATCCTTGCGATATCGCCAGCTGGCAACGGCAATCGCCACCAGCAGGCCAAGCCCGCCAAATCTCAGCAGCGCATCAAGGAAGATCATCTCTGCTCCATGCTCTTGCAAGGCTGCGAGAAATCACATCTGAACGGCTCATCCGCCGCAACTATCGGCTGTCGCCGGTCAATTCACCATCGAGTCGATGAGTGCAATTGTCCGCTCGACCGCTGGCATGTCCGCCAACAGCCATGTAAAGCAAGCGTATCACGTTTCGGGTACGACCGATTACGTCCTCGTCGTCAGGGGACCGTCGCTGGCCTGGTACGAAAAATGGGCCACGCAGACACTGATGAGCGATCACAACATCAAGAGGCACGACACCAGCCTCGTCTATTCCTGCAAGAAGCTCGAACCGGCGATCGAGATCTGACTCTGGTTTCGCCGCCGATGAGTGCTCTCGCAACTGCCATGAAATCTCGCACGGACGCAGATGGTTATCGGGGTTGCCTGATCGCTCCAAAACGCTCAGGATGACGGACTTCGGATAGGCAAGAGGGCCGGTGGCGAGATTCGACCGGTCGGGGTTAGAGTCGGGGAAACAGGGTTGTCGGACGATTTGCGCCGTGACACGCTTTTCGTAGCGCTTACGCGCCCGCAAATGTTCGCCGGTGTCACTTACACGTTCTTCGTCATCAACGCCGTGATCGCGGTCGAACTGTTCCTGATATTCCGGGCATGGTGGGTTCTGCTGATTGCGGTGGCATTGCACGGCGTCGGGATGCTCGCCTGCCTGCACGAGCCCCGCATATTCGACCTTTGGCTTACCCGGGTCAGGAATTGCCCGCGCATCAAGAATTACGCGATCTGGAAATGCAACTCCTACCGCCCCTGACACGCAATCCGAAAGCGATGGCTCGAGAAGCGCCGGCCGGGGCGCACCTGCCCTATGCGCGTCATATCGACGATGTGACTATCGAGACGCGCGACGGATTGCTGATGCAGACCATCAAGCTTGGCGGGCTGCTGTTCGAGACTGCCGACAGCGACGAGCTCAACTATCGCAGTGGGCTGCGCGATGCGATGCTCCGGACTCTCGGAAGTTCGCGATTTGCGGTCTATCACCACGTGGTTCGGCGGCGCGCGGAAGCGTCGCTCCAGCCCGTCAAAGCGGACGACTTCTCGGCGCGTCTCGACGCACAATGGCAAACCAGGCTGGCCGGTAAGCAGCTTTATGTGAACGAGTTGTTCCTCACCATCGTACGCCGGCCGTTGCAAGGCCGCATCGGGTTCGCCGACCGTTTGCGCAGCTGGTTCCTGCGCAGCTCGCACCGCAACGCGACGCTGATGGCGGCGGAGAAGCACGCTCTTGATCGCGCGCGCGACGCTTTGATGGCATCGCTCGCGGCCTACGACCCCCGGGTGCTGAGCGTCTATCAGACGGAAGACGGTCCGCGTTCCGAACCGCTGGAATTCCTGTCCTGCCTGTTCAATGCAGACATGCGACCCGTTTCCTTGCCGCATGGCGACCTGGGGCACTTTATTCCATCCAGGAGGATCAGTTTCGGCCAGGATTGTGTAGAACTCGGGCCGAGCGGCGAACTGCCGCGCCGGTTCGTCGCGATGCTATCGATCAAGGATTATCCCGGCACGACCTTTCCCGGCATGTTCGACGAACTCTATCGTCTACCGTTCGAACTGCATGTCGCCCAGAGCTTCGCCATGGTCGAACGGGCGCAGGCTCTCAGCCAGATGAACCTTGCGCTCCGGCGCATGCGCTCAGCAGAGGACGAAGCCCTGTCGCTGCGCGACGAGCTAACCGCAGCGAAAGACGAGGTAGCGGCCGGGCGCGCGGGATTTGGCGAGCACCATTCTACGATCGCAGTCCATGCCGAAAGCCCCGAAACGCTGGAGGATCACGTCGCCGAAGTGATCGCGCTGCTCGCCGATCTCGGCATAAATGCGGTGCGTGA
>JAAUYH010025507.1_pt1 | contig 14847 bp, 10 predicted proteins | sample 7278061 | NCBI WGS metagenome assembly JAAUYH01 (sample SAMN14350203, study PRJNA611818) | marine sediment metagenome | isolation source: surface marine sediment (0.6m) | place: French Polynesia: Moorea | collected 2018-08
CGACGGGCTCGCGATATCGTGATTCCGTCCCACGTGGCGCGAGCAGAGCTGGCTGCGTGTGTGGGTGTCCTGCTGCAGGAGTCCGCCTCGCACGAACATCCGTCGGTGGTGGTCCTCGAGTAGCCAGGACCGACGAACCGGACACGCCCGGGCCACACTCGAACCTGCGTAACCGCGCGCTTCGTCGAGTTTTTTCCGTTGGCGGTGCGCTACACTGGCCCGACCGTTTTCCCCTGATATCGACGGCAAGAGCGTGAAAAGAACGATATTCGACGACGAACACGAGATGTTCAGGACCACGGTGCGGCGGTTCATCGAGCAGGAGATACAACCGCACCACGATCGCTGGATAGAGGAAGGCGTCGTTCCCCGCGACGTATGGCGCAAGGCGGGTGACCACGGCTATCTGTGCTTCGCAGCCCCCGAGGAGTTCGGGGGGGCGGGAACCGACGACTTCCGTTACCCCGCGATCCTGGCCGAGGAACTTGCGCGGCAGAACTGCACGGGTCCCGGGTTCGGCGTCCACGGCAGCGTGGTGGCGCCTTATATCCTCAACTACGGAACAGACGAGCAGAAAGGACGCTGGGTGCCGGGTATTGTGACGGGCGAGAAAATCCTCGCCGTTGCGATGAGCGAGCCGTCGGCAGGCAGTGATCTCGCTGCCATCCGTGCGACGGCCGTGGACGACGGAGACCACTACGTCCTGAACGGCCAGAAGACGTTTGTCACCAACGGATACAACGCAGACCTCGTGGTCGTTGCGTGCAAGACCGATCCGGACAAGAAACATTGGGGAATGTCCCTCCTCGTCGTCGAGAAGGGCATGGAGGGGTTTTCGTCGGGCAAGCCGCTCTCGAAGATCGGGTGGCGCGCACAGGATACGACGGAGCTGTTCTTCGACGACGTTCGCGTGCCGAAGGAGAACCTCATCGGTCAGCCCGGCCAGGGCTTTTTCATCATCGTCAAGGAAATGGAGCAGGAGCGGCTGCTCATCGGTGTGAGCGCGATCGCTACGGCACGTACGGTTCTCGACAGCACGATAGCCCACTGCAAGGAGCGGAAGGCGTTTGGCCAGCCGATCGGCAAGTTCCAGAACACGCGGTTCCGGCTCGCCGAAATGGAGACGGAAGTGACCATCGCCCAGGTCTTCATCGACCGCTGCCTGATGGAGCGCAATGCCGGGACGCTGACGGCATCCGAGACGGCGATGGTGAAGTGGTGGACCACGGCCTTGACGCAGCGCGTCCTGGACCAGTGCCTGCAGTTCCATGGCGGTTACGGCTACATGACCGAATACCCCGTTGCCCAGGCCTGGCTGGACATGCGCTGGACCTCGATCGGTGCGGGAACGAGTGAGCTCATGAAGGAGATGATCGGCAACGACATGGGATTCTGATCCGTGGGGCGGTTCGCTGGTTCGATCCCCTAGAAGGCGAGGCTGGCGGCGCCGGCGACGATCGCATATACCGCCATGGGTGCGACAGTACGCTTGAGTATCCAGCCCTCCTTGTTGGCCAGTCCCAGGATCGAGCACACGGCAACGATGTTGTTGATGCACACCATGTTGCCCATCGCCGCGCCCACCGACTGCAGGCTGAGTATCACCGTGCGGTCGAGGTCCAGGTCTGCAGCGATGGAGTCCTGGATGCCGCCGAAGGTCAGGTTTGAGATGGTGGCCGAGCCGGAGAAGAACGAACCGATGGCGCCGAGCAGCGAGGCGACGAACGGCCAGGACTCGCCGGCGACACCCGCGAAGCCCTGGCCAATGATGATGACCATTGCCTCGTCGCCGCCCATCATCAGCAGTTGCACCATCACCAGCGCGCCCAGCAGGGCGATAACGGGATGCATCATGCGCCCGTAGGTTTCGGATGCGATGCGGCGAATCGTGGTCCTGTCGAGGCGGTAGACGCCAAACGCGACCACCGACACCAGGAAGAACGGAACCAGGGCAGGGACGTACAGGGCCTGGAACACCCAGCTCACCGGCGTCCGAAAAATCTCCGTGACTGTCAGCACCAGCGTCGCGCTCGTGCTGAACTGTCCCAGCCATCCCAGGCTGGCCTCGACTACGGGCGTCGCGTCGTTGAGCATCGCCTTGAGGCCAAGCTGCTCGATGCGCGTGACGAGCAGCACGAGCACGGTCGCCCACAGGGGGAACAGGGCCTTCACCAGCCGGCCCGGTGGCAGGTCGCTGCGGATTTCGTCGTTATCGGCGGCGCCCGCCAGTCCGACACCCAGCCGCGCGCCCATGATCGAAACGAACAGGCCGATCATGCCGGCGATCAGCGCTGGAAACTCATAATTGAAGCGCGCCAGCGCCACGTAGGGCACCACGCAGGCCAGCACCGACAGGTAGACGAAGCCGAGGTTGCGCCGCAAGGTCGTCCAGTCCACCAGCACTCGCAGAACCAGCGGGGGTACGACCAGTGCCGCGACGGCGTGCACCACCGCCGTATTGAAGCCGATGGTGAGCAATTCGGCCTCGCTGAGGCCCAGGTGCCCCAGGCCGAACCAGGTGGGCGTGCCGACGGCGCCGAACGAAACCGGCACGCTGTTCATCACCAGCGTCAGCACCGCCACTCTCAGCGCAGGGAACCCTAAGCCCACGAGTATCGGTGCCGCCAGCGCGGCCGGCGTGCCGAAGCCGCTCGCGCCCTCGATCATGAACGAGAAAGCCCAGCCGATGATCATGAGCTGGGCGACGGGGTTGGCGCTGACACCGTTCAGCCAGCCGCTCACCGTGGCCATCGCGCCGGAGTGCTCCATGGTTTTGAACATGAAGATGGCGCCCCAGATGATCAGTATGGGCGTCAGCGCGGTGAGCAGCCCCTTGACCACGGTGGCGTTCACCAGGACCGCGTCGTCGCCGAAATACACCAGTTTGATCACGTACACCAGGAGCGCGATCAGCGGCAGCGCCACGTGCGAGGGCACGGCGTTTCGCCGCGTCATCAGGTAGATCAGCAAAGCGATCGGGCCGATGGACATCAGCAGCGTCATCGTTGGTCGCTCGCTAGCGCTTCGGGCCGCCGCCCGTCAGAACCTTGAAATGTCGGCCCAGGGCAACGCCCACCGCCGCCCACGCGGCGGCAATGGCTGCGCCGACCAGCGCCACGGCGGCCAGGCCCAGGCCCACACCCTCGGTGAGCAGGGCGAACAGATTGCCGCTGACCGCGTCGCCGCCCCGGTACACCACGATGTCGATCACGGGCTTGGCCTTGAAGCGATCTTCGCGCCCGACGGCGGTGAACAGCATCTCACGCGCCGGTCGCGTCACCGCGTAGTTACCGGACCGGCGCACGACCTGCAGTGCGAGCAGCACCGTGATCACCGGTGCGAAGGCCAGCACCAGCAGCCCCGCCATGACCAGCACGGGCACCAGCGCGAGCGTGACGCCCAAACCCAGGCGCGTGGCGATGCGGCCGGTGGCAAAGAACGCCAGCCCGAAAGTCAGCGTGTTAACCAGCCAGTCGATGCTGCCGAGAATCTGCGTGCGTTCGTCGCGGCTGAAGTCGGCGAGCAGGTTCTTCTGCTCGAAATAGACGAACGAGCCGATGAAAACGTACAGCAGGATAAAGGTGCCGATGCCGAGCAGGTACGAGTTGGTGACGAAGGACCAGAACCCGGTCCACCAGCGACCGCCCACCGCGCCGGCGTCCAGTTCGAGCTCGTGGTCCGCATTGCCGAGTTCCGTCGCCTTGAGGCGATACAGGTAGAAGACCATCGGGATGATGAGCGTGAGGCTGGTCGCCGCGATCATCATCAGCCGGTCGGTGCCCAGGTCGGTAGCCAACAGCGTCACGATGGCCGGCCCGACCAGGGCGCCGGCACTGGCACCGGCGCCGATGATGGCGAACAGGCGCCGTGCCTGCGCGGGATTGAAGGTGTCGGCCATCAGGCTCCAGAACACCGACACGTGGAACAGCGCGTAAACGCTGACCCACAGGTAGAACCCCTTGTCCACCAGCGTGCGGTCGTCGACGAAGCCCACCGCGAGAAAGAAAGCGACGAACGACAGCGCGAAAAAGCCGTACAGACCCGGTATGACGGCGCGCAGGCGCACGCGGGAAACGGCAAAACCGAACAGGGCGACGATGCCGGCGCTGACGAAGAAGTTGATCGTCCACAGCAGGCTGACCTCGCCGTCGCTCCAGTCGCTGGCCATGGCGTCGCGCACCGGCCTGAGGACGAAATAGGAGGCCATCAGCACGAAAACGAACGCGAACGACACCAGCGTCGCCTTCCACTCGTTGGCGCGGACGTCGGATGCGCGTTCGATCAGTCGTGCGAGTGGTGCGGTGTCGGCCATGAGCGCGGGTTCCCGGTCGCGGCGTGGCGGCGATGCGCGGTTGGGCAGCGGCGCATCGCGATTAGTTCATGGCCTCTGCGTCAGACGGTGCATTTTCGGCGGGCCAGCCGAGTTCGCCCGTGCCCTGTTGCAGCACGATGGCCGTGTCGGCGGTAATCGCGCGCCAGAATTCGCGGTAGCCGTCGGGCCAGGCCACGGCAACCGCGTCGATGTCCGGTTGCCGGCCGAGGCCGAAGTGCACACGCACGTCGTTGGTGCTCAGGTAGCTGCCGTCGGTATGGGCCCGGCGCCACAAGACCGGCTTGCCGGCGCGGAACAGTGCCACGCGTGCGCCGATGCCGTCGCGATTGTTGGTCGTGCCCACGAGGCGAACGCTCAGCCAGTGTTGCTCGTTGCCGGCCTGGTTGAGCAGCAGCTCGGCGCGGCCGTTGTTGTTGGTGACCAGGATGTCGGTGTCGCCGTCGTTGTCGATGTCGCCGAAGGCCGCGCCGCGGCTGACCGCGAGGTGCGAGAAGACCGGCCCGGCCCGTGCGCTGACGTCCTCGAAGCGACGCCCATCCAGGTTGCGAAACAGCTGGTTGGTCTGCTCGAAGGGATAGTCGGACACGGCCACGCGGGATTCTTCCAGCTTGACGTTGCCGTTGGCGATGAACAGGTCGAGGAATCCGTCGTTGTCGTAGTCGAAGAAGGCGGCGCCGAACCCGGTCTGCGGCAGGCTCGACGAACCGAGCCGGGCCTGGTCGGTGGCGTCGAAGAAGCCGCCGCGGCCATCGTTGATGTACAGCGTGTTGGACTCGGCAACGAGGTGCGTCATGAACAGGTCTTCGTCGCCGTCGCCGTCGAAGTCGCCGGCGGTGACGCCCATGCTGGCTTCCGGCGAGCCCATCTGGTTGTAGGCCGTGCCCGCCATCACGCCCGTATCCTCGAAGCGGCCGCCGCCGCGGTTCATCCACAGGAAATTGGCGGCGCCGTCGTTGGCGACGAACAGGTCGATGCGCTCGTCGCCGTCGAAGTCGGCCCACACCGCGCCGAGGCCCGGGCCGGCGCGGCCCGCGATGCCGGCGGCCTCGCTCACGTCGGTGAAACGGCCATTGCCGTCGTTGCGAAACAACCGGTCGTCCAGCGGCGGGTACACCTGCGGACCGCAGTAGTCCCGCCGACCGCCGGAGCTCGTGCAGACGGTATTGCGCTCCGCGTCGAAGGCCACGTAGTTGACGACGAACAGGTCCAGGTCGCCATCGACGTCGTAGTCGGCGAAGGCGGCGGCCGTGGTCCAGCGCGGGTCGTTGACGCCGGCGCTCGCCGTGATGTCCTCGAAGGTCCCGTCGCCGTTGTTCAGGAACAGCGCGTTGTCGCCGTCGTTCGTGATGTACAGGTCCGTATCGCCGTCGTCGTCGATGTCGCCCACGGCGGCGCCCATGCCGTAGCCGTCGTGCGCCAGCCCCGAGCCGTCGGTGACGTCGGTGAACGCCAGCTCGCCGGAGGGAATACGCTCGTTGCGGAACAGGCGGTTGCCCGGCCAGTGGTTGGCGGGTACGGGAAACAGCGACGCGTCCACGGGTGCAGCCGCCTGCATGTTTCCCTGCAGCAGGTAGACATCGAGGTCGCCGTCATCGTCGTAGTCGAACAACGCGACACCGGATCCCATCACCTCGGTCATGAAGAACTCGCCGGCAGCACCGATGAAGTGGTCGAAGACCAGGCCGGTGTCGGTCGCGGCGTCGACGAACAGGGGTTCCGCGGGTGCGGGTGGTGGCGCCGGCGGCTGCGGCGTCGCTCCCTGAGCCGATGCGTCCTCGTCGACCGGCTGGTCGGCACTGCACGCCGCCAGCATCAGCGCCGCAACGACGCAGGTCACGGCGCGAGCGCGTGTCACGTGCGGCCGCCCGAAACACCGTCGCTGCCGGCCTCGCGCTCGAGGCGCTTGAGGGCCGTGCGTGCCGATACGCGCACCGCGTCGTCGCCGAAGCGGCCGGCCAGATCGAAGGCTTCGCGCCACACGGTTTCGGCCTCGGCGATCTGTCTGTCCCGTTCGAGGGCGCGTGCCAGGTCGCGCAGTATCCCGGGTGCTGACGGATCCTTGAGCCCGCGTAGCTTCTCCAGGTGCACGATGGCACCGGTGACGTCGCCGGCGTTCATCAGCGAACGGCCGAGCAGCCAGTTGGCCTGGCGATGCAGCGGTTCGATGGCAATGGCGCGACGGAAGTGTTCGAGGGCGTCGTCGGTTTTGCCGCGCGCTTCCAGCACCAACGCCAGCTGCGTGTGCGCATCGGCATTGCCCGGTTCGGCGTCGACGGCCCGCCGGAACGCTTCCATCGCCTCGTAGCTGCGGTTCTCGGCCAGGCGAGCGATGCCGGTGTTGTAGTGCAGCTGCGGATGGCTCGCGTCGACGGTGCGGGCCCGGTCCAGGTGCTCGTCGGCCTTGTCGAACTGGCCGCGCGTCGCGTACAGACCCACGACTGTGAGGTGCGCAGGCAGGCTGTCGGGATGGTGGTCGAGGGCCTTCAGCAGCAGCTTCAGCGCGCCGTCGTTGTCGCCGCGTGCCGACCTGGCGCGCGCGCGGTTGATGAGCTCGGTGGCGCTGATGTCCAGCGCGTGGACCTCGCCGAGGATCGGGTCGTCGATCCGGCCGGTGGTGCCACTGAAGAGTTCGAACAGCCGCGTATGCCGGTCCGCGGCGTCGGCGTCGCCGAGCTGGCGATGCGCCTGTGCAAGGCCGTAGTGCAGAGCGGCGAAGTCACCGGACAGAGTGCGCACCTTCTCGTAGCGGGCAATGGCCTCGGCGTGCCGCCCCTGGCGCGCAGCGATCTGCGCCGCCATGAAGCTGGCCTCAGGACGCTCGGGATCGTCGGCCAGCAGTGCATCGATCAGCTGCTTGCTGCTGTCGAGCCGCCCGGCAGCCAGGTGGAGTTGAGCCAGCTGAATACGGGCACTGGGGTAGTCCGGATCCAGTTCCCGGGCGCGGTCGAGTTCCGCCACAGCCCGGTCGTTGGCGCCCTGTTCCGCGAGGACTCGGCCGAGCAGGTAGCGCCAGCGGAATTCGCGCGCGTCGAGCAGAGCGGCGCGCTCGTACAGGGCGGCAGCGCCGGCGGACAGTTCGTACGCGTGCAGCAGCATGGCCATGCGGCCGTTGGCGTCGGCATCGCGTGGCTTGGCGCTCAGCGCAGCGCTGGCGGCGTCCAGCTGGCGGCGAATGGCTGGTGCGAAGCGATCGATGTCAGCCTCGGGTATCGGCGGCAGAGCACTGTCGGGCGGGCCGCTGTCGCAGGCGGTCAGCGCGATGGCCGCAACGGCGGCAACGAGCAGCGGGAGCAGGGACGAGGAAGAGCGCATGAGCGCACTGTAAATAAAAAAAGACCCCGTCGGAAGGACGGGGTCTTTCGGGTCAAGACAGTGTCTTGATGGTCGGCGACTATTTGCGGCGGCGGAAGACGCCCATGCCGAGTATGGCCGAACCCAGCAGCCACAGGGCGGCCGGAACCGGCACGACCGTCGCGGTGCCCGGACCGTCGATAGTCAGTTCCCACGCGCCGTTGGGCTGACCGAAGCTGGTCGGCTCGTTGGTGAACGACGAGATCACCGCGTAGTAGGTGGTGCCGGCCGTCAGACCCAGGCCGAGGATCTGCGAGGTGTTGCTTCCGCCCGGGCCGTCATCGTCGAAGCCGATGGCACCGAGGCCGGGAGAGAGCGGATCAAAGCCGCCCTCGTAGATTTCCAGGATGCCGTCCAGATTCAGGTCGAGGTCCACGTCACCGGGGTAAAAGGCGTCGAAGTTGTAGGCACCGCTGGTGTCTACGGTGAACACGACCGTGTCGTAGTTGCAGCCTACTGCAGCGCTCGTTCCGCAACCGTCCCAGGTGGGATCGGATGCGTCGAGACTGCCCGAGACTGTGGTCGCGGCCAAGGCGAAGTTCGACAAGGCCAGCATGGCGGTGACCGCCAAGAGTTTCTTCAGCATGTTGCTCCCCTTTGGTTTGCGATTGACCCGACGTCCGTTTTTTGTATGACGGGCCCGTTGTTTTACATATTCGCGGAATCAACATAGACCCTCGTGACCACGAGGTCAATTCGTTTGGCATTTGGTGCGTTGCACTTGCCCCAGTGTGAGGCGTATTTGACATAATTGCCGAAAACACGCTCCAGTGCAGTGCGATTTCCAGTCAAAGGCTGAATCGCAACGCGGGACAGGCACGAGGCGAACGGCCGGCGAAGCCCTGCAAACGGCGAGCAGTGTGTTACAAAGACCGCGCACCAAAGTAAGAGCCGGGGTGGCCGCTTGACCGTCGAAACCTACGATGTCGTGATCATTGGCGCCGGTTTGTCCGGCATCGGCGCCGCCTGCCACCTGAACACCGAATGCCCCGGCAAGCGCTACCTCATCCTCGAAGGCCGGGAGTCGATGGGTGGAACCTGGGACCTGTTTCGCTATCCCGGCATTCGTTCGGACAGCGACATGCACACGCTGGGCTATCGCTTCAAGCCCTGGCGCGAGGCCAAGGCCATAGCCGACGGCCCGTCGATCCTGGCGTACGTGCGCGAAACGGCGGCCGAGCACGATATCGAGCGACATATCCGTTACGGACACCAGGTGACGCGCGCGAGCTGGAGCAGCGACGAGGCGCTGTGGACCATAGAGGCCATGCGCAGGGACACGGGCGAGACGGTTTCGGTGCGGGGCAACTTCCTGCTGATGTGCGCCGGCTACTACAGCTATCAGGGTGGATACACGCCCGAATTCCCGGGCCGCGAAGCGTTCGCCGGCGACATCATCCACCCGCAGCAGTGGCCCGAGGGCTACGATTACAGCGGCAAGCGGGTGGTCATCATCGGTTCCGGTGCCACGGCGATGACCCTGCTGCCCGCCATGGCGGGCGACGCCGGTCACGTGGTCATGCTGCAGCGGTCGCCCACGTACATCGTGTCGTGGCCGGAGAAAGACCGCATCGCCAATGCGCTGCGCAGGCTGCTGCCGGCGTCGTGGGCGTACCGGCTGACACGCCGGAAGAACACAGCCTACCAACAGTTCGTATACTGGCTCACACGCGTGCGACCCCAGTGGGTGAAGCGTTGGTTGCTCAGGCGAGTGCGGCGGGAGTTGGGGCCGGATTTCGACGTCGATACGCACTTCACGCCGTCTTACAACCCGTGGGACCAGCGCATTTGCCTCGTGCCGGAGTCGGACTTCTTCGCCGCTTTACGCTCCGGTAAGGCGTCAGTGGTAACCGACCACATCGATCGGTTCACCGAGTCGGGCATCCTCCTGAAGTCCGGCGAGGAACTGGAGGCCGACCTCATTATCACCGCGACCGGTCTCAACCTGGTGGTGCTTGGAGAGATGGACTTCTCGGTCGACGGCCGCGCCGTGGATTTCGCCGACACGTGGTCCTACAAGGGCGTCATGTACTCCGATGTGCCCAACATGGTCTCCACGTTCGGGTACATCAACGCGTCGTGGACGCTGCGCGCCGATCTAATTGCCCGCTATGCCTGTCGGCTGATCAATCACCTCGATGCCACCGGCACCCGTCACTGCACGCCGCGGCTGCGCGATGAAGACCGTGACATGACGCCGCGTCCGTGGATCGACGGATTCTCGTCCGGCTACATGCAGCGCGTGATGCATCGCTTTGCCCGCCAGGGCGATCGCGAGCCGTGGATCAACCCGCAGCGCTATCGCAAGGACAACAGGATGATGCTGCGCGATCCGGTGGAAGACGGGGTGCTGATCTTCGGCGGCACCGACGAGGCCGGGCATGACAGATCGCCAGCCGCGAGCAGACAGCTCGTTGACGACGTAGCGCGTCGCGCGTAGGAGCGGCTACCAGCCGCGATGGTGTTACGAATCGCGGCTGGAAGCCACTCCCACATGCGACGACTCAGGAGTCGGCCTGTGTGCGGTGCCAGGCCGCGAGCACCTCGCGTTCGCGGGCACGGTCGAGGCCGGCCTTCGGTGACTTCCGCCGCTCGGGTGCCTGATCCCGCCACCAGTCGAGCGTGTCGGCGCACGTGGTCTTGAGGTCCCGGTGTGTCAGGCCCGTGTCGGTGGCCCGATCGACGCTGATCGCGCCGAAGCCCGCGTAGTCGCCGCGCGGCGGTATCCATGCCGGCAGATCCGACCAGGGCGCCACGCCATTGGCTTCGAGAAAATCCGCATCGATCCACGTGAACTCGGCGTCGGAGTCGGACGCGCTGCGGCAGGCGTTCATCAGAGCGCCCATCGTATGGAGCCCGGGCGGTGACATGGCGTTGTAGGTGCCGACCGTTCGCTGTTCGAGGCACAGGATCATCCATGCGGCCAGATCGCGCGCGTCCATGATCTGCAGGCTCGCCGATGGCGTGCCGGGCGCCAGCACCTCGCCGCCGTCCGCGATCCGGACGGGCCAGTAGGTGAACCGGTCGGTGGGGTCGCCGGGGCCGACGATCAGCCCCGGGCGCACGACAGTCGTGCGACCGGGCATGGCGCGCTCGGCGGCCTGCTCGCACAGCGCCTTCAGCGGCCCGTAGGTTTCACCGTCGACCGTTTCCACGGTCGGATCGTCGAGTGTGCCGACGGGGGTGTCCTCGTCCATGCCGGGGGTCGCGAAATCCCGATACACCGACACCGTGGAGACGAACAGGTAGTGGTCGCAGGCATCGGCGAGCAGCGTCGCGGACGCATCGACCAGGCGCGGCACATAGCCGGACGTGTCGATCACCGCGTCCCATCGGCGACCCTTCAGCGCATCGAGCTTGCCGTCCCGGTCGCCGACCAGCTTCTCCAGGTCCTGGAACAGGTGTGGGTTTGTCCTGCCCCGATTGAACAGCGTCATGCGATGGCCGCGTGCCAGCGCCGCGCGCACGGTGTGCGGTCCGAGAAAGCCGGTGCCGCCGAGGATGAGGATGTCCAGCGCCTCGCGCTTCGTCGCGGCGGCGTTGCCCGTGCCGAGGCCGGCCATCGCGGCCATGGCCAGCGTGGATTTCAGCAGGTCGCGTCGGGTGGGGTACATGGTGGATGTCCTGGTGATGGGAACGGGTTGTGCCCGAGCCGTCAGCGTTCGACCGTGTCGAAGGCGTGGAAGTGCAGGCTGAACGTGGCGCGGCCGTGCGTCAGCGACCTAAGGTCAGTGGAATAGCCGAACATCGCGGCGAGGGGCACGGTGGCGTCGACCAGCCTCAGCTGCTGGCGCCAGCCGATGTCGAGCACCTGGGCGCGGCGCGCCTGCAGATCGCCGATGACGGCGCCGAGGTCGTCTTCGGGCACGACCACCTCCAGGCTCATGACCGGTTCGAGCACCGCCGGCTGTGCGTCGGCCACCGCCCGTCGCGCCGCCGTGACGCCGGCCGCCCGCACGCCCGCGAGCATGTCCGGCAGCTCGCGGAAACCCACCGACTCGAGCGTGACCTTGAGATCGGTCATCGGGTGGCCGGACGGCCCGCTCTGCACGCCGCCGCCGAGCCCGGCGAGGGCTGCTTCGATGACACCGGCCGGATAGCTGTCCTCGTCGGCAACGGCCGAGACGACGGTGACGCCGTCGCCGCGTGGCGCCGGTTCCACCCGGCAGGCGGCTTCGCCGTAGAGCTCGATATCTTTCATCTGCCGCTCGATGTGTGCCTTGCCTTCGCCGGTTGCCGATACGGTCTCGCGGCACACGACGCGCGGCTTACCCACCGTCACGCCGAGGCCGAACTCGCGTCGCAGGCGCTCGATGAGCACGTCCAGGTGCAGTTCGCCCATGCCGCCGATCAGGGTCTGGCCGGTTTCTTCCTCCTCGTGCACGCGCACCGTGGGGTCTTCGTCCGCCAGCTTGCCGAGCGCCAGTTCCAGCTTGTCGGCATCGGCCTTGCTGCGGGCTTCCACGGCCAGCGACATGACCGGCTCGTCGGCGTCGATGCTCTCCAGCAGCAGCGGCGCGTCGCGCGGGCACAGCGTGTCGCCCGTGGCCGACAGCTTGAGCCCGGTGGCGGCAACGATGCTGCCCGGCCCGGCCTCGGTCAGTCGTTCCCGCTTGTGCGAGTGCATGGCGAACAGGCGGGCGACGCGTTCGGTCGCGTCCAGCCGCGGGTTGTAGACCTCGTCGCCCGCGCGCACCACGCCGCTCATCACGCGCAGGTATACAAGCCGCCGTCCCCGGTCCACGGCCACCTTGAACAGCAGCGCGGCCAGCGGGTCTTTGGCCGACGGCGAACGGGAAATACGCACGGACGCGTTCGTCGGGTCGACACCCTCGACAGGCGGCAGGTCCGTGGGTGCGGGCAGGTAGTCCACCACCGCGTCCAGCAACTTGTCGACGCCCTTGTTGCGCAGCGCGGCTCCGCACAGCACCGGCACGGCACCCTGTTTCAGGCAGGCGCGGCGCAGGGCGTCGGCGAGCTCGTCGGCGCTGGCCTCCTGGTCGTTGAGGAAGCAGTCGGCGATGGCGTCGTCGACCTCGGCCAGCGTTTCGACGAGACGCTGGCGGGCGGCGCGGGCATCGTCCAGGTGCTCCTGCGGAATGTCGGTCCAGTCGCCGGCGCCGTCGAGTTCGCCGCTGTAGCGGGCCGCCCGCATGCGTACCAGGTCGATGATGCCGTCGAAGGCGTCCTCCGCGCCCAGGGGCAGCTGCACGGCCGCCGGTCGTGCACCGAGCTGTTTGCGCATGGCCTCGAGCACGGCGTCGAAATCGGCGCCGATGCGGTCCATCTTGTTGACGAACGCGATGCGCGGCACCGCGAAGCGATCGGCCTGGCGCCACACGGTTTCGGACTGCGGTTCGACGCCGTCCACCGCCGAGAAGACGACGACGGCGCCATCGAGCACGCGCAGGCTGCGCTGCACCTCCATCGTGAAGTCCACGTGCCCCGGCGTGTCGATGAGCTGGATGTCATAGTCGCGCCAGGCGAGGCGGGTGGTGGCGGCGGTGATGGTGATGCCGCGCTCCTTCTCCAGCTCCATCCAGTCCATTTCGGCGGCGCCGTCGTGGACCTCGCCCACCTTGTGAAGTTCGCCGGCATGGTAGAGCAGCCGCTCTGTCACGGTGGTCTTTCCCGCGTCGATGTGCGCGACGATTCCGATGTTGCGTAGGTGGTGGATGCTGTTCATCGGGGCATAGCCTACCGCGTGCGGCGCGGTGGCACGATTGGTATCGGTACGTATTAATCCAAGCTTACGCGTACGTCACGAGATTGCCACGCCCTTCGGGCTCGCAATGACGGTCGAGGGCGTCATGGCCAGGCCCAGCGACCGATCCGTCATTGCGAGGAGCGCAGCGACCGATCCGTCATGGCGAGGCCCAGCGACCGATCTGTCATTGCGAGGAGCGCAGCGACGCGGCAATCTCGTTCAGGTTACTGCAATCTCCGATGTGGCCAAAGGCAATCACGACGCCGACAGCGGGTGATGGCACCGGTAGCGGTGATCGTCGTCTTCGACGGTTTCCCCGGGCGCTGTCGCCACGCAGTCGTCCTGGCGACCGGGGCAGCGGGTGTGGAACTCGCAGCCGGCCGGGCGGTCCAGCGGTCCGGGGATTTCGCCTTCGAGGGCAACGCGCTCGGAGCGTGCCGTCGGGTCGGCGCTGGGATTGGCCGACAGCAGGGCACGTGTATAGGGATGGCGCGCCTGCTCGAAGATGGCCTCGCACGGACCCTGCTCGACGAAGCGTCCGAGGTACATGATGGCCATGCGATCGGCCACGTGACGCACGACGTTGAGGTTGTGGGTGATGATCAGCACGCCGAGCCCGAGCCGTTCCTGCAGGCCCGACAGCAGGTTCAGCACGTCGCCCTGAACAGAGACATCGAGCCCGGCGGTCGGCTCGTCGGCCACGACCAGCGCCGGGTGCAGGGCCAGGGCCCGGGCCACGCCCACGCGCCGGGCCTGGCCGCCGCTGAGTTGGTGGGGGTAGCGGTCGCCCATGCTGCGGTCGAGGCCGACCATGTCGAGCAGGGCGTTCGTTGCATCCGACAGCGTATCGGCGCGGCGCCCGTGAATGACGAACGGTTCGGCGAGTGCACCGCGTACCGTCATGCGCGGACTGAGCGAGCCCACCGGGTCCTGGAACATCATGGCGATGCGCGCCCTGTCCGGCTCGAGACGGCCGCGCCGGTCCCGCGTCACCGCCAGTCCGTCGATGGCCACGTCGCCGCGGTGCATCGGTACCAGGCCCATCAGCGCCATGGCCAGCGTCGTTTTGCCCGACCCGCTCTCACCGACGATGGCGACGGTCTCGCCCGCGCGCACGCGCAGCGAGACCCCGCGAACGACGTCGATCCATGGTGTGCCGGTGCGCTTCAGGCGCTCGGCCAGCGGGTGAGCACGCGGATAGCGAACGTGGGCATCGCGCACGTCGAGCAGCGTGGGGTGTGCACCGGTCGCCGCGGGCTGAGTCATGCGACCGGTCCGGCGAAATGGCAGGCGACACGGTGGTTCTTCGCATCGGCGGCGAGCGTCGGGCGTTGCGTCGCACAGACGTCGCTGGCACGGTCGCAGCGGTCGCGGAACACGCAGCCCGCCGGCAGCTCGACCAGGTCGGGGAGGGTGCCCGGGATGATCGGCAGCACGCGTGTGCGCTGGGCGATGC
>JAAUYH010148779.1_pt1 | contig 14843 bp, 16 predicted proteins | sample 7278061 | NCBI WGS metagenome assembly JAAUYH01 (sample SAMN14350203, study PRJNA611818) | marine sediment metagenome | isolation source: surface marine sediment (0.6m) | place: French Polynesia: Moorea | collected 2018-08
ACCGCAAAGCTAAACAGAGACTTAATTACTAAAACTTTGTTCGCCACGGTGGTAAGCTTAAATCGAGCCTTTAACCCCCGCTCCCAGAGCTGCAAATCCTCTAACTTCACCTCAGAGAGTGGCTTATCAATAAACTCGATAAACTTCTCTACCGTCGAGCGATAACTAATTTGGGTCGTCGACGATTTACCGCCAAGCCAAATCAAAATTAACTCGCGATCGCTCGATGCATTAGTAACTTTGTTCGTACTAGTCATAAATACGGATGTATTGAAAAGTGTGCATCAATATAGGGCCTTTTGTTATACATTGGCTCTCACTAATTATATTCATTTGCGTGCGTTGGGGAAGATTAAGATTACTAAATAATCGCGATCGACACAAAACATGAAATTCAAAACTCTACTCAATGGTGCGGTCTTATTCATCGGTCTAGGTCTGGCTGCTTTTTCTCAACTGAATAAAGGTAGTGAGCGAGCACAATTTTCCCAAACTTCACAATCTACCGTCGTCCCAGTCACTCCAGAACAAAAGTTTGAGAGGTGGCAGCTAAAGCCAGGCAGCATCTACGATGGCGATACATTAAGAGTTATCCGAGGAGCTGAGGAACTCAAGATTAGATTCTGTGGCATCGATGCCCCAGAAAAAAAACAAGCTGGTGGCATTGAAAGCAGAGATTATTTGCGATCGCTCGTCTCTCGCGGCAATGGTGAATTACTCCTCGTGCCCATCGAGAAAGATAGGTACGGGCGCACAGTTGCCGAGTTATATGTGCAGGATAGAAAAAAGTCAGCTATTCCTCTCAATTTGGAAATGGTAAGGGCTGGCTATGCTTGGCACTACGAGAGATATTCGGCTAATTGTCCAAGTGGTCAACAATTTGCTTTGGCTCAAGAATTGGCTCAGGAGGAAGGTTTGGGAATTTGGAACGGTAAGCCTACAGCTCCTTGGGATTGGCGGAAGGCTAATAAATAAAAAAATTTAATCTAATTACATATCTATTATCTGTCTAACATTGTCACTTTTAATATGCGATCGATGTCGCGCCTTTTTTCCTGCTTTTTATCCAAGATAGTAAACAAAATACATCTTGCTTGCTTAGTTACTGGCTATCTCAAGTAATTAGAAAAATGAATTACGAATTTTGCCCTAAATGTGACGGTTCACTTAATATTCTTCAATCAAGCGGTCGTCAAATATGTTCATCTTGTAAATGGACAGAACCCATCGAAAAAACTACTACGAAACTGAAAAAAAAGTACTTTCAGATAGATGTAGAAGAAAATCAACCTAATACAGAAGAAATATCTAACGACGATCAACAAAAATCTATTCTTGAAATTAAACAAAACTCTGGCAGTGGTGGAGCAGTAGTATTGTTTGTTATTGGTTTTATAATGATGTTGAGCGGGTTGTTTTATGACACAACTACTTGCTCCAGTAGTTATGGTACTGGCTGCACTCACAATATTGGACTAATTCACGAAAGCTCTAATATTTTGAATTTTGGCGGTTTCCTTTGCATCTGCGGTTGTGTATTAAACGTTAAACCTAAGAAAAATTGATGAGGTAGTTAATTTTAAGCGATCGCCCTAAAATAATTCTAAAAACTCTGTAACAACATCTGATGTTTGATTCAAGCATTCCTGGGCTGTAAACCTAGCGGTGGATATCCCCTCTCTTAGTAAAACGCGATCGCGGACATAATCTCTGATAGTATTTGTCCCTTCTTGGTGGTGCTGACCGTCAACCTCTAAAATCATGCACCGACGGTCTTTAAAGACTAAAAAATCGAGTTCGACTCTACCAGACAAAGATTGACTAGCTTTAGCTGCGGGTAAATCTTGTTCGTTGACTCTCCCTCTAACATTGCCAAAGAACAACACATTTCTTTTATCCAATTCTTCAGCGATCGCTATCTCAGCTTGAGAACGGAAATACATTCCTCCCCATTCCCTGTATGCGTTGTAACCTGTGCTTGAGCGATCGCTCTCTGATGCTTTATTCCCTACTGTTAAAGAACTACTTTTTGTAGCCGTTTCTATTTTTTCTTGAAATTGTTCATCAAAGAATAATCGCCACCAATGCTGTGTTCCATGTCCATCACGTTGATCTGCATAAGCCAAATGTAGATGATTATCTAGTTCCATGTAGAAACCAGGTCTAGTTCTGCTATATAACCACTGATTAATTTTTTTCCTAAGATTTTTAGTTGATGACTTTGATGAAAATGTTATCAACACGTTCAAGAGTATTGATGTCCTTAGCTCTTGATATAAAGGAAGTTTGCCATTGATGGATACAATAGAACTACTAGAGACATGACGTTCTTTGCCAGTTTCGATTTCAATAGTCATATTGCTAAAAAAAGTATTTTTAACAATATATAATTATCTCTTCAATATGCCCGAACAAATATTAAGTAAAACAGGTTGGGAAAACTATACTTATAGTGGTTCGGTTGACTTTAAACAATTATACCTAAAATCTCTGACTGCGATCGCTGGCAGAGATTTTAGGTACTTAATCCTTCTTAATCTTTAAAAAGGATATTGAGTCATGCCTTGAGAATGAAAGAGTCTTCCGCATTTTGGACATGGGTGCGGATTATAGATTGATGAATATCCGATATGACAAATATTGCAATAGAATTCTAATTCTTGATTCAAGATAGTTCTTGTTCCAGCCTCAAATCTTCTTTGTGCTGCTTTATTATCTGCTTGATGAATTTGCCGATAAATTTCATGCACCTCCCTCATATTTCGTCTAACATTTTCGGAAGAATAAGTAGATTCGTAGCTCTCAGATACAAGAGGTCTTTGGTATCTAGTTGGTTGAGTCTGTGGAGAGTTGTTTACTTTATGGCTCGCATGAATAGCATATTGTGTAGTATTTTTGTACAAATTATCATAGTAAGGCGATACCAAGGGTCTAGGCTTTTTAGGCTGGTTATTTGAAATAATTAAATTTATATAATCCTGTAAAGATTTTTCCATTTTGAGTACTTCGTCAATGTAAGAGTTTCAGTGTGAGTTTTGCTTACATCTACTAGATACCCACGACATATTTTTTTTATGCACTCATTTGAAACTAGAGCAAAATAGAGACAAAAGCTCATGCCCAAGATTCCTGATTGCGATCGCTGTGTTCTCTATGCCCATAACCCATATGTTGTCTGCGCCGTTCATCCTGAAGGAGTAGAAGGCGATCGCTGTATCGATTTTAGACCAGACCCCAACGCAGAGATTCAAGAACAATGGAGTCCTCAAGGTTATAGCTGGTATGGTGGAGAACTAATTCCTAATAGACATTCTCGCTATAGCCAAGAAGAACAAACAGAAATATTAAACAATCATCCTTTCTTTACTGGTGTCTGTCCTCAATGCAGACATGAGTTTGATCAAGATAATCTCCCAGTTCACTTTGATTGTCCTAACTGTGATTTTATTGATGATTCAGTATAGCGATCGCTCATCGGCAGTAAATACTAAACACCCAAGCTCCAATCGTCATTGAACAACTACCATTGCCCAATGTTCTTATACTAGCTGTAACTTTTGGGGAACAGGCTTGTAAAATCAAAAGTAGTACTAAAAAACCACATAAAAGCTTCCACCAATTATTCATTTCTTGTTTCATATTAAATAATTCTTTACTTAATAGTTCCCAAATCCTTTACTTTTAGTATTGATGGGAACGGTGGGAATCATAGACACGAAGCGGCTTCTCGAAGAGTACCCACAACCAAGCGATTAAGAGTCGCAAGCGATCGCCCTACCCAAATTGTCGCTACGCGGTTTTATTGTTTTCCCCCTCCGCCCCTCTGGGGAACCTCATCCACCTGCTTTTGGTTCTGAAAGTTGATCGGTAGGGTATACGTCACACAGCTTTCCAATTATAGCGCGGGCTAAATAAGGACTCGCTTCGCTCGGTTTGTTATCTGGGGACACCCCAGACCCCATACGCTCGTCAAGGGCTACAGCAAGGTGCGCTGGGGCTAACTTCTGAGGATTCGCTTCGCTCAATTTTTTATTTTGCCCCGCTTCCCCTATGACTTCGCTACGCCCGCGCGACACAAAAAGCGTTGTGTCCTTTCGGGGGTTTTTTTCTCGTGTTTGCTTTTCTTCTTTTCGTTCTCTGGTTCGTTTTCGTTTCGTTGTTCGTTGGTTCTGGTTCTTCTGCTGCTTCTGTCCCTGCTCCTGCTCCTTCCTGTCCTTTGCCCTGGTGGTTCGGCGCGTCTTGTTCGTTGGCGGTTCGTGCTGCGGTGGTGCCTCCGTCGTGTTGTCTGCTTCGTTCTCGTTCGGGTCGTCCGTTGTTCGGTGCTGCTCGTTCTTCCCGTGTCGGTCGTCTGCGTCGTGCGGGTGTTCTGGTCTAGTTGCTTGTCGGTGTCTGTTGCTCGCTCTGTCTCTCCTTTGTCGTTTCTTTTTGGGGGTTTCCTCTCGTGCGTTTTTCCTTCTCTGTTCGTTCTCGTTCTTCTGTTCGTCGCGTTTCTGTTCCCTTCCGTCGTGTGGTTGGTCTGGCGTTGTCTCGTGGTTGCTGTTCCTGGCTGCTGCGTGCGTCGTCTCGTTCGTTCTCTGGCTCGGTTGTCTGGTGCGGTTTTGCTTCCCGTGGTCGTGCTGCTGCCTTTGCCTTCCTTGTCTCTCGTTTGGTCGGTGTTGTGGTTTGGGTTCGTCCTGGCGTTTGCTCTGTCTCTGGCTCTGTCTGGTTTGTCTCGGTGCCCGTCGTGCGCTGACCTGCTTCTGTTGGGGGTTCGTCCCCTTTTTTCGTTGAGAAAGCGATCACCCGTAGAAATTAGAGCGATCGCAAAAGTTATAATTTTACATGTTCTTACAGAATCAAAGTCGAGTTATCAACTAAGATTTCTATTAAGCTCGATAGCTTGATTGACGATGAACAAAGCTGCTCCCAACAGCTTCATCGTCATTAAAATATTGACGACATCCATGTTCCTCCTATTGATTTTTGTTAAGTTTTGAGGAACTGCGCAGAACCTAGAATCGATATCTGAAAATCAGTATATCGTTTATAAATGAATAAAAAACACCAAATAGTATCTAATTAAACCCTTTGGGCAATCTTTTTGGAAAAAAGTAACGAATCAGACATTACAAAAAACCTATTGGTATTATTTTTCTCCAAAGACATTAGCAGACATTAAAAATAGGGCTTATGAGGAACATTAGCAGACCTAAAACCCTAGTTTTTCGTTGAGTTATGTCTGCTAATAGCATTTATCAGACACAAAGAGTCTGTGAGAGAGCATGATTTTACAACCTATATATATCAATCGCTTGAATGAGATGTGGCACGTTTCAACATGTATCTCGGCGCGATCCCTAAGTACTTATCGTGTACTTTTTTAACATAGCGATCGCTTTATAACAACACCTCATTAATCCCCAAGCCCACCAGTGCCTTACACTTAGAAGGATTCGCTAATCGCTCAGTTTATTTCGGCGCGCATCCAAGTGCGGAAATTTTAGCACACGCAGTCGCTCACAAGTTGTTGGGGCTATTTATTTTTTCTTTTTAGTGGTAGCCCCTTTTGTTTATTTGGGTCGCTCGTCGTCGCTACAAAATTTGTTTGCATCCATGCAAAGCGATCGTCAGCTCCTCCTCTCTCCCGTTGTTCGCTTGATGACGTGTGCGCCCTTCGCTGTTGTGTGTCTGCGCGCCTAGTATCCGTGTTTTGTCTCGCTAATCGCTCGATCTATTACGGCGCGCATCAAGTTGATCTTCACCAAGCTAATTAAATAGTGCGCGCCTAGATGTGTGGTGGTGGTGGTGGAATGAGTGAAGTGTGTGTTGTCTTCTCTCCTTCGGTTGCCTCCGCTTGTTGGTCGGTGGGGCGGGTTGGTCGTCTGCGTTGTTGGTGGTTCGGTGGGGGCGGGGCGGTCGCTTTTTCTCGGCGGTTTCTTTGCGCTCCTCTTGTTCCTGGTGTTGTCTTGCTTTTTGCGTGTTTTCGCGCTATAATAAAGTTCTTAGTTGGTTTTCTGGGGTGTTCGTTTTGTCTCTCTTCGCTGTGTCGGTTTCTCCCGTCTCCGTTTCTGCTCCTGTTCCTGGTGTTGTGGCTCGTTTTGCTTCGGGGGCTGGGGCTTCTTTCCTCTGTGTGCGTCCGTCGGTTCGTTCGTTCTCGCGTTGGGTTGCGGTGGCGCTGTTCTCCTCGTCTGCTGCTGCTGGTTCGTTTGCTGCTGCTGCTGCTTCTCGGTTTGGTTTTTCCTTCTGTGCTGTTCGTTCTCGCGGTTCTTGGTTCGCCGTCTCTGTTCCTTGTTCCGTGTCTTGGTTTGCCTCTCCTGGCGGTTCTTTGCCTTGTCTGTGGTCTTCCTTCGGTGCTGGTGGTGGCGGTGGTTCTGCTCCTTCCTGTCCTCCTTCTTCTCCTTCTTCTCCTTCTCCTGCTGCCCCGTTTGCTGGCGTTGTTTCTGTCGGCTTTTCTGGTTCTCGTTCCTTGTCCCCTGCTGCTTCGGCTGCTCTTTCTTCTCTGCTGCCTCTCGTTCCTGCTGGGGTGCGTGTGTCGGTTGGGTGTGCTGCTGGCGCAGATGCCGTTGTCCGTTCCTGGTTTGGGGCTTCGTCTTCTTTGCTGGTTTTCTCCGTTGCCTCTGGTCGTTTCGGTGTGGGGCGTTCGGCGTTTGCTCGTCGGTCTTCTCGCTGTGTGCTGTCTGTGGCTTCTGGTTCTCGCGGTTTGCTGGCGGTTCTGCCTTCTTCTCCCGTTCCTCCTGCTGGTGTTGCTCCGTCCCGTTCTTTTCGTGGTGGCGGGTCTGGCTCGTGGGGTTCGGCTGCTTTTGCTCTTGGTCGTGGTCGGCGGGTGCTGCTGTGGTTGCCCTCTGGCTCTCGTCCTCCCCTCTGGTCTGGCGTGTCTTGGTCTTCTGCTGGTGCGCTTGGTTCTGCTGGCTGTTGGTGGCTTGGCGTTCCTGCTCCCCGTGCTTTGTCCCTTTCTTTGTTTTAGTTGGGTTGCTGGCTTCGTTGCTGTTCCCTGGTTTGCTCGTTCGTCGGGCGGTTATCTAATACTAATTTTGCGATCGCTTTTCTAGTTTTTTCCTGCCAATTATCTAAAGTTTTTAGCTCTTCATACAAAGATGGTGGCAAGCGTAGACCTAGCTGGGCTGTGCAAGGTTCATCCCAACTATATTTTTTATCAAATTGATGCTTATCTAACTCGGGATTTCCGCCAGGTCTACTCATAAAATGCGATCGCTTTATTTAACTATCTAGAATATTATAGCATGAAAACACGCTATAAAGTTTTATTGAACTAGCTATAATTGCATGAAAACATGCTATTATTAAATTAATCGAGGAAGAAACCCGCTAAAGCTCATCCTCGATTAAATACCTAACTAAAGGCAATTATCATGTTAAAGCAAATCATCAAAGAATCACAAAATAAGAGTTTCAGAGTTTCCAGAATTTCTAATAGTATTGCTATCTGCGAAGCTAACAAAGAAGATAGATTTAACTGGGGAAATTCAACAGAAAATCAACCCGCTTTTTTAGTTTATTTAGGATGCTCGCAAAAAGACGTTTCAGGCTATATTCAAACCTTTAATATTTTCTATAAATGCGAATATTGCGAAACCAGAAAACCTAAATATTTAAAAGGCTTTGAGGTTGAAATAAAAATTAGAGGAATGCAGAGAAAAGGGAATGCTAAATGTTATGGATTAGATGACTTGTTGAGAACTGAAGCATCAAAACATGTCTCATCCTTTAACATTGATTTGGATTTTTGCATGGATGACATAGCAGAAAATTACGCTCATCAAGAAGAATATCAACAAATACCTCTTGAAAAAATCAAAGAAATATTATTTGAAGGAATAAATAATCTAATCGATGATTTTGCTAATAATCCTAATCAATATCTTAATCAAGATTTATCTAATCGATTTATTAAATTAGCATCTGAATATCAAAAAGAATCAATAGATTATGACGAATATAACTATTATGTGACGGATTTTATGCCTCGTTATTAATCTTAAATCCCCCCAATTTATGGGGGACAAAACATCAATCTCTACAGAAATCAATCAAAATCAAAACAATGGCTAGAACTAAGAAATCAAATCAATTCAGCGTATTTGGCACTCGCCCAGAAAATGCTATCTGTCTTCCCGATGTTCCCTATTCAGTCAGACTCAACTGTAAAGATGGCGGTTTATTTGTTGGTGGTTTTGAAGCCCAACACCGCAAAACTAACCCTGACCAAAAGATAGATATCAGCATTATCAAAGTGGCTAAATTCTTCGGTACTTTGGGCAAAACTGAGAATGTTCTCTGGATTCAACTATTCTTTGTCCCTGCTCCTGGCGTTGACTCCTCTATACTGCCGAAAAATACCGTTTGCTGTAGCTATATCAAAAAGCAATCGATCGCTCATCTATTCAATAAAGTGCAGGAAGTGATGGAACATGGCGACCCAGGTTTAGGAATTTTTACCCTCGGTTTCAATCGGGAAGTAGGAGAAAACGGAGTTTATTACACTGTCGATTTTGATTGGCGATCGCGTGAATCTGAAGCAGAAAAACAACAACTGGATCTAATTGCTACTTTTATGTCTGCCTACAAAGACCAATTGATCGACCTCGAAGGAACTCGCGATTTAACTTGTGTCGATGGTTGGACAGCCCAACAGTTACAAGGTCTTACTGCCGAGCGTCAACAGTTAGAAGGAACTCAAACCCCTAGCTTACCTGCTGCTTAATTATCTTAGGCGATCGCTTTTGTAGTGGTCGCCCTTTCAACAACAATAACTCTGAAACTATGACTAAACCTAAACTTTGGGAATTATCCGACGAAATCCAACAGCTAGAGAATGCGATCAGCGCGATCGCAGATGATGAAACTTTATCCGAATCAGAACGAGAAACCAAGCTACAAGAAACCTTTGCTCAATGGCTCTCTACTGGAGAATCATTTAAGAGTAAAGCCGAGCAAACAGCCCGTTATATCCGCCACCAGGAAGCTCTAGCAGAAGCTCGAAAGGCAGAAGCTAAGAGAATTAGAGAATTAGCTAGTCAAGCTGAGAATGGCGCAAATAGACTCAGGAAATATCTACTCGATCAGATGATTAGATCTGATATCAAAAAGATTGATGGTGTGGCGGTCAAAATCGGGCTGAGGAAGAAACAGCCCCAGGTTTTGTTAAATGTTCCCGCCGAAGAATTACCCGCCGAGTACGTCCAAGTCAGCTATAAACCAGATTTAACTAAGATTCGGAAGCTGCTTAAGGTTGATGCTCAAGGGGCAATTGGTTGGGCATCCTTGGCTGAGAGTCAGGATTATTCAGTGACGATTAGATAATTGTTTGTTGTAGCGGTCGCTTTAGTTCTATTGCGATCACTACCTCTTGATTTCTTAACCAATTCTAATCTATCTGCAATGCTCATATAATTTTTATCTAAATGATTTCTTCTTCTGATACTAGCTTTTTGATAATTACTCATACGACGAAGAATTAAGATTATATTTATAAGTATAAAAGAAATAATTCCAATAAATATTTCATCTATGAGAAAAATATTTTTAGATATTAATGAAATAGTATCTTGAGTTAAAAGCAACATAAATAAACTTATCATAATTGTTTCCAATGCAGCTTTTTCAGCATCAACCTTAGTAATTTGTAATTGTAAAACATCAATAGTTAAACATTGTAGTATTGGGTATTTTTCTATGTCCTCAAGCAATGATTTTTTTGTGTATTCGAATGTGTTTTCGAATTGTTCTTGATTTTCTTGATTAGAATTTACAATTACACGTTTATTAATTTTTCTTGTTAATATAGTCAAAGAATCCCAAAATGAATGTAAAATGATTGATGAAAAATAAGCGAAAATTATCAAACTGAATAAAACTAATACATCAGGAATTCTCGTGATACCTATTTCATGAATATCTTGTACAATAGTTTTAATTAGAGATGTATTGAAAATTTCTGGATGTTCATTTACTTGAAATAATATAAAAAAACTATAAAGCGTGATCATGAAGCTACCTGGAACTATTCTAGCAATAACATCATAAAAAATTTCGGGGATAATTTCCAATACCTTACTCATGATTTTAATTGTGGTTACAATTTCGACAAAAAATATAAAGTTTTTATATAGTAGCTATTTTTGAAGATCCAAAATAAAGTAGACTAATTATTAGTTAAATCTTTACAAATTTGTGAAGTAGAGATAAAGCTTAACGAGTAAAAATACTTATCAAAAAAGATTTTACTAAAGATTTTACCGAAGAACTATTCTAAGAATAAGTAACCTAAACAGTAAAAAAAAATTGCTCGCTCGACGAGCAGGGGTCGCTCTGGTTTTCAACCGTACGCTTAAGCTTAACCCCACCATTATTCGTTTACGAAACAGTCATAAAGAATTGATTTTGTCGCATCCACATGGCGATCGCTTTATCCGTTTCCCATCTTTTATTGAGCGATCGCCTTACCCATCTCCCCGCTCTCTTCATCTCCACATAGATTAAGCCAAGTTTATCTTTCTGTTAAAAAAAACTCTCGATCGCAGTAAGAATACTGATTTCAAAATCAGCCATATTGCCTAAATTGGGATTTAATGTATCGTAGGATACAAAATGTAATTTAGATTACATTTACAAAGCGTCAAAAATCACCCAAATCCTCTGAAATTTACAAATTGTCAAAAATATCTATGACAAATCTGAATTAATTGCCGCTATCGTTCTAAAATAACCCTAAATAAAGCGAAAACAGTTGGAAATAACTTTGGCGAGTTTACAACTGCTTTCTACCCAACCTACCGCCTTCTCTATTGAGATAGGTGGCGCGGTTTCGTATTCAATTACTTGAACCACGGTTAAATTATGCCACAGATAAAGATTGAGTTTCAAGAATTTAAAGTATTTATAAAAAATTTTACTGCTGGAGGTCAAACAAATGCTTAAACCTCCTCATATTAACGAGTCTCACTGGAATGAATGGGTAATTGATTCGGTAGTTGACCCAGAACTTACATCTCTTAATGTCGTTTCACTTTCAGGTATGACACCATACGATCGCTTACTGTATGCACTGCCTACGGGCGAACGGCGTAACGACGGGCGCGTTAGAAATTGGGTATTAAGGAGATATGCCCACACAGAACATGGGGGTTGGTGGTGTAATGGTGTAGATGTTCTGACAGGGAACGAGAGTCAGTGGGGAACTTTCAAACCAGACGAAGCCAAACAAGAAATCGAATACAACAGGCAAGGGCATTTCAAAAAAGCCAAATTAATTAAATATGAACACCCACTTAAAACCGAGACAGAAATATTTGCCCTATCTGTTCCCCTCCACCTTTGGAAAGCGATCGCCCTTCGTTATGATGTTCCACTACCAGAGAATATTGTAGTCACCCCCTTCGGGAGGGCATTGGGTTTTTGGGCATGGGTAATAGCTAATCCATCTATCCCCCTCATCATTACCGAGGGAGCGAAAAAAGCAGGGGCAATCATTACGGCGGGTTATGTAGCGATCGCTTTACCTGGAATCTATAACGGTTATCGCCAACTCAAAAATGATTGGGGTCAAAAGATTGGCAACCCCCATTTAATCCCACAGCTAAAGGCTTTTGCCCACCCAGACAGAAAGATAATTTTCTGTTTTGACCACGACCAAAAACCCAAGACAGCAACAAATGTGTCAAAAGCGATCGCCACAACTGGAAAATTATTTGAGCGTCAAGGATGTTCCGTCGATATCATTACTTGGAATTCTCCAGAAAAAGGAGTAGATGACCTGATAGCCAATAAGGGTGTAGATTATTTCCACGCCCTCATTCAAAACCGTATACCCCTCTCAAAATTCAATCTGGCATCTTTACTCGATCTATCGAATTACGACCCCCTATACGTCAACGAGCGTTACCTATCAGAAAATTTAACGCCACCAGAAGATGCTCAGGTAATTGGGATCAAGTCCCCCAAGGGAACGGGGAAAACTGAATGGTTAGCGAAGATTGTCGAGAGGGCAACAAGAGTTGGGCAAAGGGTAATTATTATCTGTCACCGAGAACAACTAGCGATCGCCTTAGCGGATAGGTTTGGAGTAGATTATCGCACCGAAGTTAGAACCAGCGTCACCAAGGGATTGTTTGGTTATGCCCTCTGTATAGATTCTCTCCACCCCCACGCCAACCCCCCATTTAACCCTTCGGAATGGCAGAACGCATTAGTCATTATTGATGAAGCAGAACAGGTATTTTGGCATCTACTCAACAGCCGTACCTGTGAAAGAAACCGCATAGCCATCATTGAAAGTTTTAAACAGCTTCTACTAACTGCCGTAGGAACGGGGAGCAAAGTTTACCTCGCTGATGCTGACCTGTCACCGATCGCCCTAGACTACGTGCGGAGTCTGATTGGTTTCCCCGTTAAGACCTGGGTGGTAGAAAACCAATACAAACCCAAGGGCGGTAAACGAAAACTGATTACTTATTCTGGGAATGACCCCCGCGAGTTGGTAGCGGCTCTTGTTAACCATATTTCAAGAGGTCAACGGGTATTAATCCACACCACAGGACAAAAAGCCAAATCTAAATGGGGCAGTATCAATCTTGAATCCTACCTATCTAAGCTCTTCCCCGATCTTTCAATACTGAGGATTGACTCGGAATCCGTAGCCGAACCTGAACACAGAGCTTATGGGTGTATAGGGAATCTTAACGCCATTCTCCCCCTGTACGATATTGTTATCTGTTCCCCAGTAGTAGAAACTGGGGTAAGCATTGATCTTAAAGGTCATTTTGATTCTGTCTGGTGCATTGCCCAAGGGATTCAAACAGTAGATGCAGTATGCCAAGCAATTCATAGGTTAAGAGATGGTGTACCCCGTCATATTTGGGTCAAGACCACTGCTAAAGGCAATAGGATCGGCAATGGTTCGACCAATATAAAAGGATTACTAGCTTCTACTCACAAGCTAGCTGTTGCCAATATCTCTTTATTACAGCAAGCCTCCATTGATGAGTTTGAAGAATTAGAGGTTAATTCTTCCCCCGAATCCCTCAACACCTGGGCTAAACGTGCCTGTGTGGTCAATGCTGGATTGAATAACTATCGAGCAGAAATTATCGCTAAATTAAGAGACGAAGGGTATAAAATCAGCAACTCTGAAACCGAAGATTCCCAGGGGTCAAATAGCGTGAACGACGATCTGAAACAAACTCGTACTGAAAACTATCAACAATACTGTCAAGCAGTTGTTCAGGTGGACACTCCCTCTGAAAAAGAGTTAGAGTCACTCTCTAACAAACGAGCTAAAACCCAAACCGAACGACTAGTAGAACGAAAAGGTAACTTAATCAAAAAGTACGGTGTGTCGGTCACACCCGATCTTGTAGAAAAAGACGATCGAGGCTGGTATCCCCAGTTACAGCTTCACTATTATCTGACCATTGGCAATGCCTATCTAGCTCAACGAGATAGGCGCTCTCTGGCTAAAATCTCTGAACAGGGGGATGGCAAAGCGTTTAAGCCAGACATCAATAAGAGGCAGCTATCAGCCAAAATTAAAGCACTGCAAATTATTCAGGTCGAACAATTTTTCGACCCAGAAGCTGAATTTACCAAAGAAACTCTTACTGAATGGCTAGATTTTGTTATTGACCATCGATTTGATATCAAAAGCATCTTGGGAGTGAGTATCAATCCAGACAAAGATTCGGCGATCGCCGTGGCTCAAAGGATACTCAAGAAGCTGGGATTAAAACTTGAGTTCAAATGTTGGCGTGGCGATCGCTCGTCCAAGCAGCGTATTTATTCAGGCTGTAATCTCAATCCTGACGAGAGAGAGCGTGTTTTTGATAACTGGTTAGCTCGTGAAGAGAAAATGTATGACCATGATCCTGTTCACACCCTTTTGTAAAAGATATTTATTAGTTGGGGTGAGGTCACGAGGTGCGATCGCTGCGTGAAAAAGAGTAAATATATCCCCAAACGGTTAATAACCAAGCTAGAAAGGATGAATGGTGATAAACGGTAAAAAGTAGGAGGGTAAAGTTTGAATTACAAGGGAATCGAGCAGAATCTTCATTCGGTGAAAGCAGAGATAGACAATTTACTGGACTACATAGAAACCAATCAATCCAAGCTAGATAGAAGATTTGTTGACATAGAAATTTATACGCGACTGGCAGAGATTTCAACTAACGTTCTACAACTTGAAGATAATCCACATTTTGCCAAGAGATGAAAACACAACAACTTAGACTAATCCATGAAGCTCAGGAGAGGGCTAGAGATTTAGTAGATGGTCTTAACTCAACTCCACCAAATTTTGACTCTATTAAAAGCTCGATTATTGAATTACATGAACTTGTGGAACAGATAGAAGAATTTGAAGACGTAGAAGAATTTTTGGAACTAGAGGATGATGTTTACTGACTACTCTACAGATAAGCGCGATCGCCCTTCTGACCCCAAGTCGCGATCGCAATACTTTGACCAATTATCAAGCCGCCGTTGATTCTGTCGGTTTGGGTTCTTTCTTTTTCTTCTCAAAAACTTGTAGTCCTGCCCCTTCCAGTTCAATCACTCCAAGGGTGGTAATCCGGGCAATCTTGCCAGAAAGCGCACCAACCCACTCGTCATATTCATCCATCTTCGCTACCTGCTTTTTCAACGTTTTACGGTTAACTTCAGCTTTAACGGTAACGTTGTTTTCACCAAGGATTTCCAAAGTGACCTTTTTTCCTTCAGTGGGTAAGTCGGGCTTATCACTGAATTTAATAGTAATTTCGGGAATTCTGCCAGTAATCATGATGCTATCGGTAATCTAACACTTAATTTAGGCTACTAGAATTCACTACAGATACCTGCAAACTTTAGGT
>JAAUYH010153657.1_pt1 | contig 14842 bp, 9 predicted proteins | sample 7278061 | NCBI WGS metagenome assembly JAAUYH01 (sample SAMN14350203, study PRJNA611818) | marine sediment metagenome | isolation source: surface marine sediment (0.6m) | place: French Polynesia: Moorea | collected 2018-08
ACCATGGATATGTAGTGTACTTTAGACATTATGCAATAAAATTAGATTAGGCAGGATTTAGATTAGAGCACAACAAACATCATTACAGTGTCGTGACCAGGAATGTTGTTTCGCACAGTATCGAAGAATGAAATCAAGGCGATTGCTCGATGCGTGCTGACCACACACAGGTGTCCGAGAATCGTGGGAATCGAAGAAAAAGGGCGAAAAAATGGTGGCTGTTGCGAGCGAACCGTCGGCACAGCTATGTAACGCTATAATTCGCTACCGATCAGTGCTGGCCGGTGGAAGTCGACGATACAGTGAGACAGGACTGGATGATCTAAGTCGTGAATGTGATCAAGTGTGCTGGCGGGTGAATGTCGACAAAATGGGCGCAATTGAGGGAACACGTGGGCCACCTCGCAAGACACGGAAGCAAAATGCAAGGCAACGCGGGCACGCAGGGTATGAGGTGGACCGTAGCAGTCGTGGGTGGCGTATGAGTGCCACCGGCGAGATGGGGAGATAGGCGCTGCGGCGCCGCTCGAACCACGGTTAGTGTGCCATATGTGCCAACCAGCGAGTGACGCACGCGCGGAAAACGCAAGTGCAGTCTGGTCGGGCCGAGGGTATCTGTCGAAAATAGGAATGTGGCGACGTCGTTGTGCGCGCGGGACCGAGTGCACAGGGATTACGGGCGAACCGGTGTGCAAAGGTTGCGCTAGAAGTGTAGGATGGCGTAAGGACAAGATTCGTAGCGTACGTTGTGCAGTGCGGTGCAGTGCAGAACGGACACGCACACGGCCGAGTGTGCGTGCTGCGTTCTTGCTCCCCTTCCCTTCTCGAAGACGAAGCGAGTGGGAACTGCACTGCACTCCACCGTACTGTACTGTACTGTGGCGAAATCGCCAAAACGCCAGTACGGGCACGTCGCTAATGCAATGAAACCGACTAAACTATTTGTGCTGTATTTTAGTTCGACGGCACGCACCCTAAGCCTTGTCGTCATCGTCGTCGACCTACCCAATGGTACAGAGTTTTAATTGCTGAAATACACAATGTGCTGTGGGTGCGCTGCAGCGCGATGAGTAGGATTTAGAGTGAGTGTGTGAGCAGCAGCTCAAAAAGCTACAGTACTGGAACAGTGGGACGGGGTACAGTAAAATACTTGATACTTTACAGTACACTAAAAGCAAGTGACAGTAAGTACGGTATTGAAAGTACAGTTGCCGACAGTGCAAGCATGAGGTCAGAACGGGTGATTGTCGGTACACTACTGTACTGTTGTAACACTGTAAATGTCTAATCCAGGGTAGCAAGAATTATAGAAAAAATCAGATTGTGCTCGAGTCTGCCAAGAAGTAGAGAATCCACACTACAATACACTCGGATAAGCCAAGCGCAAACAATTGTACAGTACTGTGGACGTTTTCAAGGATAAAGTAAACTGACAGTGGGACTGTAAAGTGCAGCTCGTTGCACGAATGATAACACGGAAGGTGAACAGCGCGTGCCAACAACGGGCGGTTTCAGTACAGTACGCACAGCAACAGGTCTCTGTGTAAGCAGCGGCTCGGACGGCCAATAGGAAGGCGTCGGCGCGCGGCGCACGGCGCGCGGCAGGGGACACGGTGTCACATACGTGTCGATTCGGGGCGTATCAGTGGCCACTCGGTAACGCCTTGGCACCGTGGTCCGCCCCCACGTCGCCGGGTGCCAGCCACATGCGCACACGCTAACCACGGACAGCAATCACACCCATAGCATTTCAATTTTCTGCACCACGCTTCCTCCCACCGACGTGTCCTTCATAACGCCCCCGGACCCACTTATAAGTTTTCGGGTTCTTCTTCTCCCCTGCCGCCGGCTGCCCCTCCAGTCGAACAATGAGTCAACTCACCCCCGTGGCCGTCGCAAGTCTTCGCCTCGCACCTTTAGACACCACCGCGACACAGCCCCATCTCACCTGTGTGCAACCACCCGTGTCACCGCCATCTCGCCATGGCGTGCTACCGTCGCAACTCACACCACTCGCCTCCCTCCCCGCAACACGGCCCACTCCACCGCCGCCCCCACCCACGGTTTCCGTTCCGTCAACACCATCGCCGCCACCGCCTCTCTTCTCCGCCCCACTACAAAAAATCGTGAAACCACGACGAAAGCGTGCACGCAACGCACGCGATGTGTTCCACTGTCCCTATCCCGACTGCAGCAAGACCACATCCGAGCACAGCAATCTGAAAGCGCACATGCGATTGCACACCGGCGAGACGCCCTACGTGTGCACGCGTGCCGGGTGCGGGAAGCGATTCCGCTGGAAGTCGTCGCTCACCTACCACGAGAAGGCGCTACACTCGAATCTCCGTCCGTTCGCCTGCCATGCCTGCCACAAGCGCTTCGTCGAGAAGCGCAAGCTACAATTACATCTCGACTGGTGTCCCACACGGCACCAACTCGCGCTCGCCGCGAATGTACATCGTCCGTTAGTGCCGCCTGTTGCGCAGCATAATTATTAAGGTTGCGCAAGGCGGAAGAGGAACCTGTGAAAACCAGTGCGCCGTGCACCACAACTGTACACACACACACACCTGTGAATATCGAGCCTGTAACGTCGACCACCATTGTATATAACTTGTATAAAAATGAGGGCCGTAACTTGTAAATAAACCTGCACAGACCCCCTCCCCGTGTCGCCTCATACCTCCGCCCACAGCGCTTCCGCGACCACGTCGTCGCCGCGCAGTGCACATGCGTCGTACGATCCGTCCCCACGCCGCACCACCAGCCGTACACGCGCCGCACCATCCAGGGGGTGTCGAAACGTCGCGCGACGCAGACTCACGTCCACTCGTCCCGCCACCAGCGCAGCAGAGCACTGCAGCATCGCGTCCAGCATCACCACCGCCGGCACCACCGGCCGTCCTGGGAAGTGTCCCCGTAGCTCTGGAACTTCTCGCGCGAACAGCGTCGCCGTCGCCACTTCACCCTCCACCAGCACCTCGCGCACTCGCCGCAGACCGCTCCCGCCCGCGATCCTCCGCAGCAGTGCCCTGTCCACCGCCACCAGCCGTCCGCCGCTTGCCATCGCTTCCAATCTGATCTGTCTCGACGGGGCGTAGTGCGGCGAATGCGGACCGATCTAATTTGCGAAGTGTGCGTTTTCGCATCATGTACGTTTTTGCCGACTCGTGTTCAATCTCTGTCGATTTCAGATGTCTGTCGCGGCACCCGCCGCGTTGCATATGAAGCTGTGTGGATGGGCAGTTGAGTTATACGATGGTAGTACTAAACGTGTGTGATGGACCACGGTGATGCATGGCACCTGTGGGCAACGCGATCGCTGCAGTCGCGGCGCTGATCGTTGTCATCGTGGGGGCAACGCATCTCTCGAACCGGGCGTTTATCGGGAAACGAATGCGTCGATCGTAGCGTGGCAGGCGGTGATCCTGCGCGATGGTGAGTGCGACTCGCTTTACCGAAGTGTGGCTTCGTGCTGACCGACGACGCAGGCAAGGTCCGTTGTGGCGCGGCGCGGCTGTCGCGCAACAAGGTGTTGACCGCGTCGCATTGCGACGTGCGGAACCGCGCGTACAGACACACGGTCGCCGTCGGCGCCGACCGTGTCACGGCGAAGTCGCGCAGACACGAGGTGGTGCGTGTGTTCTTGCGGGCCCCGGCCGCCGTCGGCAGGTACGCCGTGCCGATACTGGACCTCACGGTGCTCGAGTTTCACAACCCTGACGAGGCGCCGGCGCCCCGCGCGACCGTGCGGCGGGCGCGGCGATGGAGCGGCTATTCGCCAGTAGCTACGAGAGGATGGGCCGTGTGGAGGTGGCGGTGTCGAAACGTGTTATGCCCACGCCCACCCACGTGTGTCGTAGATATTACGGGCGACTGTCGCTCGGCAACTCCATTTGTGCCAGCGACTCATGCACGGCGCTCGGTGGGTCCCCGCTGTACGATCGCAATAGCAACGTTGTCGGTGTTGCCAGCTTCGGCAAGGGCTGCGTGGCGCCGACGGTCTTCGTCGACGTGCGACGCTACGCGATTGGATCGCCGCCGTGCTCGATGTCAAAGAAACCCCGTACCGCCCTTTGCCGCCCGTCCCATACGGCGTGTGCTGCTGCCCGCGCCGCTGCTGCTGGTGCGTGTCGCGGTGCTGCTGAAGATGTGTAAACAAACTTATTATCGTTACTACCCGCTAATGCTTTTTCATCGCTTGTTCAACCCGTCCGTCTAGCCCCCGATAGCACACATCCATACTGAGATATGCAAAATTGCATCACCGGTGCCACCTCCGCACACCGTCGCGTCGCGCCGCGGCTATGCCGTGTAGCCGACGTCAGTGGTACCGCGTGGTTCCTTTGCGAGTGCGCGAGAACGGCACAATCATGAGTCCCGCCCCGCCCCCCGGGCGCCGCGTGCGAAGACATGCCGCTCACGTTGATGCTGCTGGCGACCGCGCTGTTGTGTACGGCACAGGCAATCCGCGTGGTGCCGCGCGTGGTGGGCGGGTACCCGGAAACCAACCGCACGGTGATTCGGTGGCAAGCGCTGATCCTGCGCGACGGTGAGTGCGCCATGGCGCATGCGAACGACGTCGCTAACCACACCCATCGACCGACGCAGGAAAGGTGCACTGCGGCGGCTCGTTGCTGTCACCGACGAAAATCCTCACCGCCGCCCACTGCGACGTCCAGAAGCACATGACCCGGCACAGCATCGTCATCGGGCACGCGTCGTTCGGTCGGGGCGTGCGCCGCTATCGCGTGGTGCGCGTGTTCGTCCACGAGCGCTACCACACCGGGACGAAGAAGGAGCCGGTGAACGACGTGGCCATCATCGAGTTCCACGACCCACGGCGGGCGGCGGGTGGGGTGTACCCGCGCATAAACCGCGACCCAACAAGACCGCACCTCACCGACATGGTGTTCGTGAGCGGGTTCGGCAAGACCGCCGACCTCGGCGCCACGTCGGACGTGCTGCGCACCGCGCGGCTGGGGATAGTGCCCACGGAGCGCTGCATGAGGCTCTACCCCAACCTGTCCATGCTGCGGCGGATCTGCGCGGGCTCCATCAACGCCGACTCGTGCGCGGGCGACAGCGGCGCGGCCCTCTACGACGCGCGCCTCGCCGTGCTCGGCATCGTCAGCTTCGGCAAGGGCTGCGCGCACTACCGGTCGCCCGGCATCTACGTGCGCGTCAGCAGCTACGCGCGCTGGATCGACGCCGTGCTGGCCGAGAAGCCCACGCCCTACTTCAGCACCCACGCCAAGGTGCTGATCGGCGTCGTCGCCGCGTGCGCCGCCGCGCTCCTCCTCGTCGCCGCCGTGCTGCTGGGCTGTGTCATCGTGCGCAAGGTCGCGCTCGCCGGCGAGGACCCCAAGAACGCGCCGTGGTTCGCCAGCCCCAGGAGTCCACAGTCCGCCTAGCTTGTACAGTGACCGCGCCGGCAGTATGCCGCGCCGAGTCGTATATTTATTGCGCGCTCGGAATGTTCCGACTTTCGAGTTCGACTCGCAGGGTCTTGCTTCTGCGAACTCTTCCGTTCGTTCCGTACCACACTATCGTGACGCTTTCATCAACTCTTCGTCTTCGTCCTCGAGTTCGTGTGCCAATATTGAGTTCCGTACCCTGTAGGTTTCAGATCTAACAGTAAAGCGGCATCGCTTGTAGTGCGGCTTGCTTCTTAGTTTGGCACTGTGTGCGCCCGGCTGTGTGCCACTTTCTTAACTACCTAAGGTACTAGACCTAGTGCATTCCTGTCAGAAGCATTTGAAACATTCAACATCGAGTGAAACGCGATAAACTTCGCAGGACGAGTTGTGCACAACCAGTCCTCTGAGTGATTTCTACCATTAACTCCCCCATGAATTTACTGGGCTGTTATGTGCCAAGTCGAAAAGAAGAAAGAGGACGAGGTGCAGAGATACCCTCGAGTTCCGGTAGTGGTACTGTAGTTTCGACTTCAAATCCATGAGAGTGTCGGAATACGAGAGGAAAGCGGATTTTTTTACGAAAATTCCAACTATACCAAACACAAGAACTAACAGTCGGAAAAGTAAACGCAAAACAGGGTGTTTTGCGAAGTTACAGCGAGATCAACATTTACAGCCTTTACAGCGATCCAGCTGTGATCCAGCTATCATAACCGGATGCAGAACACCGATGCAAATTCGTGGGTGTACATTTGTACAGCCTCGCCCACCGAGTGGAAAGCTCCACTCACACCGAGCGCTTGCTTTGTCGCCGAGGTGTGATGTCGGTGGTGAAGTATAGCCGCGTGGATTGGGGCGCCGGTGGTAGAGCGGCGGATGGTGGGGACCTCACGAACGCACTCCCCACCTACCTGAGCACGCTGTGCCACTCGGAGCTCGACACCATCTTGACGCTGATGAGCAGGGAGCCATGTCGCGAGTCGTGGGCCAAGGATGTCGCCGACTCCACCCTGTACACCTTGCTGCAGCCGGGCGGCCCCCTCGCCGACCCGTGCCGCGACCTGCTCGCGGTGGGCACCCACGCGCGCAAGTTCGTGTCCACCGACGCCCTGGTGCGGGCCGCCCCGTCGCTCCTGAACGTCAACTTGACGCCGTTGATAGTGCAGAGGTTGAGCAACCGGCAATTGTTGTGGGAATTCGCGGGGTTGTGCGTCAACGTGGAGGAAGTGACTTTCGACGACTTGAAACGAGATGACGTCGCGAAGTGGCACTTCTATTGGCAGATTCTGCATTTCGTCGGCTTCAAACTAACCAACCTCCATTTGCATGGTTACTTCAAGGGCTGGATGACACGGAACGTCATGGAGGCGTGTCCAATGCTGCGTAGGTTGCACCTGCTTCCCGAGTATTTCGGAAATATCGCGACCGGGTTGTTCTGGGCGAAGATTGGCGTCACCTTGGAGGAGCTCACCATCCTGTATCCCGCGTATCACGAGCTTGACCCGTATGTGGGGCGGAGGGAACAAGACGAAATCGTGAACATTCACCGGTATTGCAGACGCCTCACGTACGTCTTCATCGTGGCGCCGCTGGTTTGCAACGCGGTGCTGGCGAGCTGCATCCTGTCGTACCAGCACCAACTCAAATACGTGCTGCTGCAGCAGTTCAGCCCCAACTTGGTCAAGCTGATACTAGAGCGGTGCCCCAACGCGCGTGCGGCCTTGAAGTTGGCGCCCAACACCATGCACGAGTGTGTCGCCGCCATCGGCTCCCGACTAGACCAGATCATGCCGCGCGCGTTCCACAATTTCCCCAACTACCCCGGCGAATACGCACTGAGCCCCGACACCGCGAACGCGATGAAGCCCCCGTTCGACAGCTGCACCACCGTCGCGCGCTTCAGCTGCAACATGATCGAGCTGGTGTGCCCCTTCTTCAACACGCCCAAGCCCACACTGACCCAATTCCACATGACCGCGGGCTGCGGCTACCTGAACGCCACCATGATGCGCGCGGCCACGCGTGGCACCGGCGCGTTGACCTGGGCGGACTTGCAGTGCGCCCCGCTCGACGTGCAGCTGCTGAAAAACTTCTTCGCGGCCAACCCGGAGCTCACCCGGCTCACGATTGAAATCGTCAACACGCCGGGTGCATGCGAGCGCGGATGGCTCTCCATCGCCGACATGTACGATTACATCGAGCTCATCATCGCGGCCTTGGTTGAGTTTCCTCATATTAAGGACGTCGAAATCGTGTACAACAACGGTGTCAGCGATGGGAAACCCGTGGACAGGTTCACGAACGCATGCCTTGACTTGCGTTATCAGAGGCGACGCCTTCGGGTGAATGGAATAGACCAAATACGCCCGAAGAAAAAGAAATAGCCCCATGTCGACGGTACAGTAGTGCCGTCGCGCTTGATTCCGCTGGCTACCTGGCGGGTGATGTCTGGAAGGTATGGCGGGAAAAATGAATTTCGACACACTCGCGGACTGGCATGGATACAAACATTCAGAGTACCATCGTTATGCAGAGGCTTCCGACGTTTGATCCCAACGCACGTACGATTCGGAAGCGAAACAATAATTCAACATAGAACATCGACCAAGCTTTATCGACATGCTATAAAATAGACGAACACAGATGCCTCGGAAATACACCCTCTTTGAAGCCACGCGAAATCAGGCAAAGCGAACATTCAGTCATCTACAATCATCGATTCATAATGGTTTCCCCAAAGTAGCCTTCCAACTCGCTGATACATCTGTTTTACGCAGATACTGGGGGCGGTCGTACTACCGGTGGCGGGGGAGGCGGTGGAGCGGTCTTGGATTTACCAGTTGTCGCCTTGACGAGTCCCGGAATCGGTGGCGGCGGGGGTGGGGCATTCGCAGCCGGAGGTCTCGACGCCGGTGGTGGAGGGGGCGGCGGCGGCGCTGGGGCGACAGGAGCGGGCTTCGGGGCTGGCGGCTTGGGAGCGGCAGGCTTAGGAGCAGCACCCGTAGAAGATCTCCTTTTCTCCAGGAACATGCTGAATACATGTGGGCGCGAAGGCTTCGGGCGAGGAGGCTCCGACTGCTCCGGGTCCATTGCATCTGGTCGTCTGCCAGGTAGGACTTCCTTTGCTGGGGGCGGTTTCGGTGCTACAGGCTGGCTCTCGATTTCCGGAAACATGACAGACGCATTTGGCGCTGAGGAAGCTGCCAGTGTTGGGAAGTTAACCGCGGCGGGCTTCTTCGGCGAAACTTTCAAAGACGAACGTCTTGATGATGTCTTCGGCGATTGGTCGGCTGCCAAATTTGCAGGGGGCGGCGAAAAGACGGGTGCGGCGACGGGTGGAGGGGCGAAATTGACGGGTTCCGGTGGAGGCATCGCGGAGTATACGGGCAGCGAGTGTCCGGGTGATACTTGCCCATTAGGTTCGGGCACAGTTGACGGCGGTAATAACGGCACAGGCTCGGCATTCGCAGGCAAAAGCGCTTCATAGGTGGCCGGGTTGGTGAGGTCGACCTGAAGTAACGCATCAGTTATGGAGGCACATTCAGAATGCATTTGGCCGGTGTGATCGGCGAATAGCGTGAGCGAGTTCTGGTTTCGTAGCCAGAACGATGCCAGGGCGCACTGGAACACGGCAGGATGCTTCCTCAGAACAGCTCGCATACCGACGACGGTCGAATTCAACTTGCTGTGGAAGTCTAGACGCATCTTCTCGCGCTTGTCCAAGTTGCGGTTTATCTTCTCCTCATTGCGCTTCTTCTTGTTCGCAAGTTTGTCGCTCTTCGACACATACCGAAGATATTCTGAGAATGTCGCCTCGAGTGGCGCGAACTGCTTCTGAAGGTCGGCAATTTCTTGCAGATATTTCGTGACCGTCGCGTGGAGTGCACGCCACGGCGCCTGTTCGCCGTCGGCGAGAGTGGCAGCCGCCTGCAGTGCAGACAAATTGCTGGCGAACTGGGCGGCGTTCGCGCGGACAGGGTCTTGTCGGGGGTAGCTGGCCGTCATATTGTTCGAAAACTCGCGTTGCGTCTTCATCAGCGCGCCCCACGCCAGGTGGGACGCGTCGGCCGCGTCCGAGTACGCTTTCAGCTGCTTCTCCACGTTCGCGAGCGCGGCTTTGCTGTCGATGTACTCCTCGCCGATGTCTTTCTGAACCTTCTTGCGCGTGGTGTGGCTCGCCACCATGCGTTTCATCCCATGGATCGGATGAATATCCATCGTTGCGACGACAAGCGCTGAGCTGGTCGAGGTCGAGGATAAGTTGCGTGGCGGAAAAGAAATGCCAGCCTCGGTTTTGGGGGGCCGAAACAAGGATACCTGTTGATTGTGACACGGCCACGTACAGTGCCACAGGACCCAAGCGAGCATCATGAAACTACGTTATTTTTTTGATATCACTCCATGCACGCCAGGATTCGCGTAATCTATGAGCGACTCGTGCTTATTTTTTCATTGGCCGTAGAGCTGGCCGGCTTTATTTTTGGTGTGAAAATACGACGAAAAGTATCAGGACAGTATCAAAAATACGGCCCAGTACTGTATTCTCGAATGTAATCTCTATTCTGTGAGCTTTGAGTGGTTAATGTTAGAGTATTGAGATCAATTCAGAAGTTACTTAAACTATCCACGTCTCTACTATACATTTTCGAACAATGCCATTTGATAGTAAGACGAAGGCCTGGAGCTAGTCTGCGAATAAATGAAAAGTGTTTGCTCCCTCGGTAGTTAACTTTCCCTTCTTTTTCTTTTCCTGTCCAATTCTGTATGTTGTAGTGTAGGTTAAATGCGGTGACAAGTCAACAGTAACGTTTCCTTAAAATTTTTCTCCTATAAATTGATTAACTACATTTTCAGTGAGTGTTGTCTCAATCCTTAGCGGTATCCCGCTTGACAAGTTTTAACTAATACACATAACTAAATGAACCGTCCTTGAAGAAAATATTCATTTAACTGTCAAAGTTTACTTTCCTTAAATTGGCACTGCTCGATCACAATAAACAGTTATTGCTTTTATGCACATAACTAATATATTAATAATTATCGATGTCTTGTACGGCAAAACTACTACTAATCCTACTTTCATACGATACACGAGAAAGCACCTCGAATTGGAGCTCTGATGAAACCGACGTTCTGATTCATAACCGTGTGAGCTAACTTTTTTAAAAACTTCGATCATTTCACAATTCGAAGACAAAACAGAAGTAGTTGACGCTTTGATAAATTTTGGACTGGAGGGGGGGGGGGAATTTTTTTCTTTGCCTTTCTTGCTTCTTTCTTCATTGAATTGTATTGATCTACCTGGTAAAGTATTGCTCTTGTTTTCTTGGTATTACGTAGCCTACTACCAAACATTTACAAATTTACTAAATACTTTCTGTTTAACAGAACCGCTACAATGGATCCACACAACTATAATACCAAGTAAATCACGTTACTAGGCGGTAAACTCTTCGTCTTTTAGAGCACAACGTCAAATTGAAGAAGACATCTTTTTTGTGAAGATGCGAAAGTCGTACTCTTGAAAGCTGTATGGGAGCACAACGTACATCTTGCTAGATGTGATTAAATGGGCAATAGAATGGGAGAAATATGTGGATTCATTGCAAGACGAGATGGAAGAGAAAACGGAAAAATAAAAACAGTGAGCCACATGAATAGAGTAGACTTTAGAAGATAAAAAATTGAAGCCGGTATAATAAAGCTTTTGTATGAAAAAATAGAAAGTACTATAAGCTCAATGGAATAGCATATTTACGGACATAGATGAACTGTTCACATAATCATGGAAGTTAATGCTGTCATTCTGTTCTTCGTTGCTACTTGGCCGCCACCGCAAACTCAAGCTTCGGTCTTGTATAAAATAATGAGATACATATTTTTCATGAACAAGTTGCGAGTAAGCCTTGATTTACCATTACTGCGTTAAATCTTAGTAGCTAGTCTGTACTTACTCATACCAATTTGAAGCTAACATAGAATTATTTTCTGACTTACGACAGTTTACTAAGAAAAAGCATTGAATCTATTGTCGTATTGTGTATGTAAAGTCATCATGTGCGTCGTATTGGCTTTGCGAAGTTATTGATTTACGAATTTCATTTTTTATGACTTCATCGGATGGTTCAGCTTTAATTTCTTTTCAAGGTGATCCATGTAAGTCAATCATCAACATTGCAGGATCTTTAATTGTCCATTAATACATAAGTGGCTACTTTTTAGTCCAGAATAGCATATATGCTGCTACATGAGCGTGAGCTGTAGGAATCAATTACTTTTTGGAACAAGTTGCTGATTGCGGATTTTGTAGCACGAAAAAGTCTAAAAATTCATAAGTTGAAAATGATTCTGTATCTAATTTTCTTGAAAGAATATGTTTCGTGACTATCTGAAACTATTCTTTTTGATTTACTTTCATTTTAAAGATAAGAGTAAGCAGTAAAGCTAACGTAGCAATGGAACTGACTTTACTTTCCGCGGATTGAATGCAGCAACAAAATGCCTGCAGATATAGAGAAACCTTGTGCAACTTGTACGTAAAGCTCTGTTTTTCCCGGACATAACTTCTCCTGAAAAGAGTAGGAATAGTGATACTTAAAATATGGTTCTCCACATTATATTTAGCTGATTCTGAAAGAGAGACGGCAAACCACAGTATTGTTGCATAAACAGAGAAGGAGTTCTAGACAGATTTTCTGACCAACTATCGCAGAAAATTCGAACACAAAGACGTAGTGTTGTAGGATTAATGTCATTCACACAACGTATTCTGGATGTTTTGAAATTTGTGAAAGTTATAAGAAATGGATTTTCTCTATTAGCATAAGTGCCGTATTGATTTGTACTATTTATAGCGATCACATAACGTAAATAAGTTCATGCAACATACAAGTTACGTGAAAGAAATGAGTAGATCGTAACACATTGAATCTTCAGCAATAAATGCGGCATTCTTGAAATGTTTTCATGTTTTAGCATGACAGCAATTTGATAGTTTGCCCTACTAGCAACTTGAAAATTTCTAATGGCAAGGCAAATCCGCTTTTTGTACGTTTTGTACTAAAGTTATTCGGACCTTGATAAAATTGACGAGATCACAGCGTGGTTTGTAGTTTCATTAATTAATTCAATAGCTACGGATCTCTCATTCTCGAAAAAATTCTAATCATCAATCGACTTCTAAGCTCCATGTTCCAGTAATATTACTAATATTATTCTACTCCAATCATAGTATATTATTCATCCAGGATCGGAGGGAATGGTAAATGAGATTTGATCTGCGTCTGACATATTATTTTGACTCCATAAATGTGCTCCACACCTTTCCTTTTCAGCTGCACGAAAATGAATTATTGTCTCGCTTTAAATGTCTTCTTGTATGCTCCGCATTTGAGATACATTTCCATATGAAATCCAACCTAATTTTGTAGAACGTTATAATATCTGATATCATCTGATGCCTAGGGCTCCTGTGCTTCGAATCTATAATCATTTCCAATCGAAAAAGCGTTCAGGATGTACTTTGTATCGCAACTACTGCTCAATTACTTTTCGTTTGTGAACTACGTATTATAGTCCCTTTTGATTCCACTTCGGATGGGTTGAAAGCGTTCTGACCGTGTTAAAGAAATGTGCGTTATTAAAAGGGACAATAGAGTAAAATTATGGTATGATTGTAGAATAAATTTGCAGAATGATTTAAACTTAAGCGGAACACCTTCGAGGAATATAATGCTGTGTCAGAACTTTTACACATTCTATAAAGGACTAACTGTGAGAAGAAATAATAGTCGTAGTTTTATTCGGTTCCAGACAGCAAATATTAATTGTAGGAGATGATAGTCCATATGTTATTTGATTGAAATCTGCAATCAGTGGCCGATTCTTTCGGAAATTTGATACAGTCAATAAATAATGCAAGAGTTTTAACAGTTTTTCTCCCTATTCCAGTAATCAGGAACAATTGAAGCATGCTTGTTTGAGTTTCTCAAAATCATTATACACACTACCAATAGACTAAAGGAAAATGGCGAACATAGCACTATCACAGCTGTGTCGAAATGTTAATTATCCTAATACAAGTTTACTCCCGGTTCAAAGTAGGTTTCTGAGCGGCTCTCCATACTAACGACACGCTTTGAAGTGAAAATCCCTTTATGGTGAAAAGTCCAATCACATTTGTTTTTGATTCACTCTTACTCATTGGCTAAATATCTTCACAACGAGTTTTTTAAGGTATAAGGTCTGATAATGTTCACTTTCTCCTGCTGTTGGTAGATATACGCTTGTTCGAAATCAATCCACATCACTCGAAGTAAGGATGGATCGAGATACTAGAAAGATTCCTGTAAGCGCAATGTCAATATTCTGGCCCAAATACTCCTTTCTAGCCTGTGCTAAGACCTAGAACTACTTGAACTTATGATAGATTGTGTTTATGACAAAAATTCTTGAGAGAAAATATAATAACGAAATGTTGAATGCACGTTCGCGGCACTTACAATTACTTCGTATGACCCTCCCCAGTTAAAGGCGGGTAGGATCGGGCGAGCAAAATCACAAACACAAACCATGCGCACCATGGTAGGATAGATCTAGAAGAATACCTAGACCCATTAGTAGCGGGGCTAGATTCGAGAGTGTTGCACGATGAGCGCAAGAAGAGAACGAAAGCGAAGTAGTTGTTCCAGTTCGGCGGCGACGAACAACGCACCGCGCACCAGCAGTAGATAATCTTGTCGCTAGAACGAAGCACGGGAAATCAGCACCAGTAGGAGAAAACCATAAAGGTGGGTGTGGATGGTGAGATCCACGCACCACAAGCGCACGACCAACATTCACAATTTCGAAGTTGTGCATCGGTGCAAGCCCGAAGCACAGAGAAGATTGTGTAATATGTTCGGCGACAACGGCAGGCGCGAGACACAAATGCAATAGTAAAAAATCACGCCGGCAGAAACCCGGCACGAACTAGGTAGTATTATTAGTTGCGCGCAAACCGCGCATAGCGGCGACTACGATTTTCGAACGGGTGGATCGAAGCTTCGGCATACAGGGGCGACTCCAGAGCATCAAGAGAGCATGCGGCGCACGCGGAAGAGTTGTGTCGATTGCGGACGCGGGCGCGCGAGGCACCCGCGCCATTAGTACCCGCATGTTTAGGAGTGCGGTGGTTGTTCACACGACCCAGCACCAAAGCGCCAGAACATCGCACAATATGGATCTGGAAGGCACCGACGTTGACTAAGGGCATACGGTGCTCATGTTTTCGAATCGCGCAGGGCGTGCGCGCTAATTTGACTGGTGCGGGGGTGCGTGCTGCACGCAAGCGACTTTTTCTTGAAATGTTCAAATTTGGAGAGTTTTTGGTACGCTGCAAAACCCAAAATGAGTAACCATCCGGTGCGAATGACCAGACGGTA
>JAAUYH010011652.1_pt1 | contig 14840 bp, 10 predicted proteins | sample 7278061 | NCBI WGS metagenome assembly JAAUYH01 (sample SAMN14350203, study PRJNA611818) | marine sediment metagenome | isolation source: surface marine sediment (0.6m) | place: French Polynesia: Moorea | collected 2018-08
GGGTCTGGGACGACTGAGGTACTGTGTGAAGAATTGTTCAAGCCACACACCGTGGTAGCACTGAGAAAAATGGATTCGAATGCAAACCTGTGCAGAAAACCAAGTCACCCCAAATGTTTAGGCGTCACGCGTGTGGCGGTTATGGTGTTCTTAAACAATCCGGTGTACCGGTAGTGTACATTATTGTCCAATTCGTTCCTGAACGATGCCAGAATTAGGCAATTTACCTGCATCGCATGTTCGGTTTGATCCGTCGAATTTGATTCCGGAAATTAATAAAATTTTACGTACGACGTCGGGGACGAAGTGGTGCACGAATCCCAATTGCTCAGGCACACTGCGCACACTAAACGCACGCTCCGGCGTCAGACCATTCGCACCATCACGCCGCCGCTGTGGCTTGTAGAATACTGCCGGGTATGGAAGGCGACGACCTGTTCATTCGAACGCTGGAAGAAGACGGCGCGGAAATCCCATCATCCGACGACGAGGGCAATGACTCGGGCCTAGACCTGGGCGGGAAGCCGTTCTTCGAAGCGGAGCGGCCTGCGGGGTGGGACCTGTCTGAAGCGCGTGCGGCTGCACAGAAAACGCTGCCGTTTCAGACGTCCATCGACACGAAGATACGAGCGACGCTTGCGAAACTCCCAAGTTCGGATGGGCCGACCGAACCGGCTGAGGAACCGACAGATGACGACGATAACGCGGACGCCGACAACGCAGGCGAGAAAACGACGAAGCGCTCGAAAAAGCAGAAGCGTAAAGACGGCACCGACGGCGTTACGTTCGAGACGTTGAACTTATCGCGCGCCTTGATAAAGGCAGTCAACGCGCAGGAGTGGAACAAACCGACGCCTGTACAAGCGCGCGCCATACCGTACATTCTGTCGGGTCGGGACGTGTGCGGGAGCGCGGTGACGGGTAGCGGGAAGACGGGTGCGTTCGTGCTGCCAATTCTGGAACGTCTTATCCAGGCGGGCGTGGACAACGTGACCCGCGTGGTAATCCTCCTCCCCACGCGCGAGCTGGCGGCGCAGTGCCACTCGGTGGTGACGACGCTGGCGAAGTACACGTCGATCCGTGCGGCGCTGGCGGTGGGCGGGCTGTCGAACGTGGCGCAGGAGAATGCGCTGCGCACGCGGCCGCACGTGCTGGTGGCGACGCCGGGGCGGCTCATCGACCATATGCGCAACGCGCACAGCTTCAGCCTCGACGACGTGGAGATCCTGGTGATGGACGAGGCCGACCGCCTGCTGGACATGGGCTTCAAGGACGAGGTGGAGGAGATCGTGCGCCACACGCCCGCGTCGCGCCAGACGCTGCTGTTCTCCGCCACCATGACCCCCAAGCTGGGCGAGCTCATCAAGCTGTCCCTGCGTAAGCCCGCGCGCCTCACCGTCGACCCCATGTTCGACGTCGCCGCCACGCTGTCGCAGGAGTTTGTGAAGTTGAAAACCATCCACGAGAAGAACAAGGACGCGATGCTGCTGGCGCTCGCGAAGCGCACGTTCACGACGCGCGTGATTGTGTTCTTCCGACAGAAGGTCACGGCGCATCGGTTCCGAATTCTGTTCGGGTTGGCTCGCCTTCGCGTGGCGGAACTGCACGGAAATTTAACGCAGGCACAGCGGCTGGGTGCGCTAGACCAGTTTCGGCGTGGCGATGTGGACTTTTTGTTATGTACAGATTTGGCGGCGCGTGGGTTGGATATCGCGGGCGTCGACACGGTGATTAACTACGACATGCCATTCGAGTTGAAGGAGTACGTGCATCGGGTGGGCAGGACCGCCCGTGCGGGCGCATCAGGAAGATGCTGTTCGCTGGTGTGCTCGGACCGTGCCGACGAGCGGAAGGTGTTGAATCTGGTGGCGAAGAAAGCGAAGTCGAAGCTGGCGGCACGAGTGGTGCCCCCAGCGGTGGTGGGCAAGTGGCGTGCCTGGATCGACTCGATGGAGGAGGCGGTGAAGCAGGTGCTGAAGGAGGAGCGGCAGGAGAAGGCGCTGCGGATGGGCGAGATGGAGCTGCGCAAGGCGCAGAACATTCTGAAGCACGAGAGCGAGATCTACGGGCGGCCGAAGCGCACGTGGTTCCAGACGGGCGAGGAGCGGATGGAGGCTGTGGAGAAGGGGCGGCTAGACAAGGGGCTGGGGCATAGCGAGCGTGTGAAGCGGAAGCTGGAGAAGAAGCGGAAGGCCGAGGAGAAGAAGGCCGACGCGGAGAAGACGGAGCGCGAGCGCGAGTGGAACCAGCAGAAGGCTGAGGCCAGGAAGGCCAAGCGCAAGAAGATGGAGAAGAGTAAACGATAGGAGTTGTGCTTGTAGCGTCCGATGGTTTTGTTCAGTCCTATTTTAGGGAGTTCTAACTTTAACTTGGCTGAGTTAGATCACGATTTATTGAGGGATTTAACGGGGCGGCTCGCACATGGCGCGTGATATCCTGAATCCATCCTGAGGTACAGTACAGTACAGTACACAATCACATCAATTTCAGTTAGGTTTCAGGTGGTCAGCAGCCGCAGCGGAATTCCTTTCCCACTCCTCCCACAATTCTCGCAGTCTAGCACGCCACCTGCAATGCGACAGAGCAAAGCGAGCCATCCCGTGATAGCACAACACGAAATGTCAAATCCACCAGCGCGCATACGCCACACGTGCTTGGCAGAGGCCCACAGCACACCATAAGGGGGTAAAGCAGTGCGCACCCTGCGCGCCCTAGCCGCGTCTACACTGTATTCATGCTGAACGGTCTGCTCCTTACCCTCACTCCGCCAGCGGGCGGGCAGTCGGGCGGCCAGCAGGCGCCACCTTTCCACGCCGCGGGCCACGTGCCAACAGTTGCGGCGCGGCCACGCGGCGTGCGGGGTTCAAACAATACTGGCACGGCGCCAGTGCGCGTGGGAGACCGCAAGTCGGAATGTTTACTCATGATAGTCCTAAGGAAAATAGGTTAAGCCGTCCACCGCACGATCGCACTACCGAATGTGCATGCGCGCCGGGCTCAGCGCGCTGACCTGTGCGTCGTCGCCGCGCTTGCCGCGCGCGCCCGGGAACACGTTCCAAAATCTCAACGTCTCGTCGCCCGCGCCCGTCACAATCGTCTCGCCGCTGGGGCTCATCGCCAGGTACAGAACTCGCAGCAAGTGTCCCGTCAGTGTGGCCACCTTGCTCAGGCTGGGATATTTCCACACCACAATCTGGTTCTGACTGTAGCCATGCGTGCTCACGATCTCGTTCACGTTTTTGCTCCATGCCAAATTGCACACCTGACTCCCTGTATCCACACACGCGTTCATGGTGTCTGTCATCGTATTCCAGAATCGTATCTTCTTGTCCTGTGTCCCACCACCGCTTGCCAGCACCCCCCGACTATGCGGACTCCACGCTATTGCCTTCACCGCCGCTTCATGTTCAGAGAAGCGTAGTTGCGGAGCGCTAGTGTTCGCCGCATTCCATACCAACAATTTGTTATCGTTGCCCCCACTCGCCAATTGCGTATCGTCTGGAGCCCATTTCAGCCCACATACCTCGTGTCGATGTCCGGCTAATCTCGCCACATAACTCTCCCTCGCTCTCAAGTCTCGGTTATACACATCAAAGTCGCGGCCACCACTGCTCAGCAATGACGAGCTCCACGCCAAGCAGCCCACGCGCGCGTTGTGTCCAGTCATAGTTCTCAACAGTTTACAACTCGCTGCGTCCCATACCTGCACAAGCCCCGCTGCAGTGCCCACTGCGAGCTCGCTTCCCTGCTGACTCCAACTCACGCTGCACACCGGCCCCCCAAACTTTAGCTCGCACAGTTTGGTGACCACCGACGTGTGCGCGGACCACAAGTACACACAACTGCCCAGCCCGACCGCAAGCACATTGTTACAACTCCAATCCACAAGGTTTAAATAGAAATCATCCTTCAGACACGGGGCGTCCAACACCTTAAACGGCGCGCGTGGAATTTTCCTTGTTACCCTCGCCTCCGCGCAAACATTCACCGCACACTCGGGGGACACGGCGGCGGCGGGCGCAGAGAGCGGGCGTTCACCGGCATGAAAGCGGAAGATGTTACTGCCGCTGGCGGGGCGGCTGCTTCTGCGACCCGCTGCGGCGACTGCGCGGCGGTGTTCAGGTGTGGCACGCTTCAGGGAGTCGAGGACACCGCCGCGGTCGCATGCGCTGGGCTCATTGACCTTGCTGATTGCGGGCGCGCAGACGTCGAGGGTGCGCGCGTCGAGCAGCTCGCTGCGCAGCAGCGCCTGGTAGGAGCTGCGCGCGGCGCCAGCATTGGGGTCGGCGTTCTGGGGCGTGTCGCTGGCGCCGGTGCCGAGCAGTTCGAACGCGGAGTGAAAGTCACCACTGCCCACGCGCGAGGGGATGAAGCGGTCAGAGTAAGGCGAAGATACCGGCATGCTGAGGGGTGGGTGGCCTGCGGGGCGATTTCTGGGGAGAAGTTGTTCTTATACGGCGCTCAATTTACGACAAGTGAGAAGTGAGAAGAACAAGCGTAGCTCAATGGCAACTACACGTGTAAAACGTGGCTAGGCCACGATCTAGCGACTGTAATGCACTTTCATGCCGTCACTCCATTTGCTTATTCACCGGTGCCCGCCATTCAGCAGCCAATCACGGCGCGCGAACCCCTACCCTGCGCAAACTCTGATTCCTCTTTGGCGCGCACCAGGTGCCACGCCCCCGCCTCCGCCAATGCGCGCCCCCGGCGCCGCCGTGCCGATGATGCCAGTGCGGAACGCGTCGCCCTGCAACGCCCGCCAGCACGGCCGCTGGGGTGCACGCGTACCTGCGGGGCACGCGACGACGCCCTGCCCGCGTAATCGAAGAGCCGTTCAGTATATCGGGCTCACGCTGTACTGTACGCCGTGCAGAGTAGACTCGACAAGCACTCGTGCCTTGTTGCACCGGAAATGTGATTTGCACATTTCGCGGTAACTCGCGACTTCCATTCACCCTCGCTATCTCGGCGCATCCGCCGCGCCGCCGTACCACACGACACACACGCGCGCGACATGGCCGACTCGCTGTCCGCCGCAGGCGTGGATCCCGCCGAGCTGATGGCGCAGGTGCGCGCCGAGGTGCAGGAGGCGCACATGCAAGCGCTGGTGCAGACGCTGTCGGAGAAGTGCTTCGCGAAGTGCGTGCGCCCGTCCACGTCGCTCACCGCGGGCGAGCAGGCGTGCATCTCCAAGTGCACCGACCGCTACTTCGAGGCGATGACCGTGATCTACCAGGCCATAGCGCGCAAGGCCGAGCACGCCGCCAACTCCTGACCGTGGCGCGCCACGCGCCACTACGGCGCCACGCGGAAATGGCACGTCGCGGAACCGTGCCGTAACCGAAACTACTCGTAACCGCGGATGCGAGATTCTGAAACGCGTTTCGCTCCATACGCCCGGCACGTGCCCCCGCGCGTGCGAGATGTACCGTACTGCTGTACCGTGCTATCTCCGCCTACGCGTTGACCCGGCTCCCTACCTACCGTAATCCACTTATCAAAGACTTGAGCGCCGTTAGTCTCGTGTGCATTGCTTTCGATATATCCCTCAATTATCTCGTCCCCTTTCGCCCATGTCCTCTGTCCGACGTCTCTCCACTGTTGTATACCAGCAGCACCACTCCCGGTACGAAGTCTAAATTCATATCATGTTTCCATTCCTCTTCCCAACTTACGTACTTGTCTCTTCTAATTCATTCCGACATTTCATCATCTCGACCGTCCTGCATTACGAAACACACATGTCTCCCCATAGAATAGCCCAACTGCGCATCCAATTCACTAGTCGACCATGTGCGCGTTCGTAACACCAAGCTACGCGCAGTTTGCAGTAATATACAACATCTTCACTTCGATAAGCACACGAGCCAATGCCGTATGCACGGCCACACAAAATACAGGCGTGTCGCACATTGCCACAGCGAACAAATCTACAGGGGCTGAATGCGCCAAGTTAAGAAACTACACTACCAATACAAGAGCGCCGATCACCAGTACATGTGTGGGGGTCGGTCGTCGCCGCCGCCGGGGGGCCTGGGTCCGGGGTTAGTGCCGGGGGGCAACAACTCGTCGAAGTCCGGCTCGTTGGGGCCCATGGGATCATAGCGCGCGCCTGGAGGGACGCCTGCGGGTAAGCGGCCGCCACGTCTGGGTTGCCCCAGGCCGGGGTGGAAGTTGCGGGGGCCCATGAGGTTGCCGCCCATCGCGCCGCCGCGGGGGCCGAACAGCGGCGCCCCGCCCGGCATCTGCGGCAGCAGGTCGTCACTGCCAAAGCCGGGGTCGACCAGGGGGTTTACGGGGATGCGCGGCATGCGTGGGCCGCCGCGCACGGGGCCGATGCGCAGCGGGTCGTCGTGCACGACGGGCGGCGCGGGGCGCGGCGCGGGCTGGGGGCGCGGTTGCGCAGCACCGCCGCCGCGCGTGTCGGAGGAGGACGCCGCGCTCGACGCCGCACCTTGCTCGTAGCCCGCCTTTGTGGCGTCGGGCACGAGCCGGTGCGCGATATTGACGAGCACAAGCGTGGCAGCGTCGTCGACGCGCCGCAGCCGGTCCACCCAGTCGGCAGCGTCCTGCTCGGCGTCGTAGTAGTCGGCGACGCGCAGGTCCAGCGTCGACACGTCGTCTGCCGCGTCGTGCACCGCCGTCACGCGCAGCCGCGCGCCCAGCGGCGTGGCGCGCACCTCGAAGTTCATCGCCGACCGTGCGTGCCGGTACGTCCCGCCATACCCGCCCACGCCCCACCCGGCGCGCAGGGCGTCGGGCGCCACGTCGTCCTCCGCGTCGCGGAACCCATGTCCCAGCAGCAGCGCGTGCACGTACAGCGCCAGCGCCTCGTGCGCGTCGCGCGGGCTGTGCCGGAGCGCACGCAGCCACGCGATGGCACCCACACTAGCGCTGGGAGTGTTGTTGTCGCCCGCCATCTGCAGTCTCTCTGTCGCGGTCGAGGAAATTAGGACGACCTTGGGTGAGTTCCACGGAAAGAAAGATGCATCGGGAGGAGTATGCGTGCTAGCCGCTGTAATGGGGCGGCTCTTACAGCGCCCCCACCCGCGCAGAGAGATCCGATGGGGGCAACGCGCCGCAGATCTTGAGATCGTAATGAGGGATTCCGAAATGGCGAGGGAGAGTAGAAGCCCCCTTTTCACGCGAAAACGGAAGTGATTGGGTAGTAGAAATTCAGCGTGGAAGTGAAGATGTAGGATTGGACGAAAACGGAAAATTGCGTTGCTGCGATTGGAGATAAATTAATAGAATTATACCGTGGCACAGCCGCCAGGACGCAAATCCGCACATACCGAGGGGGCATCGAATTGGCGTGTTTCACGCCTGCGCGCGGCAGAACCGAGCACCGATTCGCGTGAACCTGCGGCACGCGTGCGCGACCAGCAGCGTGCGGCAAGCGATGGCGCCGTCCCTCCCGGAGGCGAAGTTCCCCCCGGCGCCGCCGATGCCCGGCGGCGACAACGCGCCGCCGCCCCCAGTCCCCAACAACGCGCTCGAGAAGACCGTGTCCCTGCCCGCCGCGGGCGCGCCACGCCCCGACGACCTGGCGCGCGCGGCCAGCGTGGGCGCGCCCGCCCCCGACCCCGCGCACGACTCCGATTACAGCTCCGTGGGCGACTACAGCGACAACCACGACTTCTACGACCCCAACGACGCCATGCTCGAGGACGACCTCGGCCTCACTGCCATGGAGATCGAGGACGACGTCGACGAGGAGGACGAGGGCCTCGTGCGCCAGGACTCCAACTTCTCGCGCCTGTCCAAACAGTCCTGGCTCACCATCGACAGCGCGGAGGACGTCGATCACGAGGACCCCGCGCTAGGCGCCACCGAGCTGCTGGGCGCTCAGCCCAACTCCAGAGCGAGGACGGGCACGACGGGCACCAACACGAACACCGGCAGTGAGCCCATGTCCGATGATGACGACCCGCTGCCCGAGAGTACCGGCGTGCTGGAAACGGTCAGGTCGAAGCGGTTAGGCGAGAAAACCGTGTTCGAGTGTGCGGTCGAGCTGCTGGCGGGTATGGACGCATACAAGAAGAAGAGCTTTCGACGCTATGGCGCGCGACATGTGTGGCTCAGTGCGGATGTCACACACCTGTGCTGGACCAGCAAGAAGGATGGCGTGGAATCCGACTCGATCAAATTGCAGCGGGTAGCGAAGCTGAAGTGCGTGGAACGCGAGGTGTCGGTCGACGTGATAGAGGGCTATCGAGTGTCGCTGCTGTTCAGTACGCCGGAGGAAGCTGGGTTGTGGGCGCGCTGTCTGTCGTGCATTATCCCGTTGCAAGCGAAGGTGCGTGCGCCGTTGGTGTACATGTTGAAAGAAAAGGATCGGGAGGATTATGCGCTGGAGGATGATGTGTTCAATGGACATCATTTGAGAGATGTCTTCCAGGTCAACTCGTACGCAGTGTTGGGGCAGGTGCACGGGCATACTGGACAGGCGCGACTGGCGTTTAGCAGGAGTGAGAAGCGGTTCGTAGCGGTAAGATATATATCGAGGAGATTGACGCCGTTGTTGTTAAGGAGTTATGAAGAGATTGCGGTGTTGAAGCGATTGAATCATCCGAACATTGTGAAGCATAAGGAGTGTTTGTTGTATCAGGCGAGAGGGGGCACGTTTGTGGTGTTTGAACATACGGCGAGGGGCACGGTAGCGGATACCAACAAACTGGAGGGTGCGACGCCTGTGATGGAGCGCATCGCGAGGGAGTTGATACTCGACGTGATTTCAGCGTTGGAGTACTTACATGCACTGCAAATCGCCCATGCGGATGTGCGACCAGACAACTTATTGCGTGCAGTGAATGGCGCGGTGAAACTCAACCCGTTGGGATGTATTACGCATGAGTTCACCGAGGTCAAGTCCATGGCGGCTCTGACAAAGGCGCGGCTGGGTGCGACAGGCACCTCGGCATTCTTGGCGCCGGAGTTGTGCTGGCGGGCTGCGAATGCGCCGAGACTACCGCCGAAGAGCTATGCGATGGACGTGTGGGCGGTGGGGGCGGTGCTGTATTTCATGCTGTTCGGACGGGTGCCGTTTGGTGGGAAGGACGATGCTGCGGTGCAGGACAACATTTGCGAGGGCAAGTTGAGATTCCCGCGGTCACCAGAAACAAGTAGGGCAGTAAGGAATTTATTGAAGGGCGTTCTCGGCGAGAAGGACCCCCGAACCAGGATCCCTCTGGCGGAGCTGAAGAGCCATCCGTGGTTCACAGAAGGCGCGATGGACAATTCAGGATATGGGATGCAGCCTCTAGTCGTCGCGCCGGAAGAGGTCGATGCCGCGGTGCAAGTGGCAAAGGTTAGAGTACCGTAGCGCATTGTGGTGAAGTATATGTATATTATTTGGTATTTTATTGTTGAACATGGAATTTTTTGATGCTTACGTGTGTGGTGGCGCCGGCGACGACACTGTGTGTCGTGGAGCGATGTCGAGACGTAGCGAAATGTCAAAATGTGCATGGCAGTTTACTTGTATTGTTGAATCATACAGAGGAAGGTGTTACTGCATGGCTGCTGGGCACGCGGTTGGCTGCGCCTTACATGCGGTAATAAACGCGTTGTCCGATACGTTGTGCTCGCTCGGGTGGCGTCGGTTCAATGGAATTCAATTCCTGTTCAACAATGTAGCGACGCCGTACGTGGTCAGGCTATGACGACGGCGATGACACGGAAATGAGATTGACGCACCGAGTGTGTACCGATTGATAGTGATAGGAATGGAAAGAAACACGACATTTGATCTTTTACCGTACAGTGCAGAAGCGATCCACGAATGGCGGAGTATAGTGGATTCGTTGTTTCGTGGCACAGGATCGAAGCGGCTGAGAGTTAGGTGTATGTGGGCGGACCGCTACGCTTGGGGCGCGTTCATAGGCGGCACGGTATACTGTACGAGGAAGCGACCGAACGTGCAAGCGTAGTGGAACGGGTAGGTAAACGGCGTTTGGCCGTGCGCAGGTTGTGGTACAGCAAGCAAAGTGGGGGGGTACAAAAAAGAGGTTTACCATCGGCGATACTTGCCCACCTGGCGCTCGATCCAGTCCTTGAACGGCTCGATGTTCATGGACAACACGGGCGCGCCGGGGTTGCAACACCGCCCCGAGTTGCGGCACACCACGGCGGAGATGATGGCGACGAGGTAGGCGCGCGGGGGGTCGGTGGGCTTGGTCTTGCTGCGCCGGAACGCGAGGATGGGCCCACCGCTATCGCCGGAGCACACCGTGGTGTGGCGCTTGCTCTGCATGCACAGGATGGCGGCCTCGTCGGCGGCGCGGTACCACCGCTCCACGCACACGTCGGTGGCGAGCTTGTACACGGTGCCGTTGCGCAGCACGGGCGATGGCGTGGCCGCCTTGCGCGTGCGCGTGACGCCGAAGCCCAGCGCGTGCAGCTTGCGGCCCACGGCGGCGGTGCGGGCCGCGCGGAAGTCCATGCGCAGCGGGCGCACGCTGCGCGAGCGCATGATGTTGCGCGTGGTCTTGCGGTGCAGTGTGACGATGGCGAGGTCGCTGGTGAGGTGCTGCCGATGAAAGGACTCGTGGATGGTGATGCGCGAGAGGTTCGACACGAGCACGCTTTCCGACTCCAGCGCCGCCGACCCGAGGTATGCGCAATGGCTCTTTGCGCGCAATCGGCAATGCGCGGCGGTCAGCACGTGCCGCCAGGTGATGAGCACGCCGCCGCAAACGAGGCGCTCCGGGTGCGCGATGGGCGCGAAGCGCACGAACGCCGACACCGCCTCGGGCGCCGTCACACTCGCGCCGCGATAGATCCCCAGCACGCATGGCGCCAACAGCAGCAAGATCAGTGGCCCCATCGTACAATGCTAGCGCATCGGGTCGGCTCCCGGCGTTCACCCTACGCGCGCTTTTGTCGATGCGATCACCTTGTCGGCAGGTCAACGTGTGCCGTGCCAACACGGGACCCCGATTTTCCTTAATTATTTTTATTTCTCACCGCTTCCGATCCAAACACGCGGTACGCACCCATTGGTCCCGCTAACATTCGTCCTCGTGGTTTGGCCCGACGCTCTTGCTTCCCGTCGACGTTCGCTTCGCCATGCTGCTCACTTCTACGGTTGTGCGGCATTTCTCTATGGGTTGTGCTCAACTTGTTGTCCCTGTAAAGTACAGTAGCTGTAGGTGCTCGCTCGCTGCAGTTGTGCTAGTGCTCGTCCAGTATTCGCCTGCATTCCACCACTCCCCGGTGGTCTGGTGCTTGCTTTCCGGTGTCGCACGGACAAGTGAGTTGGTGTTCCGTTCCGTTCGGTACGCACTGCACTCGTTTTTAGTTTGATTGGTGTAATGGCCGTACAGTACAGTACATTTCAGATGCACACCCGATACCGGTAGTGTCGTTGGTAGTCAACGAGGTGACAAGAGTATGATCGAGAAACAGAAACGGTAGGACTGTATTAACGCTGGCGATGTTCCTGTCCTGGTGGCATGAATACCCCCTGGTGCATTACTGTAGTGAACAATCGACTTAGCGGAAGTGGAGTATCGCAATCATTTGAGGAATGGGTTGGACGTTGTTGGATATCAGCGTCGGCAGTCAACTGTTTCTTGCATTGAATGAGTCTCTAACGCATGCATGGATGTGGTTGTTACAGCTCCACATAATTCACGCAATGCGTACAGCTTTGCAATGGTTTTTTGCATTGCATGGACTCATGTAATTGCTGGGTATGGGGTACACTAGTAATTGACATGGGGGATTCAATTGACAAATTGGTCACAAGCAGCTAAGCATCATCAATCTGTTCCCTGTGCAGGTGCTCATGGGTTCACCGTTAGACCCATGTAAGTGCGAGCATATCTTGTCGGCGTTGGTGGCGGCAGCAATGTGTTCGAGACAACAGCAAGGGATGTGCGCCATCTAGATTTGTGGAATCTCAATCTTGTACTTTTCCAGTCCGCAAGGGTGCACCTATCGCAGGAGGTGAGGGGATTGCCATCAAGGTGTTTGGCAAGGAAGCCTTCTTGATCTGGCGTTAAACCCTCATACAAGGGGCGTATTCGAGCCAGCTCATCGTATTCCCGGATTGAGTGGCTGCAGCGCAGCTTTCCAAGTACAGTACAGTATGGTGCTGCGACGTGGGCGGAAGCGAGATAGGGAGAGAGTGTGTGTACTGCACCCTAACTTTCAATGAACAATTGTTGCTGGATGGAACATGGACTGATAACAATGTGAGTACATTTCCTTTCTTCTACACTTACCTTATTGCAGCTGTGCGACGTGCACCCCCGAAAATCACCCAGATTCCAGTAACCGACAAGTCGATGTGGGACCCTCGTGATCCTCGAATTGTGGTGGTGACGCTACTTGCATCAAATGTGACCTGCATGTTAGTTCCGACAATCGCTCAAAAATCGCTGGTAAAGTGCAGTACACCTTCGTTCTCGAGGATACTGTAGTTGAGCACAGTGCAGGTAGCACCACATTGGAAATGCTGTACCGGTAGGTATTTTACTAGGGCTAGAATAGCACTATTGAAGCATTGTGCGTTTTCCTAACATGCTTGTGACCTACAGCTGCTGTGGGGGTGCAGTTGGTACTTTCAACCGAAATTTCAGATATCACCGGCATGCATCACGGCAGTTCCAGGGCGATAGATTATTGGAGCGGGCCCATTATTTTGCCACATGGATTTTATTCCTGTTGTACGAAGATGATTGAAACAAAATCGTATTGCTCGCGGTGATTCGACGACGGGGGTGAGAGGATGCGTCGCAGAAATTTGAGTGTAGCGGCTTATGTTTGAAGGTAGTTGGGTCGAGCAGCGCCACTGATGTGTTTGAACTTGATTTTTGCCGGAGGCGATCTCCCACACGCACCTGTGTTGTAACGAACAAAACATGGCTGTGAACTCGGGGAAAACGGGTCCTCTTTCATAGACGCCGTCTTCTTCCTACGCTAGAGTATGACTTCCAGTGTCGTTGTTTGTTATCAGCCAAACGAGGGAAAACCCAGCTGCAACTCGCTCGACCGGGGGCAGGTGCACGCCGAAATCATACCGTACATCATGATGGATTACTGGGTTAGATTATGCAAGCGATCGTTCTAGCCTATGATTCGTCGCTTTTGACCCGCTTCATGTGGCCTACAACTGTGCGCCAGAAACTTAACTTGTTGGTTCGTCGGACGTAAAATCTCACAAGTTGTCTCGAATTTGGTTCGACTCTCGAACCCATTTCCTACTCTTGTGCTCGTCTCACCGTAGTCATTTGTCGTCGACGTTCAAATGGAGGGCTACATCTTCGATCCCGTCCTGCTTGGTGCGGACCAAGAACGCAATGCATACGTCGTCCAAGCCGCCGTCACCACACATCAACAATGGGGGCCCGCCGCCGAGCTGCCCCTTCACGACCACCACAGTGGTCTGCTAGTGCCGGAACATGTACCACCGCCCAGGCTACTACCACCCTCCATTCCTTCACTGCGCGACTACGACAACAGCACCCTCAACGCCATGCTGCTGCCCAGCTCCGCTGACACTACCCCAACCTCCATCGCCCGGCCCAGGCGTCCTTTCGACACCCTGGCCGCCGTCGTGGCAAGTCGTGCCGATGAGTGCGAACGCAAGCTGGGATCCTTCCGCGAGCTGGTGCGTGACGTGAAGAGTTATGAGGACGTGCTGGCGTGGGCCTTAGATTACGCCGACTCGTGCAAGGTTCGCGAGCGTGAGCGACTGAAAAGTGAGAAATGCTACGCACGTCTCTCGCCAGACCAGAAGCGGAAGGAGAGCTCGAGGATCGAGGCACGTGTACACAAGGTGAAACGTGAGAAGCTGGAGAAGGCGCACGTCATAGCAATCAAGTACCTCGTGGATTTGTTACGTGCGAAAAGAAATCAGGCCACTACGAGAAAAGTGAAGAAGGTCATCAACGCCGTTCTACTCTTACAACGGTGGCGTCTCCCTTGCATAGCTACGCGTTGCGTTTGACTTCTGTTCATTCTACAGTAACACGCACGTTTGTTTCCAACCCATGTACTTCTGCCTCTACATAACACTCCATAAGGATTCCTGTGATGTCCCCGTGCTCTTGCCTCCTTTACCTACGTCCCTGCTGCTTGAATTCCCCCTTCTCATTGTTCTTGTTGGTGCTACCTCGTTTATGCTGAACCTCTAACTCACCCACTTAGCGGCTGGCTCCATCTCTCTCCCTGTCTCTCTGCGTGTACATATGCGTGAACGCGTATAGCGTGTGTGATACCATCTACTACCGAAGCATGTTGACTGCGCGGGATTAATAAATCATCTTTCTCACCCCCCACGGTTCTCCTAGTTGCTGCTCGCCATATCTCTCAGATGAGGTCAGGCTACTGCACTGCACGTCAATATTCTCGTGACGGTGCAATAATTCGGCTCCTCGAAGACCGTGTTTAGTGCGGAGCCATCCATCCTTGCTGCACCGTGGGATTCATCTACGCTCGACATGCATTCTGAAGTTGGAATTTCCACAACAATGAGACAAGGTTTTTCCTCGACTCATGGAAACATCCACTGATTCCTTCCGAGACTACAATTGTTGCATTTCACTTGGCTTATGCGCTGCGATTGTTTGGTACAGTACTGTACAGTACGTACAACATCTTGCCGCAGACAGTAAGACCGTACAGTACAGACACACCCCCAAATCTGCAACAGTGAAACCTAGCACCGATCTCTCTCCGAAAGTGCAATATACAGTTCGTACAATAAATGTCTCTAACCAGCAATGTGTAGGTACTGCAGCGAAGTAAAACCGAAAGTGTATGGTACCCTCCCAAAATAATGGAATACCCTAGTTTCACCTAGTATTCTTGTCGATGAAATCCTTCCA
>JAAUYH010091465.1_pt1 | contig 14840 bp, 14 predicted proteins | sample 7278061 | NCBI WGS metagenome assembly JAAUYH01 (sample SAMN14350203, study PRJNA611818) | marine sediment metagenome | isolation source: surface marine sediment (0.6m) | place: French Polynesia: Moorea | collected 2018-08
GCAAAAGTAGAAAATCCGTCGGGGGGAACATCTTGAAGACGGGGGTTTCCTACTGCTTGTACGGCTTCTTTTAAATCTATATCCCCAGTATAAATAGCACGCCCTACTATTGCCCCAGTTACTCCCAAAGGTTCTAAAGCTAGGAGACTGAGTAAGTCAGTGAGTGAACTTACTCCACCAGAAGCGATAACAGGTATATCTATAGCTGTTGCTAATTCTCTCAGGGCTGGTATATTTGGGCCAGACATAGTACCATCGCGATGAATATCAGTATAGATAATGGCAGCAGCACCTTGTTTTACCATGCGGTTTGCTAAGTCTGTGGCTAATACTTCTGAGGTTTCTAACCAACCTCTAGTTGCAACCTTACCATTGCGAGCATCTATTCCGACGACAATTTGTTGCGGAAATTCCCCACACCATTCTGTAACTAATTCTGGTTGTTCTACTGCAACTGTTCCTACAATAGCTCTTTGTACCCCGATACTCAATAGCCGAGATACACCAGCGCGATCGCGTAATCCCCCTCCTACCTGAACAGGAATAGCTACAGCTTGCACAATTGCTTCAATAGCTGCTAAATTACTGGTTTTTCCGACTTTTGCTCCGTCTAAATCAACGACGTGAAGTCTCGTTGCTCCTTGCTCTTCCCATTTCCTAGCTACAGCAACAGGATTTTCATCAAAAACTTGAGATTGTGCATAATCTCCTTGATAAAGACGAACACACTTCCCATCTAGTAAGTCGATTGCAGGGATAACTTCCATAACTCTTGACTGATTGAACTACAGCCTATTTATCTTACCCTAGTGATTACTTGAGTAATTTCTGATATCCTCACAAGATTCTCATACCTATCGATATAAAATTGTCTTGGAAGATAAAAATAGAGCGGGAAAGCAGGAATTTTTGATGATTCAACCGACAAGGGAAGGAGGTTTCCCATGTCTAAGACAGATGTAATTGAAATGGAAGGATTAGTGACAGAGTCTCTGCCGAGTACCGTATTTAAGGTTAAGTTAGACAATGGCTTTGAGATTTTAGCTTATCTGAGTGGGAAAATTCGGCGTCACTATATCAAAATATTGCCAGGAGATCGCGTGAAAGTTGAACTGTCGCCTTACGACTTGAGCAGAGGGCGTATTACCTACCGCTTCTCTAAGCAAGACTTACGCCCTAAAGCTGTCTTGAAATAAGAAATTATCAGGTGGTGAGCAAATATGATGACTAAATCGGCAACAGTAGGGTTTAAGATTGCTGGAGTTCAACAGCAGATTATTAAGCTAGAACACCAAAATGCTGTGCTTACCCTAGAGGATAAGCAGCAACTGCAACAATTGAGGAGAACTCTTCAAAAACTCTGCCAGACTTATGATGTTGACTTAGAAGATTGAATGTTTGACATAATATCCTGTTAACCTGGTGGTTTGAGCTTAGACGCATTTACCTTGCATTTATAGTGTTGTTCAGGTTTATTAAGTACACCTAGTTTGCTTGTTCATTAGGATTGGGATTTATAACTGTAATTAACTTGTTTGCATACCGCTATATTATTAATCGTCCAAAACAGGTGGAAGTATTATTCTCCCTGCTCCCTTGCAGCCTAACCAGCAGCTTAAATGCGAAATAGCTTAACTGAGGGGGTGTCTAACTCTAAACTTCTGAGGTTTGCGCAGAAGACAGCCCCTTGAGATTCTAATACCTCACGATGCTAGTTTTCTGCTTCGTCCTGTGCCAACTAGAGTAAAGCCGTCCTAGAAGGACGGGGGTTGTATCCCAAAATCTTCGGTCAATTTTGACTTAAAAAGTGAAAGTAGTACGAATCGTACCAATGACTAGATCATTGTTATTATCGTTGTTCTCTGGTGCAGTGATCCAGACTACTCCAGGAGTTATAGAAATATTGTCATTAATCTGATATTGATAAAAAACTTCCACGTGCAAAGAGGTATCATCATCTTTTCCTATTGCATCAATACTAGAGTCAGTTACCCACGGCTCCATCCCGATAATAATACCGCCCGTACTGCCTTCTTTGCCTAAATCGGGAAAAGCCAGAGTAGCAGCCCAATTCCACACATCTTGTGTACCCCGATCTCCACCAATACTAGATAAAGTAGTCACTTTGGCTAAACTACCCCAACCACCAAGAACAATGCGATCGCTCAATTGCCAAGAAAACTGTAATCCATAGGAACTGCTGACGGTCGGAACTCCATTTTCAAAGTCGAATAAATCAGCGGTAAAAGCTTGCAGGTTAGCTCTGTTACTTCCTGTTTCAGTGTCGCTTTGGTTATAACTATGAACGTAAGTTGCAGCTATGGTTAGGCGCTCAACTGGAGTATAGGTAATCTGAGCCAGGGCACTATAGGGACCGTTAAAAAGACCACTACCTTCGGAGGGGTCACTAGCAGGAGAAGCTAAATATCCGCCACTAAGTTCGACTTTGTCGCCAAAGCCCTGAATAATACCCAATCCTGCATCGGCTGGAGGGAAATAGATCGGGTTGCGTGTTCCAAAAAGGGAAACTGCCCCGGCTCCCCCATCGCCATCTAAAATACTAACTGTATTGGCAATATCATCTGCTGCAACACCTGCTCCACCAATGAGTATCTCTGTGCTTTTTCCAACAGGAAAGGTATAAAATAATACTTCTAATGCTAGATCATTATCCTCAGGTTGGGCAAAGGCTAAATCCCCTTGAAAAGTGCCTGTTTCATCAGCAAAAGAGGGAAAATTACCAGTTGCGAGACGAGTAAAGAGTAAATCCTCTCCTGTAAAGCTGGTTTCAAGTTCTAGTCTAACGCGATCGCCTAATACTGGTATCCGATCAATATCATTTTGTCCATCATTTTTCGAGCCAGTAAAGACACTAGCCAAACCAAAGATTACTTCTCCTGCTAGTTTGGTGGTGGTAGAGAATTGATGATCTTCTAAGAATGCAGTACGACTTTCTAAGTTGTCAATTCTGCCCCCAAGAGTCACTAATTCTGCTTCAAATTCTTGAGCTAGACGTTGAAGGGTATCGATATCTTCTCTTATTACGGCTTCTGATGAGGCTATAAGTCTTTCGATTTGATTGAGACAGGAGTTTAAACCAGCAGCAAATTCGTAACGAGATAAAGCTCGGCTTCCTCTATAGCTTTGGTTAGGATATCCAACAATGCAACCATAGCGATCTACCAAACTCCGTAAGGCTTCGTATGCCCAGTCACTAGGCGAAACATCCCGTAATTGGTTGACATTAGTTACTTGATCGAGGCTTGTGGTTTGTCCTTCTAGACCATATTGTTGAATTTCTTGTAAATAAGATTCTGCTACTGTTTGAGCAGTTACTCCATTAGATAAACCTAAAACAGACATAGTTGCGATTGCAACTGTTTTGAACTTTGACATTATGGCAAATCCTCACACAAATTTGGACGAAATATATTTTCTTGATTAGTCAACTTCAAGACTTTTTACTTTTGATTCTTTAAAATTGGCTTTAAAGAAGTTAAATAAGCTCCTTTCGAAAATAGATCACATGACCACCTTTTTTTAAAGCCTTGAGTAATGTTCTTCCAGAGAGTTTATCCCTAAAATCAGCATTAGCTTGTTCTCCTGGGCTTAATTCCGCTATTAAATTGTTAGAAGTAGGAAAGTCTTCGATTTCTGCTGCATTTATCAAATTATTGTTGGATGAGATACTCACTGTGCTTACTAAGCCTACGATAAAAACTAATTTTAGTAATCTGAGTGTTTCGTTCATTTGACAAATAATTAAAAATGATGATGATTCTATTACAAAGACCGCAGAAACTTGACTAAAGCAGTGCGATCGCTTTTATTCATATTTTTGAAGGCTTCACGGGAGACTTTGGCTTCTCCTCCATGCCATAAAATGGCTTCCTCTAAGGTTTGGGCTCGTCCATCATGGAGATAAAGAGAGTAGGGTAACACAGTCTGAGTTAACCCAATTCCCCATAAAGGAGGTGTGCGCCATTCTGTACCAGTAGCTAAAAAGTCAGGGCGATTATCAGCTAAATCTGATCCCATATCGTGTAATAGTAAGTCGGTATAGGGATGAATGGTTTGATTAGCCAATTCTCGGACTTCATATCTACCGGTTTGTAGAGTATCCACATGACAAGCGTTACACTTTGCTTGGTTAAAAAGTTCCTCTCCTCGTTGCACTTGAGGGTCGTTAAGTAGATTTCGGGCTGGTACAGCTAAAGTTTGGACGTAAAATTCGGCATTTTCGAGAGTTTCCTCGTCGATATCGCTAGTTCCATCTGGTTCTGGGAATAGAGGGTTAGTGACTCCCATATCGTTAACGTAAGCAGAAGCAGATTGTTGCAAGAGATTGGGGTTATTAGCTTTCCACCCAAAACGCCCCAATACAGTAGCAGCAACCAGATCGCTAAGGCTTTTACCATTTGTACTAGTATCAGATACTCTTCCTAGATAGGCATTGGCGACGCTTTGAATATTATTCTGAAAGTCCTTGAGAGAACTATGACTAAAACGACTTTCTAAACCTTCTGTTTCTTTGGTGTCTAGGGGTTCACCAATTTTTTCATTGGCTACTTCGTCTAAACAACCCATAATTCCTTGGACGATTTCGGCGACGGCTGCCTTAACTGTGGGGTAGGCTTGGTTGTCGCTATTTCCAGCAGTGGCTAAGACTTCTCTGTAGGCTGGATTTCCTGCTACTCCTGTTGTCCAACTCTTGGTTAAATCAATAGCTGTTTGTTCAAAAGCTACTGTCAATAGTTTGAGTAGTTGCAATTCTCTTTCAGTAAAATTGGCTGCGGTTTTATTGTTATCGTCGCCAAACAGCAATAACTCAATAGTATGAAAACCTTTCTCTGTAGTTTGGAGATTTTTGACTGCTTCCTCATTCAGAGTTGCTTTATCTTGCAAAATAGCAGCTACATCAGTTTCGTTAACTGGCCAATCATCTAAGTCCCCATCGTACCCCAAAGAGTCTGCTGGGCCAAAGGCAAAAGCTTCGCTTTGTTCCCAAGGATAACGGGTTTGGATCCATGCTTGTTGTGCTGCTTGCAGTGTTTCTGCTGTCGGGTTGCTGATAAAAGTATTGACAGCTTTCGTTAGTGCTTTTGCTTTGAGCTCTAGCTGTTGGTAAGTGGGGATTACCACATTATCAGCAAAGTCGGTGACAACAGCAATTTCCATCTCATCGTTATCAGAGTTATCAGATGAGTTAGGATTGGTGGAAAGGGAATCGCTACTACAACCCCCCAGAGCGATGGTACTTAAGCATACCGCACCCATGAAAAAATGAACCCAACTTGCTTGGGGTCGATTCTTTGTTAACATTGTCTTACGCTATTTATAATGCCGAGGAATTAAGGCTATTATGCCTAGTTCCTCATTTTTTTTATATCAAAAGAGAAAGTTTTGCAAAACTCCACTTTCAAATCTATTGGTTATAATACTACATTCTTTGCCATTAATTCTCAACTAAGTATTTTTTAAATCATAATTAGTTTTTTACTGCAATTACGAAGTGACTCACTTTAAGCAATAAGAGGTTCACTCGTTCCTCGTGCTCGTCAACTAAGCTATAGCAGTGTGCAAACAAGTTAAGTACAGTTATAAATCCCAATCCTAATAAACAAGCAAACTAGTTGTACTTAATAAACCTGAACACCGCTATAAAAGATGTTTCTCGATAAACTCAGGGACTTGTTTTGGTTTCACTCTACTGTAACGAGCTTTATCTGGCATGATTACTATATTGGGTGCTTTCTTACACTGCTTAAGACAACCCACAGTTTTGATTTCTACCTTGTCTGCAATACCTCTGCTTTGCAATTCAGCTTTTAGTAACTGACAAGCTGCTTTTCCCCCTTGTTTCCAACAAGTAGATTTTTGACAAAATAGTACTTTGGCTTTGGGTTTGGTAGCTACTGCAACATCTGAAGTCGAGGAGATAACTGGTTTGGAGACTGGTTTGCTGAGTAATTCTACTCCGTAGGCTTTATATTTAACTTCTCCCTTATGAATTTCATACTTACGCATTCCTGTTACTTTCAACAAGCATCCAGACTGTAATTTGTTCCCCAAACTCTTTCCTAGTTCTTTAGCAACTTTAATCCAGTATTCCTCTTGTTCTTCCGTAACTACTTGTAGAGACTTGATACAGCCACCTGACTTAGTTACAAAGTCTTCTAGTTCACCGGTAATTGTAAATTGGGAAACTAGAGGTTGTATTATAGCCATAGTATAACTCCTTACTAAAATGCTTTCTCATTACTTATGAGATTTGATCTGCCAACATTGATTGAGCCAGTCAATTAACTCTTGACGATTTGCCGTAAATTGTTTAACCACACTCCAGAGTTGAATGGCAGTTTGAGGATTACTAGGATATGCCTGTAAAGGTTTATTAGTTTGGCAAGAACATTGTATTTCTAAGGCTTTGAGGCGATTATACACTTGCCAACGGTCTGACCATTCTACTTTGATAATCTGTGGCTCATTACTATTATCCATAATCATTTATCTATACTTTTTCCAGGCTTTTATCAATAAGTTTATTTTTATTTATCTGTTTTGCTTTCTAAAATAATTGATTTTTATTCTCAATAACTTTAGACTAATCCTAGTTTAGCAGTATATTCTACCAACTGCTACTTATTTGCAATAACTTTTGATCTGACTCGTAATTTTAACCTGAAAGCCTTCCACCGCCCACCGTCAATTTTGAACTGATGGGTTGAGATAAGACAAGGAAGACAAGGGAGAAAATTTAATGACCGAGAGGGATGGTTCGGTTTCCTCGATATATCCAATCGAGGTGTTGACACTTATCCCTCAAATCAATCTTGACAAAGTAGTATGTCACATCTTGTTATTCCCAATTAGGCTAGGTTCTAAACTTGGACTTTAAACAAAATTTGATTTTGTGTCTTCTGTTTGATTTGATTTTTTCTCTCAGTTTCTTAATCTCATAACTTACGGTTCCCTCATTTTTTTTTCGGTTTCCAAAATTCATCTTATCCGTATTAAAAGAGAGAATCGGGAAGGAGTAGGGAAAAAATTGGATGTATTTCAAAGTTTTGGACTTTGGACAAATTAGCTCCTGAGGTAAGGTCTAAGGGTTAAATCTTCTAACTACGAACTCCGAATTCCGAACTTTTCTCCCATCCCTCAAAACAAAGTTGACAGACTACTAAGGCAACCATCCCCCAATGTTCAGATTTAGTATCCTTGATTTTGTCCAAAATCCAATCTAAACATTATTTGAGTGTTATTATTTAGGTAATTTAGGTAATTTCAACGAGTTTCAAGGGGAAAATCTTCATGGTATCTAGTACTGGTCTAGTTCGTTCTTTTGGGGAAATCGGCGATAATGCAATCTTGCTTGATAAAAGCGTTACTGAACCGGTTTGCGAGGGTTTAAATACACTTCTTGCTAGTTTTCAGGGTTTATATCTGCAATACCAAAAACATCATTTTGTTGTTGAAGGTTCAGAATTTTACTCTCTACATCAGTTTTTCCAAGATTGTTTGGAAGAAGTACAAGGTCATGTTCACGACTTGGGTGAAAGGTTAGACGGAATGGGAGGAATTCCCGTTGCCAGCTTCTCTAAGTTAGCGGAATTATGCTGTTTTCAACAAGAATCCGATGGTGTATATAACTGTCGTCAGTCTCTAGAACACAATCTTGCAGCAGAACAAGCCATAATTAAATTGTTACGCTCTCAAGCTGCCCAAGCAGAAAGTTTAGGCGATCGCGCTACTCGCTATCTCTATGAGAAAATTTTGCTAGAAACTGAAGAAAGAGCTTATCATATTGGTCACTTCTTGGCTTCTGATAGCTTAACTTTGGGATTTGTTGGCAATGGGAGTAATTAGTAACTAGCAAGTAGCAAGTAGCAAGTTAGGTATTTTGACAAAAAGTTTACCTTTGCAAGATATATATCTTAAATGTCGCGAGAGGACTCCCGTTAAAGCGACGGTAGGAGGTAGGGCGCGAGACGGGGCATTTAAAGTGCTGAACTAAATTCAGCACGCACTCCCTCATGAATCGCGACCAAACTTAACAAACATATTTTAGCCTTTTTTATATTTTCTACACACAAATTTCATCCGTGTAGGCTAAAATATATCCATGCTTACTTTAACTTACGAGTACAAACTAGAACCAACTCCCGAACAGATTGATTACATTGAGAACACGCTTAATGTATGTCGTTCTGTCTGGAATTTTGCGCTTGGATTTCGCAAAGATTGGGTTCGCAGTCGTAAGTCACCGATTAATGCTTGCTCGATAGAACGTGAGTACATCATGTCAGTTGACGAGCCATTTCCGAATTACCACGCGCTCGCTAAACAATTAACAGAAGCCAAGAAAAATAATGATTTTTTGAAGTCTGCTAATGCTCAAGTATTACAACAAACTTTGAGAACTTTAGACCGAGCTTGGGATGACATGAAAGCTAGAGGCTTTGGAATGCCAAGGTTTAAGAACAAATACCGAATGAGGTCATTTGTTTTTCCTCAACTAAACAAGAATCCCATCTCAGAGAAATCGATTAAATTACCTGGCTTGAAAGAAGTTAAATGGAGAATGTCTCGTCAAATACCTGATGGTTTTGTTCCCAAGCAAGCAAGAATTGTCAGAAAAGCATCTGGTTACTTTGTAATGCTGTCACTACAGCTAAATGTTGATATTCCTAATCCTTTGCCTCATGGTCATCCTAGAGGTTTAGATTTTGGTTTTGACTTCTTTGTAGCGACTTCTGACGGTGAAGAGATTAAACGACCTCGGTTTCTTAAGACTCTACAATACAAGCTTAAATTGCTGTCCCGTAGACTGAGAAACAAACCATATGGCTCGAATAATCGGCACAAGTTAAACCAGAAGATAGCTAGGCTACATCAGCGTATATCCGATACTAGAAAAGATTGGCATTTTAAACTAGCCCATCATCTTTGTGATGGTGCGGGAATGATGTTTGTTGAAGATATCAACTTTGTTGGCTGGCAAAGAGGTATGCTTTCAAAACATTCGGCTGACGCTGGTTTTGGGCAATTTGTGAATATTTTAGAATGGGTTTGCTTTAGACAGAATGTATTTTTTGCCAAGGTAAATAAAGACGGTACAAGTCAGACTTGTCCTAATTGTGGAACACACACAGGTAAAAAGTCTTTAGATGTTCGCATTCACAGTTGTAAATCATGCGGGTATACGACCACAAGAGATGTAGCTGCTAGTCAAGAAATAAGAAATAGAGGATTAAAGGCGGTTGGGCAAATCGTCTCAGAAAACGTCTGTGAACTGGAAGCGGCGGGGAGTATCGGTCACGATATTCTAGTTGGCACAGGACGAAGCAGAAAGACCAACTTGCGAGAGTTGGAATCCCCCGTTAAAAATCTTTGATTTTAACGGTTGGAGAGTGTCAATAATTGGGTTGTTTGCTCGGTGCGGTCTCGCTGAAGGCGATCGCTTGGTGATCGCTTAATTTTTGATTACTGGAATTCAAACGCCAAAACTTAAGTATCTGTCGGCTGACTTCCTGGGGATAGAAATAGTGGAAAAAATGATTTCCTTGAGGACATTCCCACAAAATATCCCCTTCCTTGAAATAGCCATACCAACCACTTAAAGTATTGCGATCAATAATGCTATCGTTTTTACTTCCACATACCATTAAGGGAGATTTGATTCCTCCTGGGTCAATACTAACTCTGTGGAAAAGAGAATGAGGGGAAGGAGAAGTATTTAAGTCTTGTTCAAGAATTTCGATTAAGCCTTTAGTATGGTATTGATTTTGACTACCAAAGAGTCTTTGTACCATTTGTGCCAAAATAATTTTTTGACTGCAAGGTAACAATTCTCGCAGTGCATAGTAGTGTATTTGCCAGTCAATTCCAGGATGAAACCCAACTCCTAGTAAGGTTAGAGATTTAACTTTTTCTGGATATTTTCTGGCATACAGTAAGCCTAGTGTTCCTCCTGTGCCGTGACCCAATAAATTAACAGGTTGAGATGAAGATTGTAAATAGTTTTCCAGTAAATCTAGGGCAATTTCCCAAGAACTACCTTCATCTTGATGTTGATAATATTCCCACCTGGCAATAGAACTAGAACTTCCCTTAGTCAAGTGACGAATTAAAGTATTATCAAAACGCTGAAAACTATGGTTGGCTGCTATCCAAACATTTTCAATGATTTTAGACATTTTTAAAATTCCAATACATAAGTTGATAGTTAATTATTACTCTTTATTTCTAATTACTTTTACTCAATTTACAATTAGAACAAGCACTTAAATTATTAATTGTATAATCAGATCTGATTTCAAAATCACGACAGGCGATCGCATCTTCTGAAAGGGCTTTCATAGGATGAACTGGACATTTAAGGCGATACTCACCCGTAAAATAAACACAATTACTACAAGGAATTTGGTGCATTTTCTTGACCTGATTAATGCCCAGAGTTATTCCCTGAATTATTTTGTTAGTTATTAAACTAAGAACAAGAGTCCAAACACCAAGGCAAACTAAAAAATGCAGCATTACTCTTTTCCATTTTCCATGAATCTTTGTTGTTATAAGAAAAAAGGGGTAAGTAAATTGTGTCTGTATTAGTTGTGACAATTACTTTACCCCTCAACCCAGTAGGAGAATCTATCTGGCAAACTTTGAACATTTATCATTGAACATTGATAAATGTTTTAAATTCCCAATTCAGTTTTGAGTTGTGCAACCCACTCTTTGATGCGAGATTCAGTTAAATCTGATTCATTATCTTCATCTAATGCCAATCCGACAAATTTACCATTTTTCTCTGCTTTAGAAGCTTCATGATCATAACCATCTGTTGACCAGTGACCGACAGTTTTTCCGCCTAAGCTAGAGATTTTTTCTTCGAGAATTCCCATCGCATCTTGAAAGTTTTCCGCATATCCGACTTGGTCTCCTGTTCCAAAATAAGCGACTTTTTTGCCACTAAAATCAATATTATCTAGCTCTTCATAAAAGCCATCCCAATCACTTTGTAATTCTCCAATATCCCAAGTAGGAGAACCAATAATTAAATACTCATAATCGGCAAAATCACTATCTGATGCATCGCCAATATCGTGTAAAGTCACTACACTATTACCACCAAATTCAGCTTGAATTATCTCTGCTGCTGACTCAGTTTTGCCTGTAGTAGTGCCATAAAAAAGGCCAATTTTAGTCATGTTGACTCCTAAGTTTTGTAAGTTTTGATTGAGAATTTGATTGAGAAATAGTAGAAAGTAGGGTGGGCAAACTTGAAAACCATATTGTCAAAGTCCTTAAAAATTAACCTTGCCCACCTAATCAGTAATCAGCATTTCAAAGTCATATAGTTGCTAATAATTATTAGTTTCTAAGCAATTAATTATGGCTTGAGGAGAATAACTTTATTTCCTTTTGAGATGCAAGTAAATACTGAAAGACTAGCGAAAAAGCCTGTAATAAAATTGTTTGGGGATTAGAACTATATTTTTTAAATCCCCTACAAGATGAGGAAGACATACTTGTCTTAATTTATCACTATTGCTAAAACTTAGCAATAGCTTTCGGGAAATTTTTCTCTAAATCTTGCCACTGAAAATTGTTTGCAATATATCGAGATTGTCATAGATAAGATAAGCAAAGAATGCCCCTCCCATACCACCAACGAAGAAGGATGCAGCAAACTGACTCCAACCGTCGATAGTTTTAAGAGAGTCAGGGACATTAGGGTTAGCAGTAGCGTAAGTTAGACGATCTGGGCGAAATTCCTTTTTAAAAGAAACAGTACCGTAAATGGATAGACAAGCAGTCAGAATTATCACCAATCCACAAGCACTTAATAATCCAATAAGATTAGCTTGATCGGTATTTCTTTGAGGACCTAGAAGTGCAAAAGGACCAAATAGTAAGTATCCGTGTGCCATTCCGATTTCTAACCCACGAAACAGAGGCGAAATTCCAGGGCGGTAAATAGGAAGATATTTCAACAACCAAAGACTAAAGTCAGAGGAATTAAGAGGAGTTTCAAAGTTGCCAATTTGAGGATCGCCAGGAAAAGTAATTAGTGTATCACCCTTACTAAAATCAAATCCCGCAGCTTTGGCTCTAGCACGAATAGCGTGCCAAATATGACCAAAGAGAAACAAAACAGCAAACACAAAATGGAAAGTTGCTAACCAACCCCTAGCCGTAACTACTCCTGTGTTAGTTTCAATTAAACCTACAGGGCCATAAAATACTTCAGGATAGACCGTATTATTTACTGTACAAAAATAAGCAGCAAACAAACCCATGTAGGCTAATGCACCTAAACTGTAAGAGAGATAAGCTTCTCCAGAATAGACTAAGACTTGCTTTGCCCAATTAAAAGGTCTAGTAGCAGTGTGCCACAAACCACCTAAAATACAAATTGAGCCAATCCACAAATGACCACCAACAACATCTTCCAGGTTATTTACCGCTGCCATTCCTTCATCGCCAAAAGCCCCAACAAGATAGCCAAAAATACGCCCTGGATTTACCGTCGGGTCAGTAATAATTCTCACTTGTCCTCCATCGCCAGCCCAAGGATCGAATAAACCACCCCAAAACATGGCTTTAAAGACGAGTAAAAATGCTCCTAGTCCCAGCAAAATTAAATGAATACCAATAATACTAGTCATCTTGTTATCGTCTTTCCAGTCATAGCCAAAAAAGCCACCCAAAGTATCATTTTTTTCTAAGACTTCTGCGCCAAGAAGAGAATGATAAATACCACCAGCACCTAATACCGCAGAAGAAATCAGATGCAAGACTCCAATGACGAAATAGGGATAAGTATCAACAATTTGCCCTCCATCTCCCACGCCAATACCCAACGTAGCTAAATGGGGTAGCAAAATTAAACTTTGTTCGTACATCGGAACGTCAGGATTATAGCGAGAAATCTCAAAGAGAGTCATCGCTCCTGCCCAAAGTACAATTAAGCCAGCATGGGCAACGTGCGCCCCCAGTAGCTTACCCGACAGGTTAACAAATCGGGCATTACCAGCCCACCAACCTATTCGATTAGAAACAACAGCCGTCATTATTTCACCTCATGACATTAAATAAATAAAACTAACGAAACCGAACTTACTTTATTGAGGTTCGGGACGAGTGTAACCAGGAACGATTTTTCCTTGCTTAAAGTCGAAACCAGCAGCTTTCAGTGCATGGAAGATATGACCTTGTAAGAAGAAGAAACCCAACCAAAAATGAGCATTAGCTAGCCAGGTTCTCGAAGAAAGCAAATATTCTTGTTCTGAAGAAAAATAAGGGAAAATATCGAGCTTAATTGATAATGGTGCTCCATAAAAAACTTCAGGATAAACCGTAGTATTGACGGCACAAAAATAAGCAGCAATAAATCCCATCAAAGCTAATGCACCTAAGCTATAAGATAAATAAGCTTCCCCTGACCAAATAAAAAGATTTTTTGTCCAAGAAAAGGGCTTAGTGTTGATGTGCCACATACTGCCTAAAATAAGAATGGCACCAACCCAAATATGACCACCAACTACATCTTCTAAGTTATCGACTCCTGCAATCCAGTTTTTTCCTACTCCTCCAAATAAATAACCAAAAATAACAACAGGGTTAAGGGTAGGACTAGTTATAGTTCTAACATCGGCAATAGCTGGATCGTATAAGCCACCAAAAAACATAGCTTTAGCAACTAATAAAAATGCACCAAGTCCTAGCAAGAATAAATGAATAGCGATAATAGCAGTCATTTTTCTCGTATCTTGCCACTGATAACCGAAAAACTCCGATTTATTTTCCAGATATTTAGGACCCCATAAAGAATGGTAAATTCCACCAAAACCGAGAAAAGCAGCAGAAATTAAATGTAAAGCCCCAATTACGAAATAAGGATAAGTATCTATTACTGCTCCGTTTGCACCAACTCCCCATCCAAGGGTAGCTAAATGAGGTAACAAAATTAAACCTTGTTCTGACATAGGCTGAGACAGGTCAAAACGGGATATTTCAAAAAAAGTGAATGCTCCCGCCCAAAAGACGATTAAGCCAGCATGGGCAACATGGGCTCCTAATAATTTACCTGAGATATCTGTTAAGCGAGCATTTCCCGACCACCAAGGAATATCAGTAGATCGAAAAAGAAATTAAAGCTGCATTTCATAGTTCATATGAACTATGAAATAACTAAAATTCAAGGCAGTAATTCAAATGTAAGATAATTAAAACTTATATTATATCTAAAACTGTTTTAAACCTTGAAAAACCAACTTGAAAAACTTGTTTTAACTGACAAAGAAACTTTAAGTGAAGTAGTAACTTGTCTAGCTCAACATATTTCCATAAATTCAACGGGAGCAGGAGACCCTCAAAATTTATTTAAAGTTTTAGTAAGAGCAGCAAGTAAACAAGATACAATAGAAAATACATCTAAAGAATTAAAAAAAGCTACCTGTGGTAATAATATTAGATATCATCTTGGAAAAATATCTAACTTTAAAGAATTAGAAATTCAACTTAATTCTGCACTAAAAAGTAAAATACCCAAAGGGTTAAAAAAGAATAAATTAATTCTGGCAATCGACCTAAATTTAATTCCTTATTATGGGAAGCCAAAAGATTCTGAAAAGCCATATATTTATCGAAGTAAAGCAAAAGATGGGACTTGCTCCTTCTATGCCTACGCTACTTTATATACTATTAAAAGAGGAAAGCGAGTTACTTTAGCCATTAGAGGCGTTAGATGGCTAGACACTAAAGTATGTCTTATAACTTGCCTTTTAGCAGAATTATCTAGTTTAAAAATTCAAGTAAAAAGACTTTATCTTGATCGA
>JAAUYH010049539.1_pt1 | contig 14835 bp, 9 predicted proteins | sample 7278061 | NCBI WGS metagenome assembly JAAUYH01 (sample SAMN14350203, study PRJNA611818) | marine sediment metagenome | isolation source: surface marine sediment (0.6m) | place: French Polynesia: Moorea | collected 2018-08
AAGTAAAGAACGAAACGTGTGCTTCTTCAACTGCTACCTCGCCTAAATTGAATAGTGGCTAAGGGTCCTTAAAACTGAAAATTACACTTATTTCGTATTTGATTGTGGTATTAATATAGTTTTTGGGCCAATAAAGACACTAAACTGGAAACAAAAGGATAAAAGGCATCAGATGATTTAATTTGCTGATGGATTCAAAGGATTTGTCATTGAAAATAGTACCAGAAGACAATCAAAGGAATATGAGCTCGTCAATTCTAAGACCAAATGAACTGTAACTAAGCTTCCTACTAATGGAGGGCTTGCGTGGGACTGAAATACCATAGTTCACGTTATCTTGCGGTCTTAATAATTTCGTTGTTCATAAATGATTCTATGAATTCTATTAAATTTACAATCAAAAGATTTTACTGTTGATCTGGATCTAACGACTGGAGGTCTGCTTTGGCTGAGCAGACTCCAGTGAAAAGCGTACATCGAGTTGAACCGGGCTTGAAATTTTTTCGAAAGATAAAATGTTTTTTGTTCTACTGCTGGTATTTTGGCAAACGAGCTCGTTTTTTAGGTATGAAATGTGTTGACTGCGCTTTTTCCAGAACCAAGTGCTTTAAACAAACACGGTTGGAATGGTTTGTGGAGTGCGACATACAATGGGTGATGGGTAGAGAACAACGGTAAGGTGTCTGATAGCTCAGAAGATATAGGAAAATAGGAGCGCCATGAGTGAAGCAAAAATAGAATAATTCTTTATGCAGTACTGTACGATACAGTATTCATTATTACTGTTGAAATACTGTACGTCACCATCGGTTGCTGAGTATTATCATCTCAGTCCTAGGTTGTATTCCGAAGACTTTTGTTTAAAGCTTTTCAGTATTTAGTCTGGCTCGAAGGGTACTTGAACTATACAGTAGCCTTGCCGAATTCTGAACACAGTTCTCTAGATACTTCGATTTGCGAAATTTAAACCTAGATACAAAGTTGTCAATTTCCTAACCTGTCTCAATCTTATTTTATACAAGTGAATGAATTTTTTACAGGACGCTCAGCTAATGATGACCCATCATTAAAAGCAACAGTGTCCGATTGTTTTTGTTCATTGTCGCTTAGTAGTACACCAGTTCAAGTGAGCGGTTCATTGCGCTTCAGATAAGGATCGTCTACCAAAAGCTTAGTAAGTCCTTATGCCATTTACATCTAATCATCTTTTGATAGTATTTTTTGATATTCTCTCTTCTCATGCTGTACGGTACCGTGCAACATTGGCTTACAGAGGTTGTTTTCAATGAGTTTGCTCGTAATTCAGCAGACGATTATGAATATCTGTTAATAATTTTGGCTTACATCCAGCTTTATTTAGATTCACAGTTGTTTTGTGTTGTTTACTGAGTCTAATTATTCTTGTTCAGTATCCGGGGAAATCTCATAGTACACTGGGCGAAATAGAAGGAATCCCATCATGTAAAACTCGCGTAAACGAAATTACGAAAGAGCAATTAAGTGACGGATACCGACATCTCATCGCCAACTCAGTTCTGTACTGAACAATAACATTAGGAAACCCTTGTCGATTACAGATATTGCGGTATGGTACTGAACCCTATAAGAGTACTTACATTTCACTCGAAGTATATTAGTATCAGGACCCAAAAGCGTAGCCAAGTAAGGATGTCACTGTCAAGATTATGGCATTTGTACAGTACATTGAGGTGGTAAGACAACTAGCTATTCTATCTGTGAAGAGTACCTGAGACAAACCGATGACCATGACGCGCGGAGTCCCTGTTACTCAAAACCAAAAACATGTGAAAATGGCTCTTTCCGGTGAGGGCCAAACTATCACTAGCATTGCGAGTACAGTCGACCTGTGTCGAAGGGTCGTGCGTGAAGTTATAACGAAAGCGGGAAAGAGGGGAGCCGGGAGGATGCGAGGCCCGAAGCGCGAACTGCTGCGCTGAGCGGAGCACTTGCTCTTACGCAATGCCAGGACGGGGGCCTTTACAGCCAGACAGCTGCGAGACCGCTTCACACCAATGTTGACGGTGCGAAGGGTCCAGCAGCTGTTGGCTGCTGACCCCCATCTGACGTGGCGGCGCTCCCTGGCTGCTCCAGCTCTCACCACTATCATCAAGCTGGCGCGCCAACAATGGACGCGCGAGATGGTGGTAAAAGGCGGCCGGTTTTGGCGCCGTGTCGCCTTTAACGACGAGAGTCGCTTTACGCTAGATGGCCCGGACGGTTTATCAGCGCACTGGAGCGATAGCCGCCGTCCGGGCCGCTAGCACTACACGCGACGAAACGGTGGCGGTGGTGTGATGGTCTGGGGGTGTTTATCCTTTAACGGACGGTCTGAGCTGGCCTTTATCGAGGAGAATATGGACTCATCACGCTATTGCGCTGTCTTGAAAACGACGTATTTCCCGTTCTTGGAGCGCTATCACCCGCGCAGCGCCATTTTGCAGTAAGATAATGCTCCCACGCATACTTCCGCCTATACGAAGGAATTTTTTGGAGATATGGATGTTGTAGTGCTGCCTTGGCGTGCTCGTTCTCCCGATGCGAACCCGATAGAGAATCTTTGGGGACTACTAGCGCAGCGTGTGTATCATAATGGCAAGCAGTACGATACTATCGAAGATTTGAAAGAATCAGTACGCCTGGCTTGGGATGCGATTGATGTGTGCGTGTTAGATAGTCTAATCTCGTCTATGCCGCGCCGACTAATATCTATTATCGAACGTCGTGGTGGTCAGACGGAGTACTAGTGCTGACTTCTCACCTTCTTTCGTATGGCAGGACACAATTGTTTCGAGTGAAATACTGATCCCCATACACATTCTTCAATTTGTTGTTAGTATTATCCAGGTGTTACTAGTCATCTACATTGAATAGTAGCTTTTGAGTTTAGATAAAGTACATGACGTCGTTGTGGTTCTGCAAGTATCAATAGCCTAGAAATATCGTATTCTGGAAATGGGTTTTCTCCTATTTCGCCCAGCGTAATGAACAATTTCAGCTTGCTTCAACCCTGCATTACACATCGCAATAATCCTGGTTTTTTGCTCTGGTAGCACATTTTATGATCCCTTACTGCAACCCATGTCCAGTTTGGTTTTGGGATGTACAGTATGTTACGTAAGATTCAAGTAATTTACTCAACATTATGATACCTTGAGATTTTATTTAATAAGAGGGGTTCTGTTTTTTGCCACCCTACCAGACTAAGTTCTAAGCAAAAAAACAAGTTGCCTACCTTGTTTCTTCGTCAAGTACGAACCCGACGCAATTGAGAACTCGCTATTGGTCTCTGCCACTAGGGATTCGCTTCGTCTATATGTAAAATGCATCACCACTCTAAATGATTTGTTTCTATGAATCGCAACGGTGTGCACGCAATTTTTCGCCAACTTTGTGCACTCCACCATGCCGTCTCACAAAGAATCCCCGAACTCAATCTCCGCGTTCTCTCAAACCGCCGAAGTACGCATTGCCTATCCTCCTCGATTGGTGCGGTCCAACTACAAGTCGGCATACGTCGTCGTATCGAGTCGTATATATTGGAAGGTGGCTAACGAAGATGCAACTGACAAGCCTCAGTCTCTGGCTGATTTCAGGAAGACTGACTCCCTAGAATTGATTCGACTGAGCAATGAAAGTTGGGAAGATGTCAATAAAATTGTCAAGGTGGACGAGCAGAAGAGGAGACAGCGTATTACGGTACACGGTTGTCTGCACGGACGCACACGGTGGAACAAACTTTTTTCCGTTCCTGGTGTACAAATTGAGATCATTCCTGAAACGTCCGAGCAGCTCAAGGATTGGGTGCAGCAAATACGTGCACGAATCGCGCCATGGAATCTTGTGGAACAACAGGTGAAGGATGCAGTCAATCGCAGACCGTCATCTAGAGTGGAGGAATCTGGGAACGGTGTTGATGCTACTACCAGGCTTGGGATTGAACCGTCTCTACTGTCGACAGATAGAATGCAAAAGAAGTGGGGCGACAATATTACCTATCTTCCCCGACAAATGCAGAAACTGCAGATTGTGGATGATCTCATTTCCTACAGTGCAACAACTGTGGAAACGGGTGCGACATTGACCAAGTTGATTACTAGTGTGAAGTGTGTGGCGGAAACCGCCGAGTTCATAGCCGACATATCAAAATGTGTCGCTGGTGTGAGTACAGTTTCACATATCGTTGCTCTTGTCGCTCGAGGCGTGGGAATGTGTATCGAAGCGAAGCGTGGGCAGAGGGTGCTCCCAGTTGCGCTTAGCCGAGTCGTAATTCTATTGCGCTATGTACTGGAGAGTATGACGGAAATCATGAAACCATCACGAAGTGCGAATGAGTTGGACAGGGAATTTGTGTTCAAAGTATTGAAAGAAACATTGTGCACCATGGACATAGCAGAAGCCCAGCTACTTCGGAGACGAATGAGTCAAATCATGAATTCAGACGATGTGAAGGAAGTGGAGAGAAAAGTCGAAGAACTGGGACCCCTAGTGATGATTGCAAGTAATACTTCAAGAATATGTGCGGTCAGTCAAGAATTGAGCCAATTAAAGAAGGGGCAGGAAATATGCGGTGCTGGACCGCATCATGTACCTCCATCAGTGTCGGCGTTCTTTTCGGGACGCAAGAAAGAGCTGAAGACTCTCAAGTACATTGTAATGAATCGGGGGAGTGCTGTAATCACTCAGTATGGAGGCGCAGGCAAAACGGAATTGATGGCTATGTTCGCAGATCTAGCAGTGCGTGATAAGCTGGTACCAGGAGGAGTATGGTGGGTGACTGTAGATGGTGATGAAAGAGATGTGGTGGGTTCTCTAGCAGGACTGGCGGAGAAACTCACGCGGAGAGAAATCGGGGAAGAAGAACGTCGAAACCCAAACTTGGTAATCGCGGGGTTGAAACAAGGACTAGGCGAAAGGCGAGGACGGTGGCTATTGTGCCTAGATAACGCGGACGATAGCAAAGTCAATGGAATACTGGATGAAGTGTGTGGAATTGCGAGATCATTGCGAGGGAAAGGGTGGGTGGTGGTCACTTCGCGACAAGGTCAGCCACAAGTATGGGCGAGAATGAAGAATGAACAGAGATTAGTTCTGGAACCACTGTGTGCAGAGGATGGGATGGTGGCGTTGTGGCGACGAAGTCGAGTGATAGAGACGAGGGATGCAGATGACAACAGGGTAAGGAGCGAGATCAGGAAACTGGAGAGGGTCGAATTTGAAGAGTATCATGCACTGAAGGAGCTATGCGGAGATAACGGGGCGTACAGTCTTGGAGGTTTACCACTTGCTCTAGTACAGGCGGGGACGTATATTGCGCAGTTTAAATGTTCGTTTGCAGAGTACTTACACTTCATCAAGTGTGCAAACAAGGACTGGCGAAATGTTATGAATAAGACGGAAGAGCTGAAGTCGATCCGGGAATCGCAGAGATCGATTTGGACGACGTGGAAAATCAGCGTGGAGAAATTATCGGGGAATGCACGCACGATATTGCGAGCCATGGCAATGCTAGGACAGGGAGGTATAGGGGAAGCGACAGTGAAGGGAATATTGAAAGCAGGCGCAGCCGATGGAGGTCGTAGTGTTGAAGAGACCCTTCGAGATGTTATCGTGAACGAATTAATGCATGATTCGTCACTGATTTGGCGTGATGAAACGGAAGGAGAAGGAAGGAGGATGTATATGATGCATCGACTTGTACGACTATTCATTCTGAACGATGTGGGACGTGGTTCACCAGTGTGGAATGATATGTATAGTCTCGCGTTGCTCGGCGTTCATGGAGGTGTGCAAACTGAACTTGAACGCGAGGGTACTTCATTTGATGAACTGCCCGATGTTTTCAAGAACAATCATCGTGAACTTGCGACACATGCCCTATCGCTAGTACATCATCACACGCTTCCGGCGAGAGGAAGTGTCGTACGGAATGTTTCGGAGGTAGAAGACATTCATTGGTATACCGGCAAGTTAATGAAGTTTATGGGGAAGCCATACGAAGAGGTGAGCGTGCGGGAACATTTAGTAGATATTTTGCACCATCAGGAGGAGGAAAATCGTGGGAAAAGCCGTATTCCTCGTTTGTCAAAAGTAAGACGCCGCCGAAATCGAAGAAAACAGTTGAATTATCGTATAGCAGATGCATATAATTCACTGGGAGGTGCACTCATGAGAATAGGAAAGCTTAATGACGCAGCTTCTAAACTCGAACGGAGTCTGGAAATGAGACGAGCAATTCACGGCAGGAAGGCGCACCCTGACATTGCTCGATCATTGAACAATCTAGGAAATGTGTATCAAGCCCTGGATAAGCTGGACAAGGCGTTAGAGATGCACAAACAGAGCCTAGATATGAGACGAACGATTTACGGACATGACATGGCACATTCTGATATTGCACAATCACTAGACAATCTCGGAATTGTGTATCAAGAACTGGATGAGCTGAACAAGGCGTTAGAGATGCACGAACAGAGTCTAGATATGAGACGAAAGATCCACGAGCACGACAAGGCGCATCCCAACGTTGCAGCCTCGCTCAACAATACAGGAAATGTATATCAAGCCCTGGGCAAACTAGAGAAGGCATTAGAGATGAAGAAGCAAAGCCTAAACATGCTTCGAGCCATCCATGGGGAGGACAAGGCACATCCCGAAGTAGCAGCATCACTGAACAACCTTGGGGTTGTGTATCGAGCCTTGGACAAAACGGACAAAGCATTAGAGATGCTCGAACTGAGCCTGAAAATGAACCGAGCGATTCATGGACACGAGAAGGCGCACCCTGATACCGCAAAGTCGCTTTGGGCAATTGGCGATGTGTATCGCAAGCAAAAGAAACTGAACCAGGCATTAGAGTATCTCGAACAGAGTCTTGAGATGTTACGAGTTGTGCATGGCCGAAATTCACTACATCCGCACATCAAGGACGTCTCGTCAACCCTGGCCAAAGTAAAAGAACAGAAAAGACGGATGCGGGCAAGGTGAAAAAGAGAGAAGAAGGGTCACGAATCGATTAAGAACAAGTCAATTTCTGTCTTTTACTTAAACCAAGCAGACACTGTCCTGTTGATCGACATGAACAACTTATCTCCGGTGAAGACTCTAAATTGCAAAAGTTCATATTTTTTTCTGATTCCGTATATCTCCAATCTGTTGACCTAGGTCAGGTGTACTCTCACATTACCTGTTCGATAATAAAACCTTCCGTTGCGTTCCCATTCCTACATGCCCCTTGCTATGACTTCATTCAATGCCCCAATCGCTTGATTTTATGGCATTTTGTGATTCAAATGATAATATGATATGCAGTGAATAGCAAAAATAGTGTCATTTGGTTTTCAAAAAATTAATTTTCCACCCTTCAAATGATATACTCGAGATTTCTTCTAAACTTCAATTCCAGGAAGATCTTACAAGAAGTAGAAGCAATCCTATGTTTATATGCATTCAGAAATTATTCAAGTTACGAACTGTAAGAAAATTTTTATCAGAAGAAAAATTTTTCAAAAAAGGAGGGCATCAAATTTTCTCTGAATTCGTATATTGGCCTGATAGTGAGTCCTTAAAGCTAGCGTGAATAAAGTAACTGTGGCGTTGAAAAAACTATTATTGTAAGTCACTGAGCAACTAAGTTGTCCAAAAGAAACGGGATTATCAAAAAGAAAATTCGAAGCGTGATCATATTCTCATTCCGCAAGCGAAAATATGCTAACAAATTCCGTTTCTGACTAAAGAAATCGAAAGAAAACATAGACTTTTCGAGATTCGATTTCATTGTGCTCATTACTTCATCGAGATTGAAGTGTGAAATATAGCTTTATAAAGTTTTTGTTTGTAACTAGTAACTTATTATATCTGTCAGATTCAAAATATTAACTGTAGCGTCTTTCGTTTAGTATGATGAAGTTTTGAACAGAAAATATTAAATAATAATAATTTAAGTAAAGTGAAAATGCAATCCTCAGTTCAAGCTATCTTAATTGATTTTCTCGTCTATTCGGTACTGTTATTATTCTGAAGTAAAGGGGTATCACTAAAATCATGACTATTAGAAGAGTCGGTTCTCGAACGCAACCATAGTACAGTTTTGGCAACAAAAAATATTAAAAATGAAAATGCGAAGATTCCTATGACAGCTAGCACTATTTCTTTCAACTTATTAACAAAGTTGGCATCAGAAGATTCTATTCTTTGCTTGCAATTCATTTCAGACTCGTTCTTAGCGGAGTTTATTCTTCTTTGACAACGTTGTTCGTTATTGCTAACTGCAGAATTTATTCTTCTCTGACAACGTTGTTTGTAATTGTTTACGGCAGAATTTATTCTGCTCTGACAAGAATCATGTCCGGAGCATTTTACCAGCATAGTGAATGTTTCATGGGTAGAAACTGAGGAACGAAACCAGCAGTTGCATCCGTCTCCATCTACAGATGAATGGATGTGTACAGTTGGATCGCCTGTTAAGCATCTGCATTCGTTTACTGACCCATATGGGCATGTTTCAGCGTGCCAAACTTGAGAGCTCTCTGAAACGTAACAATAGAAACTATACACATGCCACTCATGAACTCGCGTCTGACTTTTGTGGCAAGATCTCCCATGACTTCCGTACGTGTCACAGAACAGTAATGAAATGCAAAAAACTCCCAAAATAAACTTCATCAAGCTTCGGTTCAAAAATCGACACAGGCAGAATTCTAAGCATTTCCTCCTTCAATTTTTTGCCGAAACGGCTACCAATTTATTTTGTGGTGGTACAAATTGAAGCTGCATTGAAAAATTCACATTCTAATTCAGGCCCGAGGTACTTTCGCACAGATTTTAACTGAATCCTACCTCCGATTTTTTGGTTGCAGCTTCCGAAAAAATTAGGCAGTAGCAAAGTTTGAACTGGTTGGAGATAGAAAAATGCTGAAAAGCAATAATCAAGCTCTTAACAAGTTGAGATACGATTTTATTAAACTAACCGAAGGGTGGACAATACGAACTGCCTCAAGAAAAGGTGGTTCTTTTGTCCTATTGGAATTGCGAAAGAAAGAACGTGTTCGGTTTTATACTTCAGAAATTCCAAATTCCCGAAAATGATTTTTGTCTACGGAACTATTTGCCTTCGAAATATCCGATATTCGAATGATCAGAATGAGTTTTCTTAATTCATGAAATTTTCAGCGATTCTGATGATTGACTGAGAATCAAAGTTAGCCAGCTATTTCACTTCTTTCGAGCCGGTATTTTACTTCGGGTTTCCCTGCCTATTTATACCAGAATGCTTCTTTAATATCCATCTAAAGCTGAGCATTTCTCCGTCAGCTGAAAACAAGGCATAGGTACTTCCAATTTGACAATTCCGAGAACCAAAAATGAAATACAAAACAGAAAACATACAATTGAAGATACTATAAAAATATTTTCTTTTATATTGTTCAGAGTATGAAAATTGAGTACGACTGAAAATCTGACTGCACTCAACGTACATATTTCGCGCTCCACGGTAGCGCTTCAAAATTTTTCAATGGGAAAGAGGGAACGTTGACAAAATCTCGCACAGAAATTCACTAAGTAATTTTGTTGAATGAGCTGCATTATTCAGAAAAGACCAACAAAGTATTCGGGATGCACTGCTTAGCGTTGGTATTAGAAATGTCTTGAATGTACTGTAATTCTGAAGTATTCCTTCCTGAACTAGTAGAGAAAGTAACTTCTCGCATCAGTGAAATAAGTTTGGGAAACACTGTAGACATCGAACTATACTCCGATTGACTTTTCATGTAATACTTATTGCTCATTACATACATAGCTATACTAATTAAGAAGCGCTTTCGACGCTTCTGAGGTTTAGTTAAAATTCACATGGCGCACCATGCACTAAATTTAAAAAAACGTATATATTTAATCCAGGAAAGCATCATAACCTGTTGAAGACTACTAGATAAGATAATCCAATTTGTCATTTGACTAAGATATATTCTGCATCAGTTTATTTGTCTCTCCAGGACGCCTGTTATCTAATAGACGTTTCAAATACTCACAAATCAAAATTCTCGATACTGAACCATTTACTCTTCAAAATAAAAATTAAAAGCATTAAGGTTGACACAAAGAGCACGATCTGTTAGCGGGTGCTAATGGCGACCGGGACCGACCGAGAAGCCTTGTGTTTCCACAAGGCCCAAGCAACAACGACTTATACCCAGGTAGGGAAGACAGAGATTGAGCTGCGTCCACTACCGCCGAATTGACGAGATGAGAGTACAACTTGAGGGTAGGTCGTTGATTTGTCAGGAATGCCTACTTCTCAACCGAGGTTGCCATTGCATTTATTGGGTATTGAGCCTTACATCTGTAATGACTGAGGAACTGTGAATAAGACGCTCTAAACTTACAAAAATGGGTACAGAAGGAATTGAGTAGGACCTATCTCAGGAAGTACTGAGTAATATGTCAAACACGGCACACCAATAGAAAGTTCGTGCGCTCGCGTCTTGCGAATTGTCAGTAGATTGAGCAACAACGCAAATGCGGTAGGATTATCCGAAGCACACGACATATCCTATGCACGCAACAGTGGACACTCAATTATAGAGCGTAGGCGACTACCGAGCGTACGCGAAAATACCGCGTAGGCGACACTAATGATACCAGAGAGAATGGCTAATTGGATAGAACTGCAGCAAATTCCTCCGGGTCTTGCGCAGCACTGTCCAACACGATTGGCTCTTGAAGAAATAATTTTCATGATCTTTGAGGAAATCGATTCTATTACTACGGTAAAAGAGCGTGAATTTATTAACCCGTTTGAAATAAAACGGGAAGATAAGACAACGTCGAGAGATTTTTAGGCGGAACAGTTTATCATACAATCTAATAAGATATTTCTAGATGTATATTCGTCTTCCCAGCCATTGAATAAAATATAATGCAAGAAAATGCATTCAGCCTTTCCTTTCTTCAGTGTACGAAAAAAGGAGCCAATTTCTTTGAATTCTCAAAAAAGCTGAACCGTTGGTTCTTCAGATCATAATTTTTCCTTCCAAGTATATGTGTTACAAACACGCTGCTCATGTACCGCAAAGGGTGAAATTAGTTTGAAACGTTTTCAGAAACATTTTGAAGAGTGCTTAAATGATGTCTGTATTCTACCGAAGGAAACACGAAATCGATAGATCAAATGTGCGAATTCATACACATTTTGCTTTGGTTTATTACTCTGCTACAATAAACTACAGCAAATTTCCTGAAGGAAGCTACTTCGACCCTCTTCATCCTAGCCATTTCCTAGTATGAAGTGATTAGGATGAAGCAAGTTGCTTGGATGAGCCAATGTGTAGTAGGAAAAACATTACGAAATGTGGCTGCATTTGAGATGTTTTAGAAAAGGGAAACGAAATGTGAGACCGTGCAGATGTGATTAGAATGACATGGAGTGTCGCAGAGAAGCGTCAATAGAATATTCATCTTTTACGCGAATTAATTCAGAGAAATGGAAGATAGATAAATTCTCGGTGGAAGAAGGCCTGCTCGAGAATACAAAGAAGTATCGCTTGGACAGAAGTATCATTTCTTAAATTTTTTGTAGATGTTAATGTATTAATTTAGCATGATCCAAGCGCTTTTATTTCACCGATAAAAATCGTTGCATTTGGTTAGAGGAAAGATAATAAAGACAGGGGGATGCTCCAATGCGCAATAATATCTTGGAAAGCGATAACCAGACCTGTGAACATTTGCTTGGTTTTTTGTTGCGCCATTTAAATTAACAAACATGTCAAACTGACTCTAGCTCAACGTTCAACAAAGTCCCAATCACCATGCTTCCGGTGATCATTTATCGGTACCGACGAAGACAGTTCGGATGGAGGCATTGTTCTGACAATCGAGCTCATTAAAATTCTAGCGTCCAGTCTGATATAGAGTCGGTCTTACGATACTCCGTGCAATCAACAAAAGTGACACAAACAGGATTCCATAATACTTTTCGACAGATCAAGTATTTTACGCATGTCTGTGTTCTTCCAAATGCTTATCGAACTCCTGAACAATAAACAGAGGATTACCTTCTTTTATACCTGCTTTTCTAAATATTGAAATCCGCTAATGCTGAAAATGTTTGAAGTCAAACGACAAATATGGTTCCAAGAGCTTTAAGATTTATATCAATCTTTGTCAGCATTAAGGATGAACGGCTCAAATTATTCTGATTCTTGATTCATTGACACACTAGAAAGGCCGAAAGCCTGCTGCAACGAACTAGACGTAGTGTCTGACAGCTAGTTGTCATAAAGTCGTACTGGACTATGTTTTCAAAAAACCTTAACACAAATATGGTCTCTAATATGCTAAACCTAGCTTCTAATTAGACTAATTTAAGCCTAATGAACTCTAGCTTTAACAGCACTGCTGCACGACGTCTGCGGCAAATTCACCGCCACGAATTCAGACAGCAGGACTGGACGCGGTACTTTTTATGCCCCAAACTTCTATCTTTAAACCGGACTATGTTGGCTATGAAGGCGAGTTCCGCACAGATTAAGAAAACTATTAAACACTCAAAGTCGTTAGCACAAAACAGACTCATTTATTGAATGAATGTCACATGATAAAATGAAACCACATCTCTAATTAATAAGCTAAGGTGGTTTAATGGCACTTTAGCTATTCAAGTCTGTGGTCACAGTGTGATCGTTCAAGGTTTATTTCGAGTTGATGATTTGTAGTTAACTTAGGTAGTTTAGCAACTAGTTCAAAGGTTCAGGGACTCCTCCGCCTTGCTTTTTTGGTGAGAACAACCGGAGGAAACCCCTCCAGCCTTCAGTAAACATTTCAGTGTCAGAAAGATTTAAGCTTAGCACCTCAGAGTTAATTAATCCACCATTAACAATCCATTTTGTCTTTCTTTAGCACCTTTGTAGACTGTACTCAATTGTCTTACCCGCACATTATGTGATGGAAGGAATGAAGTTATGGAAATGCAGAATTTTATTTGGATACTTCTTCCAGAGTTCTACGTCTTCTGGTGGTCCATGTTGTAGGGAATTATGAAAAGCCCGAGCTATACCAAAAGCTGATAATGGTGGTTAAACCTTAAATTTTTATGGTTCATACGCTATTCTTTAAATCGCATTTAAGCTGAAAACTATTTTGTCAATCGTTTTTAGCCGTATTGAGCTGTCTAATATCAATCAAATAGGCCCACGATCGAATTCTAGTATCATTATATGTACGCGCTAGGAGCTGCAGTAGAATCTTCTTCGTATAACTCTCTTGCTGCTATTATTTCTTCTTTCATTACTTCGTTACCAAGAACGGAAGATGCAATTTTTTGCCTTTGACGATGATTCAAATCCGAACCGTAAGCAATTACTTCAAATTCATATGTTTCGGTAAGAACTCGATCAGTGGTAGATATAGACAACTGATCCACCCTTCTCGACTTTCCAACAAATACAATTAGCATTTTGGGTGTTTGATCTAACGGATGTAATGCAGCCATTTCCAGTTCTTCAAAGGTGCTCACATTACTTAGCAAGTTTTTACCTTTATCAGACATATGGAATATGAAGTTCAAAGCCTTGCGGTCATATTCGCCAAACTTAGGGATGTATGGTATCCAAGACAAAAACCTGATGGGACCGCGGTATGTGTAAGAAAGACACGAATACGTCTCCGTTTTGCGATATTTAGGATCTTCTTTCGGCTGCGAACTAATAACACGCAACGATTGTTTAGTAACTTCCCGAATAGCTTGCTCATTCTTCCAAAAATTCATCGAATTTTCTAAAAGCTGTTTCATTCGAGACGCGCTAATTGTGAGGTTAGGTTTGCTATTTAGTATTTCTGTTCGTAACTTTTCAAGCTCATCAGAAGGATCAGGCGCACCCTCTCTCAAAAATCTGGTTTTCGTTCCCTCTTGGTTTGGGATCCCCGGTACGTCGCCTATGAAAAATGGCCGAGTAAAGTCGCTGTTTGTACCAAGATTCAACTTTTCGAACTGTTCCTTTGCTGAATTCGTGAAAGAATCCATCGTCACTTGATCGTCAGTGGTCATCTCTCCTGCTGGCATGAGCACTGGGACATTTGTACATACTATCCGGAGCATATGCTTAAAGTTATCGCCAAATATGTCTTTGTACACTCCCAATGCTTCTTGCTCACTGCTGTCAAATCGTGCTGCCTTCTGTTTTATGAACAACACCAAATTGGCGGATGCTCTCTGATGGATTTCATCCTGTAGCGTTGATATGATTTTTATGTCCAAATTGTTATCGTCTTTAAGGCCAGGGGTATCAACCAAATAATGATCCGGGGAGCTTCGTGTCACCTTTGTCGTTCCTCGTTGGTTACCCACTTTGGCTAGCTTGCTACCGAGCAAACTGTTAAACGTCGTTGATTCACCTTCCCCTGTAAGACCTACAAGGTAAGTGTAATTCTTTCTTGAGGTAAGTGAACAACGAGACACTAGCTTATCCGAAAGTTCTTTGGATTGAAGCCAGTGCCATCGATGGCTTTGCTCGTCTATCAGAATCTCTAATGAAACGCCCAAGGTGCGTTCAAGATGATCTCGATTGAATTCAGGTGACAGAATTTTGTGGAGTACAGCCAGTCTCTCCACATCCTTGTGAATACCATGCGAATCAGACCGCTTTACAAACAATTTGTCATGTATCTCAGTCTTGTTGCTCAGAATTTGTTCGTAACGCATTCTATCACTAAAACGACTGCGGACAGTCTACAAAGGTGCTGAAGAAGGACTAGGATGAGGGACGTACTGTTTGATGAGGAAGGAGGGTGGACGAGAGAACTACTGAGGTACTTAGC
>JAAUYH010090952.1_pt1 | contig 14832 bp, 14 predicted proteins | sample 7278061 | NCBI WGS metagenome assembly JAAUYH01 (sample SAMN14350203, study PRJNA611818) | marine sediment metagenome | isolation source: surface marine sediment (0.6m) | place: French Polynesia: Moorea | collected 2018-08
AGCGGTCAGACCCCGCGTCGGCGTAAGACGCAAGGGAATGCTGACCAAGAGAGGGAACGCGCACCGAGATAGGGTAGTGTGCGAAGACAAAGGGGAAAATGAGAAAACAAAAAACTTAACTCCCCCCAGCCTTTCGTGTCCACCCCCTCTCCCCACACTCTCTACCTTCTTCCCACACTCCCCCCTCTCACCAAACTAGTAATTTATAAATACTGAATCGACGCTCTAGGACGCGTCAAGAAGCGACAGACGGGGCATACGAGTTCCGCCGTAAGACGACGGAATCAGCCCCTCGGCTTCTTCTGACTTCGTGAATTAGCAAATGTTATATAAAGATATATTTTTTTTTATTAAATGTAATCTACAAAACCAGAAAATGTAGCAAATGATACGGAAGTTGTGTAATGATTGATGAGTAAGAAAACATATATAGAGTACCTCATAAGGAACTCATGCACTTGAACTCATTCACTTGGAAAGTTTCAAGTTATGTCAAATGGTTCTGTTCCTTGGCTGAGAAAAACCCAGTTAACGGGAAAAGCTCAGTAGAGTCACTCGTCAATCGGAGGAAAAAATGAAACTACATTTTCATGGTCAAACTTATGATAGTCCTCATGTGGAATTACCAGTGGATGAAGGACAAGTAGGCGGCAGATATCGTGGCTCTCAATGGAGAATTCATCGTATTCACCAACAACATCGTCGCCAAAACTCTGCACAACTAACTTATCGTGGTGTTCACTATACTAAAAAGTAAAACTTTTTATGTTGGGCTCCTAGAATGCAGGGTGTGGAATCATATTTAGGTCTACACCCTCTTATGACAAAATTTTCACAAGATTCTCACAAGAATAAAATAATTTTGATTTGGGTCTTGTTTTTTCAATTTATATATATATTAATAACCAAAAATGAAAATATCTTGTTGTTCTTTAAATCATCAATATTCTCCTCCCACTATAGAACTTACAGAAAGCGAAATTACGAGTCACCACAGAAAACAAACTTGGAAAATGACTTACCCCAGGCATCTTCATAGCCGGGAATCACAATTTCATCGCTCTCCTGGTGCCATATTTCATGATGGTCTTGCTAAACCTAAAACTTGTCACATTTCGTGCAATAAGTCAGAAGCTTTTAATATTTTGAAATATCAATTAAAAGATCAAAAAGTCAACAAAGCTCATCTGGAAAATGTACGACGTAATCTTGATCGTCGTTTACAGAAAGCTAAAGCTAAAGGAGATCAACAGTTGATTAAGTTACTAAATCAGGAATCTCAACAATTAGAATTAAAATCTGTAGCTATTAGCTGTAGTTGATTAATATTTGGTATTTTGTATATTATCTGTAAAATAAAAAAGTCATCTCTTTCTATATAGAGATGACAGCGTATCAAACAATTAAGCCTTTATCAGCTATAGATCACACCATTTAACTACCTTATAATCTTCAGGGACTTTGCAGATTTGTTCAAAAATTTTGCCATCTTTTATTTTCAAAGTTTTGCCTAAAAATGTAGTTAAGCTAAAGCTAGGACGAACTTTTTTCGGGTAAATTTCATAGGCTAAAGATTGTTCTAGCAAAATACCAATAGCAATCTTTTCCCCCATTACTAGGCTGTCAATATAGTCAGTGTAATAATGAACCCCAGCCATATTACGTCCAATAGAGATATTCGCCGCAATTTTATTTAGTTCGTCACCTACAGTTAAAGGTTTATCCGATGCTTCGTATGTATTTTCCAGGCTCAGACCATCATCGCAAGGTCGATAGGCGACCGGAGTATGTTGATTCTTGTCATAATCATCTTGACTAGTAATTTTCAAATCTCCATGACAATCACAACCAAAAACTGCATCAGTATCAAAGAAAGCTTTGAGCATAGTTACACAAGCGCCTGCCACAGTAGCATGTCCTGCGCCATAAGCAGGGTGCATCGGTGAGCCTTCGGGAAAAGCCATTGGAAGTAAAGCGGTTTGGGCTCCTGTATCCCTTACTTTTACGTAAGGACGCCGATTATCTAAATAATCAGAATTCTGTTCACCATTATGAGTTTTAATCCTTTCAAGAAGATTGATTTCATCCAGAGTCGCATTGAGAACATCGTACATTTGCTTTAAGGGCTCAATATCTGTAATCTCTGTTGTTCCCTGATTAATTGCTTCCATCCAACCAGCGAGAGCTTCTGGCCGGAGACGACAATGAACATTAAACTTCTGGTAGCGTACTGCTTTTAGGGCGCGGGTCGCAACTTCCGTTACGAGGTTTAAAATATGAGGCCCACCAAATAAAGCAAAACCATTAACTCTTCCTAATCCACTAGCGCTAGCCTCTTTAGCTTGATCGGAGAAAAGGTTATTAAGCTGACGAATACCAGGATCAACTGGTGCGTCGAACCCTAAAAGAATTAAACAGGCATTGAGATAAGCTTCATAAAGAGCATCAAAGTGAACATAGGTAGCCAGATCGCGAGGTGTAGTAATAAATCGTTTTAAAGCCCCATTCTGCTCAAATTCGTCATATTTCTTTAAATTTGCGCCGTCTTGAACATCAAGAAACACATCCCAGGTAGTCATATGATCTAGTCCCTGAGATGCTGATATGACTTTTTGATCAATCTTTAGAGCACCATAATCAATCAGACCATTAGTGATATTTTCATCTCTTCCTTCAGGGCCACGAGTACCAATCAGTAAAAATTGAGAAAGATAGGGACCGACAATATCACCTGGAGTTGCACCTCGGAAAATAGTCTGTTTGTCTAATTGATCACTCTGTAACTTTCTTTGGCGTCTTGCCAAATTTGGTGCAGTTGGCATTCCCTCTTGTAACCAAGATAGTGCATTTAAATGCTTCACCGCATCTTCAAGAGCTGATTCCTCGTCACTTTCCTGAAATTGATTAAAGGGAACATCTCTTAACAGAGCAAGCCAATATACTTCTGCCATTTCAAAAGTTAATTGGTCTGAACCTAATGGGGGAGCAGGAGGCATGGTAACAGTATGACTGTCAGGCCCATGCATTTCAAATGTTAAACCTGCTGAGGGACTTTCCCAACCTAGAATAGGTTTTTCTGCATTTTTGGCGCTAACATCGACTGCTCTCCAATCGATTTTGCCATTTTTTTCTGGTTCTTTACCAAGTTGAAGTTGAGGATCACTAGAGAAGTCACCTCTGTGAGTTGCGACACGAAAACGTTTGAATTGTTCAGGATCTTTTACTCGACCAGTTTCATCATGCGGTAATCCTTTGGTGAATGAACCTACAAAGCTTTTATTTTGAAATTTTGCTTCATCACCGTTATTTTGATGCTCTATTTCACAGTCAGTTAGGAGAGTAGCTCGTAATCGCAATATCTGAACTCTCAATTTACGTAAATACTTAAGTTCTAAAAACTTCCCGAAGAGAAAATTGTTAGTTAGGTTTAACTTTTCGAGCTTTTCTCTATTTAAAAAATTACTCAGAAAATTACTATTCATGTTTGTTCTCTCATTATTTGGCGTTGCTGTTTATATATATTTAACTCATGAAACACCCAGGTAATTTATACTGCTCGTAAACATAATTAATATTTTTTATTATTTCTTTGCTGCTGCGATCGCGCTAGCTTAACTATGATTTATTATTTTTTAAAGCTTGAATCAGCAAGATAATTCCCTATAGGAACGGTAATTCGTTAAAATAGACAATGCTAATTGTGCCAAAAAGATTATGGTTGCCTTTGATATTGCTTCTGATTCTCTCGTAGAAATCGCTCGGAAAACTCGCCAAGCATCAGGAACACTGGCTGTGCTTCCTACCAATGATCGCAATGATGCTTTAGAAGCGATCGCGAAAGCGTTAACTAATGCCGCACCAGAGATTATTGCTGCCAATGTTGCAGATTGCCAAGCAGCGGAACAAGATGGCATTTCGACCGCACTTTATGCCAGATTAAAATTGGGTGAAAGTAAACTTAATAGCGCGATCGCAGGTATTAGAGATCTCGCTAAATTAGCCGATCCTGTGGGTACAGTCCAAATCCATCGCGAATTAGATGCAGGATTGGTATTAAAGCGAGTTACTTGTCCTTTAGGTGTTTTAGGTATTATTTTTGAGGCAAGACCAGAAGCTTTGATTCAAATTACTAGTTTGGCCATTAAATCAGGAAATGGCGTCATTCTTAAAGGTGGCAAAGAAGCAATTAAGTCCTGTCAGGCTCTAGTAAAAGTAATTCATCAAGCATTAGCCGAGACGAAGGTAAATCCTGATGCGGTGCAATTATTGACTACCCGAGAAGAGATTAAACAATTATTGGATCTAGATCAATACGTAGATTTGATTATTCCTCGGGGTTCTAATTCTTTTGTCCGTTATGTTCAGGATAATACTCGGATTCCCGTTTTAGGACATGCTGATGGGATTTGTCATCTTTATATAGATAAGGCTGCCGATCTAGAAAAGGCTCTCACGATTACGGTAGATGCCAAGACTCATTATCCGGCTGCTTGTAACGCGATCGAGACTTTATTGGTTCATCAAGATATAGCCAGTCAAGTTTTACCAAAAATTGTAGCTGCGATGCCTAATGTTGAATTACGCGGAGATTCAGCTACTAGAGAACTTATTTCTGTTACTCCAGTAACGGAAGAGGATTGGCGTACTGAATATAGTGATTTGATTTTATCGATTAAGATTGTCGATTCTCTAGAAAGCGCGATCGCACATATTAATGATTATGGCTCCAAACATACAGATGCGATCGTGACAGAAGATGACACGGCGGCTAAGATCTTTCTCAATCAAGTAGATGCAGCGGGAGTATATCATAACTGTTCGACCCGTTTTGCGGATGGTTTTCGTTATGGTTTTGGTGCCGAAGTAGGGATTAGTACGCAACAAATGCCGCCCAGGGGACCAGTTGGTTTAGAAGGATTAGTTACCTACAAATATCAGGTAACAGGTAATGGACATATTGCAGCTACCTATACTGGTGAAGATGCAAAACCTTTTACCCATAAAGAATTGAAAGTTCGAGAGTAAAATTGTAAAACGCGATCGCATAAAGAATAAAATTAATCTCTCCAGTTAATCACAACCAAATTCTCAACCCTTTGAAAATGTTTTACGTTGTTGGTCACAACGATAGTTTTGTACTGTAAACCTAAAGCAGCAATCATAGTATCAAAATCGCCAATAGACTCACCTTTTTTGCTCAAATCATGCTTAATTTCTGCTGCGAGCAAAGCTGATTCTGCATCAAAAACCAAATCTTGAGCTTGCTTAAACAATAATCGTAGTTGCTCGCCATATTTTTGATGCGCTTGGGGATTTTTTAACAAGCCATAAAATAGCTCATATTTAGTAATGCTACTAATTGCTACCAAACTATGGTGATGTCGTTTAAGATTTTTGAGAACCCCTGGATGCCCTCTCAAGTAATCGGAAACAGTATTAGTATCAAGCAAATACATCATAATCCTAAGTCTGTTCCAAAGCCTGTTAATTCTTCCCGCTCTAACTCTAAGTCAACCCCTTGCCAAGCCATAATCTCTTCACACCAGTTTTCTTCGCTCTCAACCTCATCTAACAGTTGTCTGATTGCTTCAACGATAAAAGCATTTTTACTTGTCAGTTTACAGTTAGGAGAAGATACATGATTTTCTAGTCTGCGAGCCAGCTCATCAGGTATATGTACTGAAGTATTCATGATGGTTTTTATTCTGGTATACAATATATAATATACCAGCTAACAATTCGAATGAAGACAAAATCCTCTTAGAAGTGACAAAAAATTAGTTTAGTTTTGTCTCACATTTTATTTGAAAATTAATTTTTCTTAATGTTGCGTTTAGTAAATAGGGGGTTGACTTTAGCGATCGCTGATAGTACGATAATTTTAATTCTTTATAATGGAAGTGGTGACTCTCATTGATAAACGCTAGTATTCCCATTATGAAATAAATAATATCACAGGTTAAAACCAATTCCAAGCTTTTCCCAGAATTAAATTTTTTCGTTAATAAAGGTTAATAAAAATCTAGTTTCAAATAGATTGAATCTCCGTTGCGCAAAGATTTTTTTTGCAGCGTTGATCATAATTATATAACAACTTTCAGTCATTATATAATAGCTACTCATTCCCAAACCCCTAATTTATGACTCAAACTACTATTATTGTTCCTGGTACAACTGCCAATCTGGGAGTTGGTTTTGATTGTCTTGGTGCTGCCTTAACTATATATAATGAGTTTCAATTTTCCCTTGCTGAGGGCAAGCATGATTTAACTATCACAGTACAGGGAGAAGAAGCAAATCGCGTTGCTACAGACAAAAGTAATTTAGTTTATCAATCTTTCCAAGAATTCTATCAGCATCTCGATCGCGTTCCTCCTTCCGTGGAGATTACCATTAAATTGGGTGTCCCATTAGCCAGAGGTTTAGGAAGTTCGGCTACCGCTATTATCGCAGGTTTATTAGGTGCGAATCAATTAGCGGGGAATCCTTTATCTAATGAAAAAATCAGAAATTTAGCGATCGCGATTGAGGGACATCCTGATAATGTTGTCCCAGCGTTATTGGGTAATTGTCAGCTAACGGTGGGAGAAACTGGTAATTGGCAAATCTGCGAAATTCCTTGGCATCAAGATATTATCCCTGTGGTAGCAATTCCCGATTTTGAATTATCGACCGAAGAAGCCCGCTCGGTTTTACCGACAACCTATAGTCGTAGTGATGGCATTTTTAATATTTCTCGGATGGGTTTATTGTTAAGAGGTTTAGCGACTAATAACCAAGACTGGTTAGCGATGGCGTTAGAAGATAAATTGCATCAACCCTATCGGCAAGAATTAATCCGAGGCTATGACACGGTTAAAGCTGCTGCGATCGCCGCTGGTGCCTATGGTATGGTAATTAGTGGTGCTGGCCCTACTCTCCTGGCTTTATGCGATCGCGGTAAAGAAAATGCTGTGGGAGCTGCAATGTCTCAGGCTTGGGTGCAAGAAGGCGTTAACGCCCAAGTATTATCTTTAGCTTTAGAAAAGAAAAAAACAATCGTTAATTCATAATTGTTAGATGAAGTTATTGAAAATTCAACCAGCGATCGCAGAAAATATACCAGAGATCGTAGCATTAGATCAGCTTTGCTTTAATGGTATCTGGTCAGAAGATGGTTACCGAAGAGAAATTAATAGTGACAAAAGTATTTTGTTAACTTTATCACTAGTAAATAATTCAGAGTTAAAAATTATTGGGATTGGTTGTTTATGGTCAATCTTAGAAGAAGCCCATATAACTTTGCTAGGGATTCATCCTGATTATCACCGACAAAGTTTAGGCTCATTGTTACTTTATACTTTGCTCAAAGATGCGGTAAATCGTCAGTTGGAAAGAGCAACTTTAGAAGTTGTCACAGGTAATCAAGTGGCAATTAATCTCTATGAAAAATTTGGGTTTAAAGTTGCCGGAACTCGCAAAAATTATTATCCTAAAACAGGAGAAGATGCTTTAATTCTGTGGCGTAATGGGATAGATAAACCCGAGTATACTACAGAATTAGAAGATTGGGGAAATAGGATACGCGATCACATTAGTCAGCAATATTTATTGTACTAATTTGAATCAAAAATAAGACAGACAATGTAAAGATATCTATCAGAAATTTTAGTTGGCTGGCAAAGTTATCTTGCTGTCTGGTGTCAACGGCTCTTTCCCTGGCTAATTAATCTAATTCTGGTGTTCGCTTCGCCTTCAGTATAAAAAACATCAATTTGTTAGTCGATTGCAGCTCTAACTATAATTAGTGGGTACTTAACAAGCGCTCAACAGATTTCTTCGTAAGCTGATAGCGAATTATCTGATTAGAGAACAACTGCACGCCATAATAAATATCAAGCTCTTGGGGATTGTATGTTGGGAAATGTTCGAGCCACATGATCTTGCTGAGGGTTAGCTTAAAATGGGAACACACCAAAGTAATCAGTTCTTCACCAGAATCAGTGATCGAGAAGCCAAAATTATCCGATAGCTCACTAACTATGACTACTGCCTTATCAAAAGAAAGCCAATAGATACGAAGATAACAACGGCTCTCGACTTTATCTTCTCTAGTTTTCCAAGAAAATATCGATTCCGTAAAAGGTAGTTTAAATAACGATAAATGTTTCATATTGGATCAGGTTCTGAAAATTTTGTCTCTTTGATAATTTTTTGGGAATTAAAACCCAAGCTAAAAGTTTTTGTCTTAAACTTTCAAAGAAAAAAAGACTCACAAGTTAATATTTTTTGGGAGCATTTAATTAACTTTATCAATGGGTTAAATATCATAATTAAAAAAATTCAGTAAATTTTCTTCGTTGAAATCACGTAAAACTTTCAGGTTATTCGTTACTGATTATGTATTTCTACTGAAAAAAATGCCGATATTTTCTGATCTTCAAAGGACAAGATTTTGCTCTTTACCCGCTTTCAATCAAAAAAGCTGGTTGTCTTTCATCATGAAAATATGATGTGGATGGGAGAAAAAGATCACGATTCGGCAATGAAAATATTTTTCTCTTCTCCTACTCTCTCCATCTAAACTTAAGTAAACGATTATGGCGCTTTGTGTGCAATGAGTGCTTATACTTCAAATAACACCAAGATTTTGATTCCTTCAAGAGTATTACTACCGACTGTATTGAGCAAGCTAACAGGGAACACCAGGAGAAATTGGAGAGCCTACTGAGTTGGAACGTTAAGCAACTTAAAAAACTCCATATCTCAACCTTTTAGAGTAAGGTAAGGTAGAGAAACTTTTGAGCCTAATAGTTTAACTATCTCTTATTTTTACAGAGCAGAGGTTGGGTATTAAGAAAAAAAAATTAAAAGTCTTCAGTCGCTATTGCCCGAAGAACTCGATCAGGATAATTGCTAAAAATTCCATCTACATTTAATAATTTCATAGCATTAATTTCTTCAGTTTCATTAACAGTATAGACAAAAATTTTAAAACCTCTATTCTGTATATTTTTCACTAGATTTTTAGTCACATAATCCAATGAAGGAATAATTGCTACTGCATTTAATTCTGTTGCTATTTCAAGATAATTTAACGGTAAACCATAGATTAAAGAGCCGATCGCGATTTGGGGGCAAGTATCTTTAACTTGCTTGAGTTCATAATGATTAAAAGAAGACACTAAGAAGTCATCATATTGCCATCCACGATTAATATATTCTTGAATTAAGTTAATTACTAATCCTGCTGTATTACTGCCTTTGAGTTCGATATTAATGCCACATCTTCGATCAACTGTATCGAAAACTTCCGCTAAAGTCGGAATCTGCTGGCCTTTTCCGGCATCGAGAGAACGCAAATCAGCAAAAGAGTAATCGCCAATATATCCAGTGCCATTGGTAGTTCTTGACAAAAGGCGATCGTGGAAAACTATTAAGTTATCTTCTACGTTATGAACATCGATTTCTATCCAATCTACCCCCAGCGTTAGAGCTTTGGCGATCGATAATAATGTATTTTCTGGTTCATACCCCATTGCTCCTCGATGTCCAATACAGAGCATATTTTTCTTAAGCAACTTAGGTTAAACAACTATACTTGATTAAACACTATATGAGTAAAAAAGCTAATAGCGAAGCGATTTTAAAATCTTTCTCCAATCCCAAAATGGATACGGCTATCGCCATCTTCATTAATCGCATAATCGACACGAATTGGCCCCAAAGGAGACTGCACTCTGACCCCAAGCCCATAACCAAAACCACTTCCAGGTAAACCCCTTACAATAGAAGGTTCACCAGGTACACTGCTGTCGGTACCCAAAACCGTACCGTAGTCAGCGAACAAAGCACCACCGACAATCTTGAATACAGGGAAACGATATTCTACAGTACCTTGAAGATAAGCTCTACCGTTACCAACTTCTCCTTCTGGATAGCCCCTTACTGAATTACTACCACCAACTACAAAAGCTTCATAGGGAGGTAAATCTCCGATAACTGTTCCTGCCTGGACATTAAAAGCGAATGCTTGAGGCCCTTCAGTAATCTTAAGGAAACTTGTCGGAATAAAGTAACTATAGCTACCTCGCACACGACTGAATAAAATAGATCCAGAGCCAATCGGAATAGTTTGATCTAATCCAAAACGCAGGAGTGAGCCTTTTGTTGGTTGTAATCTATTGTTGCGCTTATCTCTAGTGGCACCGAAACGAAGAAAAAATAAATCATCTTCTCCGCTATCACTAAAGGCAAGATTTTCGCTACCATCTTCTTCCCGTGAAATAGGAGATATATCTCCATCAGAATTTTTGATAACTGCTCGTTGATACTGAAAACCAGCATTCAGATTCCAGTCAGCAGGTTCAAAAACACTTTTAGATAGGGGACGAGAGAAATTGACTCCACCACCAGTACGAACTACCCGAGGACTATCATTGCCATTTTCAGTTCGAATATCATTATCATCGCCATCATAGACTAGGGAGATAGAACGACGACGAAAACCGTTGACTGTATAAGAGGTACGATAAGGATCTCCCCCAATCCAAGGATCGGTAAAACTCACATCAAATAATAATTCTCTTTCTCCTAATTGGAATTCTGTCCCGATAGTTTGATTGTTCCCACCTAAATTTTGCTGTTGATAACTAAGTGTCCCAAATAAGCCACTGGAAGAGCTAAAACCAGCACCTGCAGCGATTGAACCAGTGCTATTTTCGATGACAATTACATTAATAATTACTTTACTTGGATCTTCTCCCGGCTCAAAGGATAAACGAATATCTTCGAAAATTCCTAAGCCAAAAACTCGTTGTAAGTCTTTTTGGGCTGTGTTGCGGTTAAAAACATCTCCTGGTTTTAACTCAATTTCTCTGGTAATGATAAAGTCGCGGGTTTTTCCTTCGGTGGGTTCGTCTTCTTCATCAATAAAACTAACTTCAATATTTTCGATGACTCCTTCTGCAACTACCAGTTGTACTGTTCCGTCGGCACTAACTTCAGGAGAACCAACTACTTGAGCTAGTTCATAACCATTATTGGAATACCATTGGTTGACTTGTTTAATCCCTTCTTGTAAATCACGGAGATTGAGGAGTTGTCCATAACCAGGACTGAAGATTTCTGATACTACTTCTGGGGGTAAAACTTGTTTGCTACTATCGGGAGGTATTGTTTGAATGGTAACTTCATTTAAGATTGGGTTAGCAACCACAGCAAAGGTAATTCTCACCCCTAAAGGAGTATCCTCGGGAATTACTTCAACATTTTGAAAGAAACCGACAGCGTAGACAGCGTTAATATCTTCTTGTAGTTGGGAACGAGTAGTAGTTCTTCCTGGTTTGGTGTCAATTGCGTCGTAGACAATCTCTTTAAGTTGCTCATCAACTCCTGTGACATTAACTTCGGCAACTAAAACGCGAGATTCTGGTTGCGTTTCTGATTGTGGTTCTGGTTGCGTTTCTGGCTGCGCCTCTGGTTGGTTATTGGGAATTGTTGGTGGAATATTTCCTGGCGAATCAGACTCCTGGGCGATTTCAACTTGATCTGTTTTGGTCGAGGGATTTTCAATCAGAGTTGACGGTTGTGTTACATTTAGCTCTCTATTGCTGGCCAACAAAGAGTTTCTTTTGGGTCGTTTTTTTAATATTGGCTCAGGAGTATTTGCTGGGTTTTCGCTCTGATTAATCCCATTACTTAAATCAGGATTGGCTATTGCTTGGACAGATAAGGCGAAGTTCCAGATTAAGGAGGTTGCCAAGATTGTTGATAAAGCAGAAGATAAACGCAATTTTTAATTCCTCGATTTTCCACACACCCATAAAACAACCAATACTGTAACAGTTTTTTGGCCGTTGGTTGATTCATTATGAATTATGAATAACAAATTAGGAATTAGTTCCTGGTTACTAGTTATTAATCGCTGTTGATTGTTGAGAGATTACTAATCGCAGCCAGAACTCTTTGTTGCACTGTTTGATAGGCTGACTCTACTTGACCTAAATCTTTGCGAAAACGATCTTTATCCATTACTCTTGCTTGAGGATCGGTTTCGGTGCTATCCCAGAGACGGCAAGTATCTGGGCTAATTTCATCGGCGAGTAAAATCTGTTGTTGGCTGTCAAAACCAAATTCTAATTTGAAATCAACTAGAGTAATCTGGCAAAGTTTAAAAAATTCTTGAAGTTGTTGATTAATTTTTAAGGTGATCTCTTCAATGGTTGCTAACTGCTCTGGGCTAGCTAGATTGAGTAATAACAAGCGATCGCGAGTTAATAGAGGATCTCCTAAGGCATCATCCTTAAGATAGTATTCTACTAAGGGTTTTGGTAATATTTGCCCCTCTGGTAAACCTGTTTGACGACATAAACTGCCAGCTGCAATATTGCGCACTACTACTTCAAGGGGAATAATCGTAACAGCTTTAACTCGCATCTGATTCTTTTGGGGACAGTCTATATAATGGGTAGGAATCCCAGCTTTCTCTAAAAATTGAAACAATGCGGCAGCAATTGTGCAGTTAATTTCTCCTTTACCTTTAATTTGTCCTTTTTTTTGCGCATTAAATGCTGTGGCATCATCCTTATAGACTGTCAATAATATTTGAGGATCTGCTGTGGAATAAAGGATCTTAGCCTTGCCTTCATAAAGTTTTTCTGTCTGTACCATAAAAAATAAATATTGTTATGTAATTTATTGATAAATTAAATTAATCTTAGATTTTCTATTCTGGTTAAGATAAGATTAAGTCAAAGTTAACCAACGATTATAATTAACAGTGTTCAATCTTATGTTTAGCGATCGCTATTTTACCGAGAACTTGTTTAAGCCAGTAAGATTATAAAGAAATATTGATAGTAGATCGCATCTAGTTTGTAAACTCTAGATTTTGTAGAGGAAAATATGCTCTCAAAAAACGAAAAACATAATTTTCTTTATCCTCGAAATTCTTATCGTGGAGAAGTTAAGCCCGAAAATTTATTGTTTAACGCTAATTTACAGGAATTCGCCCAGAAAATTAGTTACATTTGCGCTCTAGAAACTGGAGGCAAGATTCCTCCTGGAACAGCCTATCGACAAATTAAAGCTCTGTGGAAAGAACTCAAACGAAGTAAAAAGGAATTGGGAATTGGGGATTAGTATGTTTGTCAATCATCACAATTTAAACAATTTACAATTGCCTGTTAACTGATAAATGCTAAATGATAAACGCTAAATGTTTTTGAGACAATATTTGTAAGACGGAACTTAATTAGCCTTAGAATAAAGAGTCTGTAAGGTTAACCATCTATACCTAATGTCTCAAGATACTATTAAAAAATTACATCAACAGCTAGTTAGTAAAGAACGTTCCGCCCTAGAAATTACCCAGGAAGCCTTAGAACGTATCACAGCCTTAGAACCCAAAGTTAAAGCTTTTCTCTCCATAACTGCTGATTATGCCCTAGAACAAGCCAAGAAAGTAGATCACAAGATTGCTGCTGGGGAAGAAATTGGGATTCTAGAAGGCATTCCCATTGGGATCAAAGACAATATGTGTACCAAAGGGATTAAAACTACCTGTGCATCGCGAATCCTAGATAATTTCGTTCCACCTTATGAATCTACTGTTACCCAGAAACTACAAGATGCTGGGGCGATTATGGTGGGCAAAACTAACCTTGATGAGTTTGCCATGGGAAGTTCTACCGAAAACTCTGGCTATCAGGTTACCGCCAATCCTTGGGATCTCGAACGAGTACCAGGAGGCTCTTCTGGGGGTTCGGCGGCGGCGGTTGCTGCTAATGAATGCGTAGTTTCTCTCGGTTCGGATACAGGTGGTTCGATTCGTCAACCTGCTTCTTTTTGTGGGGTTATAGGACTAAAACCAACCTATGGTTTAGTATCTCGTTTCGGCTTGGTAGCTTATGCTTCTTCTTTAGATCAAATCGGTCCTTTTGCCCGTAATGTGGAAGATGCAGCCATTCTCTTAAGTGTGATCGCAGGTCACGATTCTCGCGACTCGACCAGCCTGAAAGTAGCTATTCCTGACTATACTCAATATCTCCAATCAGATTTGAAAAAGGGGTTAAAAGTAGGTATTATTGGGGAGACTTTTGGTGAAGGTTTAGATCCTACTGTAGCAAAATCTGTCGAAAACGCGATCGCGCAGTTAGAAGCTTTAGGTGCAGAGGTTAAAGAGATTTCTTGTCCTCGTTTCCGTTATGGTTTACCTGCTTACTATATGATTGCGCCATCGGAAGCTTCGGCAAATTTAGCTCGTTATGATGCTGTGAAATATGGTATCCGTGAATCAGCTGATAATTTAGTCAGTATGTACAATACCACCCGCGCTACTGGTTTTGGTGCCGAGGTTAAACGACGTATTATGTTAGGCACCTACGCCCTATCTGCTGGTTATTACGATGCTTATTATCTCAAAGCGCAAAAAGTTCGGACTTTGATTAAACAGGATTTTGAAACAGCTTTTGAAGAAGTAGATGTTCTGATTTCTCCTACTGCACCAACTACCGCATTTAAAGCAGGAGAAAAAACTTCTGATCCTCTCTCAATGTATCTCTCTGATTTGATGACTATTCCTGTAAATCTGGCTGGGTTACCAGGAATTAATGTTCCCTGTGGTTTTGATGCTGCGGGTTTACCCATTGGGATGCAGTTGATTAGTAATGTGTTGCGTGAAGATCTATTATTCCATGTCGCTCATGCCTATGAACAAGCTACCGAATGGCATAACAAGCAGCCTCAGCTCGTCTAATCTAGAACACCGATTTAGATAAATTCCTAGTTGGGTGAGAGGGGGGAGTGTGGGAAGAAGGTAGAGAGTGTGGGGAGAGGGGGTGGACAAGGAAG
>JAAUYH010074996.1_pt1 | contig 14828 bp, 9 predicted proteins | sample 7278061 | NCBI WGS metagenome assembly JAAUYH01 (sample SAMN14350203, study PRJNA611818) | marine sediment metagenome | isolation source: surface marine sediment (0.6m) | place: French Polynesia: Moorea | collected 2018-08
GATCGGCGAGCTTGACGGCAATACGATCCTTGGCCCCATCGAACTGGATCACGGAGCAGAGGCGGAGTCACCCCGCTGGTCGCCGGATTCACAGAAGATTGTGTTCGAGATGCGCCAGCGCGGTCAGAGCCGTCTCGTGGTGTACACATTGGACGCCCGGGCCAAGAAAATCCTCGATCTGCCGGGAGACAACAGGGTTCCCTCCTGGTCCATCGATGGCTCGGCCGTGTACCACGCGTCGGATCGAAGCGGTGTCTGGCAGGTATGGCGCTACGACCTGGATACGACGGCGTCTGCTCAGATCACCAGCGGTGGCGCGTATGCGCAGAGAGAGTATCTGACCCGGCAGGATCGGGGACTGGTATTCAGCCGCCGTGATCAGCCCGGACTGTGGAAGCAGTCCTTTGCAGACGCCTCCACGGAGCAAATCGTAGCGGATCTTCCTCAGGAGTACTGGGGTAACTGGACGGTGCGCGGCAGTGAGGTTTTCTTCAGCCTGAATGACTCAGCGGGTCCCCAGGTATTCAGCGTCGATCTGGAAACCGGCCAGCGCAAAAGCCGCCTGGCGCTGGAACAACCCCTGCTGCGCGAGTCCACCAACCTCGCCGTCACCCCGGACGGCACCACCGTGTACTTCGCCGTGCGAAGCCGGATCAGCGCCGACCTCATCCGGTTCAGCGTCAACTGAAAATACCGTAATCCTCTCGCGGCATCCGTCGTTTCAGGCCCGACGGTGATACTTCTGTGATTATTCCGGCCTAATCTCGGTCTCTAATGAGCAACGCCTGGAATCGACGCGCTGTGAACAGAAAAGTACTCATTGTCGAAGATGACGCCGACCTGGCCCGCCTGGTCAGCCTGCACCTGGGTGACATCGGCTGCGAGGTGACCCACGCCGCCGACGGCGTCACCGGTCTGGACCTGGCTGCCGGTGGGGCATTCGATCTCATTATCCTGGACCTGATGCTGCCGGGCATGAGCGGTATGGAAATCTGTCACAGCCTGCGCACCCGGTCCAGCTACACACCGATCCTGATGCTCACGGCAAAATCCACCGAACTGGACCGGATTTCGGGGCTGGAGGCCGGTGCGGACGACTACCTCACCAAACCATTCAGCATTCTGGAGCTGGTGGCCCGGGTGAAAGCCGTGTTCCGGCGCATGGCAGCGCTTTCAGGGGAGGAGTCGCAGGCTCCTCGGGGGACACTGGAGGTTGGCGACCTCGTCATCGACATTGACCGGCGCCAGGTCTGCCTGGGCGACAATGAACTCACCCTCACGGCCCGGGAGTTTGACCTGCTGCTCCACTTCGCCCGCTCCCCGGGGCGGGTCTACACCCGTGCCCAGCTGCTGGATTCGGTATGGGGCTACAGTCATTCCGGCTACGAGCACACCGTTAACTCCCACATCAATCGGCTGCGGGCCAAGATCGAACTGGACCCGCGCAACCCCTGTTACATCAAAACCGTCTGGGGGGCGGGCTACAAGCTGGCCGAGTCCCGGCAGGTTTGATGCCCATGTTGAATCAACTGTCCAACAAACTGACCCTGACCCTGCTGGCCCTGCTGCTGGTGGTGGGACTGGCCTACCTGGCCATGAGCGGCTGGATCATGGAGCGCCACATTCACCAGGTGCACCAGCAGCTGCATCACAACCTGGCCAGCAACCTGGTCACCGAAAACGTCATCTTTGACGGCGGCGGCATCAGCACCCGGGGCCTGGAGCAGGTGTTCCAGACCCTGATGGTGGTCAATCCCAACATCGAGGTCTACCTGCTGGACCTGGAGGGCAACATCCTGAGCTACTCTGCGCCTTATCGAAAGGTCAAGCGGGAGTCGGTGGATCTGGGACCCATTCGCACCTTTATCGGCGGTGAAGCGAGCTTTCCACTGTGGGGTGAGAATCCCCGGTCCGAATCGGGACACAAGGTTTTCTCCGCGGCCACGGTGGAATCCGACGGTATTCCGCGGGGTTATCTCTACGTGGTACTGGGCAGTGACCAGTTCGACAGCGCCAACGCTTTTGTCATCGGTGACACCATGTGGCGGATCAGCGGCAGCTCGCTGTTTGCCTTGATCGGATTTGCCCTGGTGGCTGGCGCGGTCATGTTCCGGGTCTTGACGCTTCGCCTGCGGCGCCTGGATCGGGACGTACAGCGATTCGAAGCGAGCTGCGCGGACCAGGGTATCCCCGAGGTCATTACCCTGCCCAGATCCACCGGCGGGCCCGGCGATGAGATCGACCGCCTGTACTCCCGGGTGGCCCAGATGACCCACCGGCTGGCCGAGCAGATGCTGACGATCCGCAAAACCGACATCATGCGGCGCCAGCTGGTGGCCAACGTGTCCCACGATCTGCGAACGCCTCTGGCGGCTCTCGACGGTTACCTGCAGACGCTGATGCTGAAACGCGAATCCCTGACTGAACCCCAGCGGCAGGAATATGTGGAGATCGCAGCAAAAAGCTGTCACCGCCTGATCCGCCTGGTGGACGAGCTGTTTGAGCTGTCCCGGCTGGAAGCCACCAGCCGTGAAGCCAGGCCGGAGCCCTTCTGCCTGGCGGAGCTGGCCAGCGACGTGCTGCAGAAGTTCCAGCTGCAGGCCCGGCAGGAACGGATCCAGCTGGATCTCCAGGTCGATCCCCAGGCATCCCACGCGGTGGCGGAAATCGGCCTGATCGAACGAGTCCTGGAAAACCTCATCGCCAATGCCATCAATCACACCCCTCGGGGCGGCAAGATCCAGCTTTCCCTGAGCCCCGAAGGAACAGATCGGATAAAGATTGCGGTACACGACACCGGCACCGGCATCGCCGAGAGTGACCTGCCTTTCATCTTTGACCGCTTCTACCGTCCGGATACCCAATCCGAGGGACGCGGCGTGGGTCTCGGCCTGGCCATCGTCAAGCGCATCATGGACCTGCACAAAAGTCGCGTAATCGCGCGCAGCAAGCAGGGCAAAGGCAGCTCGTTCGAGTTCTGGCTGCCGGCGTTTTCAGGATAACCGCAAGACGGGTCATCCTGACCCGCTCGCGGGCGGGAATCGAAAACGGGGTTTCCGATTCCCTCACGCTTCGCGTTGGCACATCCGTGTGCCAATGGGCTTTGATCATTGCTTCTGTGGGGGGCTTCGTTGAGCTCTCTTCACCCGCGTAGCAAAAATCGCAACACTGCAACACTTTCGTGAGATTTGCGTGATCAGGACGTGACTCCGCGTGATTAAGGTGAAACGGACCCTGGAAACCCAGGGCCTGACCACCAACACGGAGACTCCGAATGAACATCACCGATCCATCCCGTCGAGCGGCCATGCTGGCCGGCGGATTGCTGTTGAGCAGTTTCGCCGCACAGTCCGAACAGGTCCGCATCACCATTGAAAACCTGGCACCTGCAGACGGTGTCTTCTTCACCCCGGTATGGCTCGGGTTCCACGACGGCAGCTTCGATATCTACGACAGTGGCCAGGCGGCCTCGGCGGAACTGGAGGCCGTGGCTGAGGACGGCGACAACGGCCCCTTGAGCGCGGCGTTCCAATCTGCCGTTCCCACCGGACTGGACACCGTGGTGACCGATGCTCCCGGATTCGCCGGTGCGCCGGTGTTCGATCCCGGAAGCCGTTCCAGCATCACCGTGGACCTGGATCCGGCCAGCCAGCGATTCATGAGTTACGCATCCATGCTGCTGCCCTCCAATGACGCTTTTTTCGCCAACGGCGATCCCCGGGCGGTGGAGCTGTTTGATGCCGACGGCAATTTTGCCGGGCCGATCAGCTTCCTGGTCCGGGGCAACCGGATACTGGACGCCGGCACCGAAGACAACACCGAGTCCGATGCGGCCTTCTTCAATCAATCCGCACCCAATACCGGAGTCACTTCTGGCGGAGTGATCGGCCCCCACCCGGGCTTCAACGGCTCCCTGGCCAATCCCGACGGATCGCCCGTGGTTTTCCTGGGGGGCACCAGCGGGCCCGGCATCTTCTTTGACGCGACGGCGGCTGATTTCACGGCACCCAACTACCAGGTGGCGAGGATTACCATTGCCCCGGCCACCCTGCCGGTGTCCGTCAGCATCACCAACGTACAGGATGACAACGGCCTGTTCCTGACCCCGGTCTGGGCCGGCTTCCACGACGGCAGTTTTGATCTCTACGATATCGGCGCGCCGGCATCACCCGGGCTTGAGCGAGTCGCCGAAGACGGCGACACCGGGGAGATCAGCGCGGAGTTTCAAAGCCTGGTAACCGGTGGAATCGATGCCACCATCACCGAGCCCGAAGGGTTTGCGGGCGCCCCTCTGTTCGAGCCCGGCGCCAATGCCGTGGCCCAGTTCGACCTTGACCCGGTGGCCAACCGTTACTTCAGCTTTGCCTCCATGGTGATTCCTTCCAACGACGCCTTTATCGGCAACGGCAATCCCACCGCCTGGGAGCTGTTCGACGACAGCGGCAACTTCACCGGACCCGTAAGCTTCATTGTCTCCGGCGACGGCGTCAGGGACGCGGGTACCGAGGTCAACAACGAGACCGACGCAGCGTTCCTGGACCAGGCGGCGGCTGATGCCGGCACCGTGGAAGGCGGCACCGTCCAGGTCCACCCCGGGCTGAACGGCTCCGAGGGCAATCCCGATGCCACGCCGGTCAACATCCTGGGCGCGGTCAACGGACCCGGCTTCTCCTTCGAGCCCATGGCTTCAGACTTCACCCGCAACAGCTTCCGGGTTGCGCGGATCACTCTCAGCCGGGCCGTGGACGGGTCCTACAGCGGCTCCTGGTTCAATACCGGCCGCAGCGGCGAGGGCCTGCTGCTTGAACTGGTGGACGATGCCAACCCCACCGCCGTAGTGAGTTTCTATACCTACGCCCCGGACGGCTCCGGCGACCAGGTCTGGCTGTTCGGCTCCGGTCCCCTGGTGGGTGACACCGCCATTGCGGACCTGGTGATCACCGAGGGTGCACAATTCGGCGACGGCTTCGATGCCGCCAGCGTGACCCGAACCGACTGGGGCCAGGTGCGGGTGCAGTTCACCTCCCCCACCACGGCCGTGCTGGAGTACGAATCCCTGCTGGAGGACTACGGCAGCGGAACCATGAACCTCAACCGGCTCACACAGCCGCTGGTCGGCGCAAGCCGATAACTAAAAAAGAAGGGCCCCGGCACGTGCCGGGGCCCTTCAGGATCGTGGATCCAGAACAGGCGACGGGCGCTAGGCAGTGATCAATGCTTCGATCTTCTTGCGGCGCTGGCCAAGGGCGGCGGCCAACTCTTCGATAAGGCCTTCCAGCGATGTCTTCAGGTGCTTGCGATCAGCGGCACGCAATGTTTCGCCGCTTTCTTCCAGCTGGGTCAGGCCTTTGTAAACCGTTGCCAGCTGGAACGGGTCGCCACTTTCGATGGCGCTCTCATTGGCCTTGATTCTGGATTGCCAACGGGTGCTCATGGTGGCATCACCGCTCTTGAGATGATTCAGCACTCTTTTGGATTCAGCTTTGCTGATGATCTTGCGCGCCTGCTCGTTGAGATCGTCGCTACGCATAATCATGGTGAGTTTGTCGCGCTTGAAGAAGACCTTGACGAATGACTTGGATGCTTGACCCATGATGGTTTCGCGGTCGATGGGTTGTATCTGACCAACCCCGTGTTGGGGATGAAAAATCACGTCTGAATTGGAAATAATGGAACTCTCCTGAAAAATTAAATGAATTCAACAGCTTACATTATTTGCAGGCAAAAGGCAATTGAACTCCGTCGGTGGCGGCCCAGGTCCGCTCGGTAAGGTCACGCCAAGGGCCATTCAGCTCAGCAATTCGCGGATCGTGCTATCCAGCAGATCCATGGAAAACGGCTTCTGCAGGAAAGCCCGAATAGAACTCCCGGACACGCAATCTCCGGGCCGATCTGCGTGTCCTGAAATGGCAAGGACCGGCACTTCGGGCCGGGAACGAACCAGTTGATCGGCAAACTCCGGCCCACCCATCTCCGGCATGGTGATATCGGTCACGACCAGGTCAACCTGGGGGTGCCGCTCCAGCAGCTCCATAGCGCTCTGCCCGTGAGGAGCCTCCAAAACGCGGTAGCCCTTGCTCTTCAGGTGAGAGGAAATCATCTCGCGCACGCCGGCGTCATCTTCCACCACCAGCAGGGTCTCGTCCCCGCCCGCTCCGGTTGGCGCTGCCTCCGATGGCGCCATTTTTTCCTTTTCCTCCTCGACCCAGGGAAGAAAAATCCGAAAAGTGGTGCCCCGTCCAATGGCGCTTTTCACGTCCAGGAAGCCGCCGCTCTGATCGACAATGCCATACACCATGGCCAATCCCAGCCCGGTTCCCCCGGTCGATCTGGAGTAGAACGGTTCGAAGATGTGGTTCAGGGTTTCCTGGTCCATGCCTTTGCCGGTGTCCGACACGGTGAGCAGCACATAGCGACCCGCCGCGACATCTAAATCTCCAATCCCATCTCCGATTTCAACAATTGACGTGGAGATCTCCAACTCACCACCCTGAGGCATGGCGGATTGAGCGTTGGTGGTGAGGTTAAACAGTACCTGGGTTATCTGACCCGCGTCAGCTCTCACGGTGCAGGGCTGCTGCGACGTGTGGACCTGCACGGATATCTCGTCGTCCAGCAGTCGTTCCACCATTTCATTGGTGTCGACGATCATATCGTTGAGATCGATGACGGTCGGGTCGAGTACCTGCTTGCGGCTGAACGCCAGCAGTTGCAGGGTCAGCGATCGGGCGTTTTCAGCCGCCGCCTGGATCTTGCCAGCGCCGGACCTCTGCCTGGGGCCGGAATCCCCCGCGTTCTGGATCATGTGGGCATAGCCCAGAATGACCGTCAGTACGTTGTTGAAATCGTGGGCAACACCGCCTGCCAGCCGCCCCAGGGATTCCATTCGCTGGGAATGCTGCAGCTGCTCGTCCGACACACTGATACGGACCTCGAACTCACCGTCCTTTACGGTGCGCATTCGAATCAGTAGAAACGCGATTGCGGCCGCAAACAGGAGGGTCACGGCAACGGTCAGGCCTAAACGCGGTTCATCCATGGCATGTCCAGTCGGGCCAGCAATAGCTGAACTCACCTGGACCAGCGGAGTGACCAGGGTGTAACACACAACCAGTATCAGTGCGCCAGGCGCGCTGACTCCGGACTGCAGGGCAACTTCGCCATGTTGAGAATGCAGCTCGCCGGAGTCATCCCACCCCCGCACCAGGATCGCGGACAGGACCAGCAGAAACGAGATGACAACGGTCAAATCGCCAACTGCGGAAACATCCTCGGGCAGACCCAGGTTGTACACCATGGCCCAATTCAAATCTGAGATAAGCCACAACAGGGCTGCAATGCCGAGCAGACAGTAAATCAATTGCCAGCGCCTCTGTCTTGCCAGGACAAAAAGGGTGGCAAGTCGGACCACAAGGACGACGTCAAGACTGAGGAATAGTGCGTAAGAGGGAAACAAAGACTCGTAATGGCTGGCATCGACAATTGCGGGAATCAGGATCCAGAACACGAACATGCTCAACGTCAAGGCCACGGCAGAAAGGTCGCGAACCCGCTCGATTTCAGGATGATACCTGGCCGGGCGATCCGGGCGTCGATGGGTCGCCAGCAGCAGCAAAAGAAAAAACGCCGTGTAGAAGGCGTCAGACACCAGGCCGGCGATAACGCTTGAGGAATCTTCTGAGCCGTATGGGATTGCATCGGCAGCAATCCACATCAGGAATGCCGCACCAACCAGGCGCCAGAACACCTTTTCAGCTTGGCCATGCATCCTGTCCAGTTCGAAAAATGCGGCAAGGATGACCAGCGGACACAAGAAGCTGAAGGAATAGTTGAAGACAAATTCGCCCAGTACGGTGCTTCTGAGGCCGGGAAGATACGCGACTACAAACAGCGTGAAAGCCACCGCCATTGGCCACCAGATCAGGCCGGCCAAACGCTGCCGGATTGGGGGTTTTTCAGAGGTGTGCGGCATCAATTCTTTGCAACTCGGCGCCAACGAGTATAGGCGTCGCGGCGATTCGTTGCAGCTGAGGTTCCGCCAGGGGTTGCCGGGACCGCCGTGCCCGCCCAGTGTCCCAGCGACCTCTTATTCGTCGAGGAACTCCAGCGATTCGGCTTCCGTGCTGACTGTAGTCCCTGCTTCACCGGCCAGAATATCCGGCAGATCGGCCAGCGCCCCGATGGCCGCCGGCCTGCCGGTATGCTCGGCAAACTGGACCGCTGCCGCTACCTTCGGACCCATGGAGCCCGCCGGAAAATCCGAGAGATTGAATGCTCCAGGAGCGCCTCGACGGATAGCCCTGGCGTTGGGCCGGGCCCAATCATGGTAGACGGCATCCACGTCTGTAGCCATGACAAACAGATCCGCGTCCAGCTCCCGCGCCAGCAGCTCGCTGGCGAAATCCTTGTCGATGACCGCCTCAACACCGGTTAGCGTGCCATCAGCCCGGTACAGCGTGGGTATGCCACCACCGCCTGCGCAAACCACCACCGTATTGTGTTCCAGCAGCCAGCGGATTGGCCGGGTCTCGAAGATCCTGCGGGGGAGCGGTGAGGGCACGACCCGCCGCCAGTGGTCTCCGTCAGGCTTCACCCGCCAGCCTTTCTGGGCGGCGAGACGCTTGGCGTCCTCCTCATCGTAGATCGGACCGATGAACTTGGTTGGGTCGTCGAAAGCCGGATCATCCGGGTCCACCTCGATCATAGTCAGCAGGGTGGCCAGAGGCCGGTCTTCGGGCAGCAGGTTGCCCAGTTCCTGCTCGATCATGTAGCCGATCATGCCCTCGGTCTCGGCGCCCAGCACGTCCAGGGGATAGACTTCATCGGGTTTGAACGCCGCCCCCTGCAGCGCCAGCAGACCGACCTGGGGACCGTTGCCGTGGGTCACAACCAGGTCATGCTCCAGGGCAATGCCCGCCAGGGCGCGGGCTGCGATGCGGACGTTTTCCCGCTGGGCCTCCGCGGTCATGGGCTGACCGCGCCGAAGCAGGGCATTACCCCCCAATGCAACGACAATGCGCATCAGCTGCCGATGGTGGCGACCAGCACCGCCTTGATGGTGTGCAGCCGGTTCTCTGCCTGATCGAACTGCACCCCGGCCGGCGACTCGAACACTTCGTCGCTGACCTCCATCTCCGATACGCCGAACTTCTGGAACATCTGCTCACCCACCACGGTGTCGCGGTTGTGGAATGCGGGCAGGCAATGCATGAACTTGGTGGTGCGCACACCCGTGGCGTGCATCAGCTCAGCGTTCACCCGGTACGGGGTCAACGTGGCAATACGCTCGGACCAGACTTCCTCCGGCTCTCCCATGGACACCCAGACGTCGGTGTGGATGAAATCGCAGCCCTTCACGGCTTCCCTGGGATCCTCGGTGATGGTCAGGCGGGCCCCATACCGGTTCGCCAGTTCTTCGGCCGGCGCAACGTATTCATGCCCCGGCCAGTTGTCCTTGGGTGAGGCGATACGGACGTCCATACCCATCAGGCATCCGGCGATCAGCAGGGAGTGACCCATGTTGGAGCGGCCGTCACCCACAAAAGCAAAAGAGATATCGCCCAGGGGTTTCTCGCAGTGCTCCCGCATGGTCAGCAGGTCTGCCAGCATCTGAGTCGGGTGAAACTCGTCGGTCAGTCCGTTGTAGACCGGAACACCCGCGTACTCCGCCAGCTCGTCCACGATGGACTGGGATGCCCCGCGATACTCGATGGCGTCATACATGCGCCCCAGCACACGTGCCGTGTCCTTCATGGATTCCTTGTGGCCGATCTGGGACCCCGACGGCCCCAGGTAGGTGACCTGGGCACCCTGGTCGAACGCCGCCACCTCAAACGCACACATGGTGCGCGTGGAGGCCTTCTCGAAGATCAGGCAAATGGTTTTGCCTTTCAGGTGCTGCTGCTCGGTGCCCGCGTACTTGGCACGCTTCAGGTCCCGGGACAGGTTCAGCAGGAAATTGATTTCGCTCTGGTCAAAGTCCAGCAGCTTGAGAAAGCTGCGGTTCTTCAAATTGAATGCCATGGCTCAGCTCCTCCTGCAAAGAGTGTACTGGACCATGAGACTCAGGAATCTAAGGAGATACCGCTGCGCTCGCTTCGCGAGCGGGGGAATGCGCTTCGCGCCAGGGAACGCCCGCTTCGCGAGCTGGGGAACGGCTGCTTCGCAGCCTGGGGAACGACCGCTGACGCGGTCTGGGGAACGCGCTTCGCGCTGGGATTTATCTCCCTCCCAGACCAGGTACGCGCCCCCGCCGAGGGGTCAATTCCCAGCGCGCAGAGCGCGCGTTCCCCAGGCCCCGCAGGGGCCGTTCCCCAGCGCCCGGAGGGCGCGTTTCCTAGACCGCGTCAGCGGTCGTTCCCCAGCTCGCAAAGCGAGCGTTCCCCAAACAAAAAGGGGTCGGACCGCATGGTCCGACCCCGCGCTTTCACAGCCGCTTCAGTCTATTGCCAGCGCTTCTGCCACTGGACGTACCATTCGCGTCCAAAGCTGTTGTAGTACCCGCCGGCGTTGATGAACCATGGCCAGTTGCTGTTGGTGGGATCCACCGGGGGCTCTTCGTCAAACAGGTTGTTGATGCCGACCTGGATGTCACCGTAGTTGCCGAAGTCATAGCGGAACGAACCGTTGACGTTGATGTAGTCATCGATGAATTGTGAGCTGGGCACGTTGCCTGTGTCCGGATCCGTAAAGGCGTTGATGCCGGGAAGCTCGTCCACGTAGCTCGCCCGCAGTGTTGCCCCCATGGCGCCATACTCCCAGTTCAGCGTGATGTTGTGTCGGAATTCGGGCAACGAGGCCAGGGCCAGGTTTTCCACCTCCGCCTGACCTTCGGCGAACTGGGTTTTGAGACTTTCCACCCAGGTGGTTTCCCACTGTACCGCCCACAACCCCAGGCTCTCCGTGTCCCGTGAGTACCGGGCGCTGAGATCGACACCCTGGATTTCCTGGAACGACAGATTCAGCGCCTGGGCTGAGATCTGGCCGCCGTTCAGCCGGCCAGCCGCGTCCCGCGTAATCAGTCCGCAGAACGCCTGGTCCGGCGTACCGGTGCTGAGCCCGGCGCACTGGTTGAGGATGAACTGGCCGCTGGGAGCGGCGATGATGTTTTCCAGTTCCACGTCGTAGTAGTCCAGGGTCAGGGACAGTGCGTCCAGGGGCTCCCAGACCACGCCCAGGTTGATGCTTTCGCCTTCCTCTTCCTCCAGCGCGATGTTGGAACCCACCAGGATTCGTACGCTCTGGACGACGTCACAGGGATCGCTCGAGTTATTGGGATCCAGGCCTCCGGGCGTGTTGGGATCGCCGCCAGCCTGCACGCACAGGGGTGAATCCACCACGCTGGTAAACGCCCGGGTGGTGGAACCGAACAGACGCTGCAGGTCCGGGGCCCGGAACGTGGTTCCGAAACTGCCGCGAATCAGCAGGTTGTCCAGGGGTCGGTATTGCAGAGACGCCTTCCCCGTGGTGGCACTGCCGGTCTGCGAGGCGTCGTCGTAGTCGTCCCAGCGACCGGCCAGATCAAACTCGATCTGGGATGTGATGGGGAAGGCAAGCTCAACCCCCACAGCAACGCGGTCGCGCTGGCCACCACCCGCTGCGCCGCCATCGGATGCATCACCAGACAGGGTAATGGGGTCGCGCCGATCAAAAAACTCCTGGTCTTCCCATTCCAGAACACCGGCCAGGGCCATGGGCCCGCCGGCCAGTTCCAGCGGCAGGAAACCGGAAAGCTGGAAATCCGCAAAGCGATTGGTGGACTCCGCATCAGTGAACGGTCTGAAGGAAGTCGCCTGCACCACGGAGGCCGGAATGGGCTGGAACAGGTCAAGCCCGTTGTCTACCTGGGCCTCGAAGGCGGACAAGACGATTGAACCGCCGCGCTGGGAGAAAAGGCTCTGCTTGTTGAGGGAATAAGAGGCATCCCAATCCCAGGAGTCACCGAAGGTGCCGTTGACCCCAAACAGCGCGCCGTAGCTTTCGGTTTCGATGTCGGTGGTCCGCGGACCGAACTCGAACAACCGCCGGATGTACACCGCCGGTCCGCCGTTGGGCCCGGTGAGCAGACCACCGTTGTTCGGCGTGGTCGGATTGGCGGAGGCACCACCAAACAGCGCGGTTCCAGCGTAGGCAAACGGCTCGATCTGGACAAATGAATTGGCGTGGTTCCAGCGCGCGGAAGCGTAAAACGAGATGTCGTCGGTCAACTCGTGCTGCACGCGGCCGGTGAAGGTCAAGCGGCGGTTCTCCGGAAAAAGCTGCCGGAACTGGGTCCGGTTGAATCCACAGGTCGCCTGGCCAAACAGCTGACCGCCCCCGGTAGTACCCGGCGCGATGCCCTCGGTGCCGATGGCGCCGCCGGCCGTACCGCAGTTGGGATCAGGGGTAACAACGATGCCGCCGCCGACCAATTCAACGATGTTGGCGCCAAAGGTCGAATACACGCCGCGCCCCAGGGGGTCAGCGATGTCCGATTCGGCGTATGAGCGCTGGCTGGACATGAGCGCTTCGTTATAGTCGTACTGCAGCGACATGTAGAGCGAAGTGTCATCGTAGGCCTGGCCCGCCACCATTTCAGCCTGCTCAGTCTGGTAGCCACCGTCATCGGTATCGCCGGTACGCAGACGGGCCGAAATGCCGTCGAATTCCTTCCGGGTAATGATGTTGACCACACCACCCACCGCATCGGAACCGTAGATGGCGGACGCGCCGTCGGTCAGGACCTCGATGCGCTCGATGATGGCAGTGGGAATGGAAGCCGTGTCATAAAACTGCGTGGTGCCGCCGATCCCCAGGGGATAGACCGGGATGCGCCGACCATCCACCAGGAACAGGGTGCGGCCGGTGCCAAAACCCCGCAGATTGACGCCCGACGCACCAGGCGTGAAGCCGAAGACGAATTGCTGGGTCAGCGACCCCCCGGTGTTCTGGGTCAGGCTGTCCAGTACGTCCTGAACGGTGCGATAGCCCATTTCTTCAAATTCGGCGCGTTCCAGGACGACCACGGGCGTGGGTCCCTCAATGTCCGTACGTTTCAGGCGAGATCCCGTAATGGTGAGATCGTCCAGTTGCGCGGTGTCGTCGGCGGCGGTGTCCTGGGCGTTGACGTTAAAAGCCAGGGCCAGGCTGATTGCCGCAGCAAGCCCCGACAGGCTGCATTGGCATTTGGATGGTTTTGCGGAGTGCATCACTGTGCTCCTCTCTCAGGGGGCTGCCGTGGTCCATGTCGCGGCTCGCCCGGGTCAGCAAACTTCCCGTGCTACGAAGAACTTAGTATGAAAATATTCGTAGTTTGCGCCGATGGCTATGCGCATATTGCTCAATCGCGTCCTGCAGACCCCCAGGCGTGAACCCTCAGGCCGGTGACAATTAGTGCCTTGGAAACACGCTAAGCCACTGAAAATCGGAAACTCGGACAGCAATTAACGCCGGGTGTGGGCCTGGTCGCGCATCGCGGACGCAAATTTCTGCAACACGAGACCATGACTTCCAACAATGCGAAGAAACGCCTTCGCGAGCTAAATTGAAAGGTTTTTGTCTGCGCACCGGCCGGGCAGTCACCCAACCCTACTACTGGGTCTCCACGCGCTCGTAGTGACCGTCCCAACTGGTGTTCCAGGTCTTCCTGCCGTCTGTTGAGGTCTGCCAGAACTGGCGCACCGAGCCGTCTTTGTTGCGGCTGAACTCGAACTTGTGGTGGGTGATGCTGCCGTCAGCGGGATTGGCTGTTTCTGCCGTGTAGTAGATGCCGCCGTCACGGGCCTCGCCAACGAACTCAATGAATGTGCCGGAATCGGAGATCCAGATCTGCCGCCAATGGTCCTTTCCCGGATCGTAGTAGTTGAAGCTTTTTCCCTGCGCACCACTGGCGCTGGTCCAGTTCTCGAACAGGGCGCAATGACCCAGGATGGGTTTGATCGTGTTGGTGCCGGCGAACTGGCCGTACTGAGTGACGGTCCATTCTCCGATCCAGAAATCGAAGGCGTGGTGACGCTGGTCGGCCTGGCAGGGATAACGGGCGGCACGCATTGACTCGAGGGCCGCGACAAAGCGAGCGTCGTTTTTAACGCTGTCGTAGTCATCTTCACCTTCGATCAGGTTGACCAAAGTAAACCCGCCCGCCGCCATGGCCTCTATTCGCTCCAGGGCCTCTTCCCGCCGGTCGGTTCGGGCATAAAGTCGCGACAGGCGGTAGGCCACGCCGAGGGGCTGAAAACCGAGTTCACCCGCGCGGAGGAAATGCTTTTCAACTTCCTCGCTGGCGCCGCCGTGGTCCATCAGCAGCGTTGCCAGACGATAGTGAATGGCACCATCTTCCGGCTCCAATGCGAGAATCTCCTCGAAGCGGGCCTTGGCCGTGGCGGCATCACCCTCCAGGGCAGCAGCGTTGGCGGCCTCGCGAAGTTGTGTTGTATCCGCAAACGCCGGAGCCGAAAGTACCGTCACTAAAACAGCAATAGATGCGACACGCATGAGATTTCCTTCAGCAAACTGAAAGGACACCAGCATGAGCCGGCAAATCAGGCGGCGCTTGCACGATCTTGCCTGATCTGTTGCCGGACCGGCTGTATGCTGTTGGCGAAGAAGAACGAAGGAGGTTCGGGATGCCTTGGGACCAAGACCACCTGGAACCGGTTGAAGACCTGTGGTTTTGCAGCCGACGGGTAAAAGTAGGCAACTTCAGATGTCCGCCCAAACACCCCTGCTTTCGCCGCACAGCCCCATTGGACAACGATGTATTTGCCTTCGCCAGGCGGTCACTGTGGTTGCGTCGGGGCCACGGCGACTACCGGTTCATCGAAGGCGGCGCCATTGTTCTGCACCGCGCC